>UMCB01017871.1_pt1 | contig 106190 bp, 101 predicted proteins | sample 1964151 | NCBI WGS metagenome assembly UMCB01 (sample SAMEA4835960, study PRJEB28245) | human gut metagenome | biome: gut microbiome; material: fecal sample | place: Denmark | collected 2008
TTCAGTCTGTAGACGTCTGCGCTTTGCAGTCCGAATGCAAGAGCTTCGGAGTGGCTGCCGCAGTAGATGTCAACGTGGCCGTAAGGGGTTCCAAGATCCTCTACGGTGTATACAGTTCCGTTGATCAGAAGCTGGGTTCCGAATGGTACGCCTGCCATGGCAACGGTTCTGCCTGCTGTAGGAACGGTTCCGCTGGCGGTAAGGTTTCCGGCGGTTCCGCAGCACTGTGCACAGTTGCAGTATGCGGTCAGAGTAAAGTTGCCAAGATAGGTTCCCTGAGAGGAAGAGCTGCTTCCGCTCTCGGATATACTTTCGGAATTATCTGTACTATCGGAAGACGCTGTGTAAGAGTCGTCAGAGGAATCCTCATAATCGCTGTAGGAATCATCGGATTCTGTGTAGTCACTGTCGGATTCACTGTAATCGCTATAGCCGTTATCTGCCTCACTGTAATCTTCCTCAGAAGACTCAGACTGACTGTTATCCTCTGCACTATCGTAATTTTCCTCAGAAGCACTTTCTGCCTGTACAGCAGCCGCTGCTGCCGCTTCCTCTGCCGCACGCTCCGCCTCAGCAGCCTGCATCAGACTGTAGATGCTGCTGTCTGCACTGCTGATCTGTGCGTTCAGAGCACTAATTTCGTCCTGGCTGGCACTGATCTGATAAATGTAGGACTGGATATTGTCGTTTGTATTAGCAGTGAGTACCAGAACCTCCTGCTGCTTGGCGGATTTCTCCGCAAGAAGGTCATTGATGGACTGTGCTTCCTCCTCAGCCTGCTCTTCCTGTGCCTTAATGTCAGCCTGAAGCTTCTTATATTTGTCCAGCATATCACGGTCATACTGGGAAATCTGTGCAATATTCTCGGCACGGTTCAAAAACTGCGCCAGATCCTGAGAGGATAAAAGCAGCTCCAGCATAGATGCACTGCCATTCTCATACATGTAAACAATACGCTTCTTCATATCCTCGTACTGCTTGTCGGATGTGGCCTTGGCCTCTTCAAGCTGTGCCTGAAGAGTTTTCAGCTCGTCCTCTTTCTCTGCTGCCTGGATTCCAAGCTCGGACACGCTGTTGGTAAGCTCTGTATACTGCGCATTCAGCTCTGCCAGATAGCTCTCAAGCTCCTGCTTCTTGCTCTCCAGGGATGCCATATTGGCCTGCTCCTGTGCCAGATCTGCCTGTGCGGCTTCCTTCTGGGCCTGTACGTCTGCAAGCTGCTCTTCTGTGGAAGATGCATATACAAAAGCAGGTGCGGATACGCTCATAATTCCTGTCAACAGTAACGCAAAAACTTTCTTAAATCTCATATATGTAAACACCTCATTATCTTTTTTCTAGGTTTAGTATAACACACTTTGTAATTATTGCAACACTTTATTTAAATTTCGTAACAATTGTGTAATATTTAAGAATTTTCCAAAATGTCATAAGTGCATTTACAGCATAAAAAAATCCCCGCATCTCCTGGATTTCTCCCAGAAATGCGGGGTGTAAAAACCTCTTGTATTATACCGCTGCTTCCTCAGCAGCAGCTTCCTGATACTTCTCGAGAATGATCGTCTGAATCTTGTCACGAGTGGAAGAATTGATGGGATGTGCAATATCCCGGTATTCTCCATCGGTTGCTTTGCGGCTTGGCATTGCGATGAAAAGTCCCTTCTCGCCCTCAATCACCTTGATGTCATGTACTACAAATTCTTCATCAATGGTGATGGAAACTACGGCTTTCATCTTTCCCTCCTTCGCAACCTTTCTCACCCGTACGTCTGTAATGTTCATTTTTGCTGCCCCTTTCCTCTCAACCGCTTCTGCTGCGGTTGAAGTCTTTTTTATTATAAGGTATATCTTTCGTTTTTCTCTACGACGATCTTCACTTCTCCTTCGCCGCTGTAATAAGAGTTGGCACGGATGGTATCCCTGCTCTCTACGATACAATTCTCGATATGTGTATTATCCCCCAGATACACATCGTTCAGGATTACGGAATTCTTAATTACACAGTTGTTTCCAACAAATACATCCTTAAACAGAACGGAATTCTCAACCACTCCGTTTACAATACAGCCGCTGGAGATCAGACTGTTCTTCACCACTGCGCCAGGGTTGTATTTGGCTGGCGGAAGGTCATCGATCTTGGTCTTGATTCCAGGCTCCTGCTTGAAGAAATAGTTGCGGATCTCCGGCTTCAGGAAATCCATGTTGGTCTTATAATAGGATTCCACAGTGGAAATATTGCTCCAGTAGCTGTCGATCTTGTAGCCATAGATTCGCTTCAGATTCTTGTAGCGAATGAGAATATCTTTTACAAAATCATTGCGACCTTCCTGGGCAGCTTTCTCGATAAGCTCGATCAGCTGTCTTCTTCGGATCACATAGATACCTGTGGAAATGGTGTTGTACGGGGAAACCATAGGCTTCTCCTCGAACTCCTCAATCCTGCAGTCCTCATTCATGCGAAGAACACCGAAACGCTCTACCTCGGACGGATCCGGGCATGTGGTGCACACAACGGTAATGTCAGCGCGTTTCGCAATGTGATATTCCAGAACCTTGTTGTAGTCCATCTTGTAAACGCAGTCACCGGAAGCGATTACAACGTAAGGTTCATGGCTGTTTTTCAAAAAACTTAAGTTCTGATAAATAGCATCTGCGGTTCCCTGATACCAGAAACCGTTTTCTTTGGTGATAGTAGGTGTAAATACGAAAAGACCGCCTTGCTTTCTTCCGAAATCCCACCACTTGGAGGAGCTTAAATGCTCATTCAGGGAACGGGCATTGTACTGGGTCAGTACTGCAACCTTCTGGATGCGGGAGTTTGCCATATTGCTAAGGGCAAAATCTATACTTCTATAGCTTCCGGCAATCGGCATTGCTGCAATTGCCCTCTTATCTGATAATTCTCTCATGCGGTTGTTATTACCGCCAGCTAAAATAATACCAATCGCTCTCATGCTTTGTCACCGTCCTTTGCTGCAATTACCTGTCCGCTTTCCAGAATGCCCTCCGGATAATCCTCCGCTTTGGTCACGCCGGAAACCGCCGTGTTCTTTCCAATCTTAACATTGTCCGGAATCACGGAGCCTTCTCCTATGGTCGCAATGCCAAATGCATATACAGCAGGCTTCAGCACATTTGGTGCTTCCTCGCCGCAGCCAAGAACCACGTTATTGCCGATGGTTACATCCTCTGCTACAATAGCCTTGTCCATGTCTACATTCTCGCCGATGGTTGTATTTCGCATAATAATGGAATTCTTAATTACGCTTCCTTTACCGATTACAACGTTCGGCCCGATTACAGAATTATGTATCTCGCCATAAATTTCAGAGCCCTCGCCGATCAGACATCTGTCCAGAACAGCCTCCTCGGAAATATACTGCGGCTGGATAATATCGCCTTTGGTGTAGATTTTCCAGAATTCCTCATAAAGATTGAACTCCGGAATAATATCGATAAGCTCCATATTTGCTTCCCAGTAGGAGCCAAGAGTTCCTACGTCTTTCCAGTAGCCGTTGTACTCATAAGCAAAAAGACGCTGTCCCTTTTCCTTACAGTATGGAAGAATGTGTTTACCAAAATCACAGCTTTGCTGATCCTTCAATGCATAAAGAGCTTCTTTAAGAACCGGCCAGCTGAAAATATAAATACCCATGGAAGCAAGATTGCTGCTTGGATGCTCCGGTTTCTCTTCAAATTCCGTTACGCGGAAGGTCTCATCTGTTACCATGATACCAAAACGGCTGGCTTCCTCAATAGGTACCGGCATACAGGCGATGGTCACATCTGCCTTGTTCGCCTTATGGAAGTCGAGCATAACCTCGTAATCCATCTTATATATATGATCTCCGGAAAGGATAAGCACATAATCAGGATTGTACTGCTCCATATACGCCATATTCTGGAAAATGGCATTGGCTGTTCCTGTGTACCACTCGCTGTTTGTGCTCTTCTCGTAAGGTGGAAGTACGGTTACGCCGCCTTCATTTCTGTCCAGGTCCCACGGAACACCGATACCGATATGGGTATTCAGTCTCAGAGGCTGATACTGTGTCAGAACTCCTACTGTATCAATTCCTGAATTAATACAGTTACTTAATGGAAAATCAATGATACGGTATTTTCCTCCAAAAGCTACTGCTGGTTTGGCCACTTTTTCTGTCAGTACCCCAAGTCTGCTGCCTTGGCCGCCGGCTAAGAGCATGGCAATCATTTCTTTTTTAATCATGCTATCACCTCTTGTTGTAGTTATGATTTATCATTATACCATACTTCTCCTGTTTAGTGAACATTTATTACAATTTTTTTGGTCTCATTTTACTTTTTTTATCGTTATTGTACATGTTTTTTCGACAGCATTCGAATTTGGCTTGTTGCTTTTGGATATTTTGTACAGGAAGAAAGAAATACTTTTCATTTTTCATGGTTCGGGGTATAATAAATGAAAATAAAAACGCAGTTTTCTCATTATGGGAAGCTGTCACATTCATTTTATGAGGAGATTAATATGTATCAGATAGACTTTCATAAACCGCTTCATATTCACTTTATCGGTATTGGCGGAATCAGCATGAGCGGACTTGCTGAGATCCTTCTGGGTGAGGAGTTCAAGGTATCCGGTTCTGATGCCAAGGAGAGCCCCCTTACGGATTCTCTTACGAAGAAGGGTGCACGTATTTTTTACGGACAGCGCGCTTCCAATATTACAGACGATGTAGAGCTTGTGGTTTACACTGCAGCCATCCATCCTGACAACCCGGAATACGCCTGCGCAGTGGAAAAAGGCATTCCTATGCTTACCCGAGCCCAGCTTCTTGGACAGATCATGCGTAACTACGACACACCGATCGCTGTTTCCGGAACTCATGGCAAAACTACCACTACCTCTATGATTTCCCAGATTCTTCTGGAGGCAGACGCAGATCCTACCATCAGCGTTGGCGGAATCCTTCCGTCCATCGGGGGAAATATCCGAGTAGGACAGTCTGAGACCTTTGTCACAGAGGCTTGCGAGTATACCAACAGCTTTTTAAGCTTTTTCCCGAAGATCAGCATTATCCTGAACATTGACGCAGACCATCTGGACTTTTTCAAGGATATTGACGACATCCGTCATTCCTTCCGCAAATTTGCCCAGCTGCTGCCATCTGACGGAGCCCTGATCATCAATGCGGACACACCTCGCTATGAGGAAATTATCGAAGGACTTCCCTGCAAGGTCATTACATACGGCCTGGAACACGACGCACAGTATCAGGCTGCTGATATCACCTATGACAAATACGGTCACGCTTCCTTCACCGTTATGAAGGATGGTAAGAAAGCCGGAAGCTTCTATCTGAAGGTTCCGGGCAGCCACAATGTTTCCAATGCACTGGCTGCGATTGCACTGGCACAGCTTCTTCAGATCCCGGACGAGGTTACCGTGAAGGGACTTGGAAGCTTCACAGGTACAGACCGCCGTTTCCAGTACAAGGGTGAAGTGGCAGGCGTTACCATTGTGGATGATTATGCACATCATCCCACAGAGATCCAGGCAACCTTAAACGCAGCACACAATTATCCCCACAAGAAGCTGTGGTGCGTTTTTCAGCCGCACACTTATACTCGTACCAAGGCACTTCTTCCAGAGTTTGCCGAGGCACTTACCCTGGCTGACCATGTAGTTCTGGCTGACATTTATGCGGCAAGAGAAACCGATACTCTTGGAATTTCTTCCGAGGATCTTCAGGCGAAGATTAAAGAGCTGGGTACTCCATGCGAATACTTCCCTACCTTTGACGAGATCGAGACTTATCTTCTGAACAACTGCGCTCCTGGAGATCTGCTGATCACAATGGGTGCCGGAGATGTTGTGAAAATCGGGGAGCAGCTGCTTGGCAAATAAGATTTGTACGGTATTTCGCCGGTTCCAGCAATAAAATATAAAAATGTTATCCACATCAAAAGAAGCTTGTATTTGCAAGCTTCTTTTTAGTTATCCACATTATCCACATGCTTATGCACATTTTCACATTGTGCTGCATGTGGATTCTTTTGTGCATAATCCACTTAACATAATATTACGACAGAGTTCGACACGAATTGCTATTTTTCTTTATTTTTCAAGAGGTTACAGGTTTCCCATAAACATTATGCGCAACTTGATTTCCACATTATCCACATTATCCACACTGTAATCCACACACATTCCGGCGGAAAAATATTCTATTCTCTTTTAAAAAAGGTTGTGCTATAATGCAGACAACAACCGCAAGGAGAATATCACATGATCACGTTACATAGTACAGAGGCAAATGATGTCACTGTTTTATCCAATGTTTTTATCGACCGTTTTATGCCAAGAGCAGGCGGCGAATTTGTAAAAGTATATATTTATCTGCTGCGCATGCTTGGCAGCCCCCAGGAAGCCTTCGGGCTTTCCCAGATGGCAGATTCTCTGCTTTGTACAGAAGGTGATATTCTCCGTGCACTGAAATACTGGGAGAATGAGAAACTGGTTTCTCTTATATATGAAGGAAATGCGCTGACGGGGATTACACTTCTGACACCGCGGAACAAGGCAGATGAAATTTCTGTAAATGCAGAGCAGGATTTCCCTGTCCAGGAAAATCCTCTGTCAAATTTAGAGAATGCGGCTGCTGTCTCATCACAGGACACTGCATTCCCGGTCCCTGACAGAACTGGATCTTCTTCCTCTTCACCCGCTCCTTCCAAGCCCCTTTCCGAGAGCAGGCATCTTACCCCGGACCGGGTGAAGGAGCTGAAGCAGAACGAAGATATTGTCCAGCTGCTTTACATTGCGGAGCAGTATCTGGGCAAGACCCTTACCCCTACGGAGACCCGCAAGATCCTGTTTTTCTATGATGAGCTGCATATGTCTGTGGATCTTATTGATTATCTGATCGAGTACTGTGTGGGACGGGATCACCGCAGCATCCGTTATATTGAGACCGTAGCCATGGCATGGAAGGAGGAGGGAATCACAACCGTAGAAATGGCCAAGGATTCCACCTCCCGCTACAGCAAAGAATATTTCACCGTTCTCAAAGCCATGGGAATTACCAACCGCAATCCTGCCGACACAGAGATTGCCCTGATCAACACCTGGACCAAAGAGTACGGCTTTACCATGGACCTGATCCAGGAGGCCTGTTCCCGCACGGTTCTTCAGACCGGACAGCCCAGCTTCCCATATGCAGACAAGATCCTGCAAAGCTGGAGTAAGAAGAAGATCCGTACCCTGGAGGATGTACGCCTTCAGGATGCCCAGCACCAGAAGCGCAAGCTGGAAAAGGCAGCCAAGACACCAGCTCCGCTGCCAAAGGCCACCAACCGCTTCAATAATTTCCACCAGCGGGATTACGATTTCGCAGAATACGAGAAGAAGCTCCTGAATAACAGCACCAACTAGAAGGAGAAATTTACATGCCTTTACAGAATTACCAGTACGATACCATTATGCGTGAATATAATCGAAGACAGGCCCAGAACCGCCGCATTCAGGAGGAACACCAGGCAGAGGCCTACGAGAAGATTCCCCGCCTTCGGGAGATTGACGAGGAGGTTGCCACCTTAAGCGCAAGGAAGGTCCGTGCCCTGATCAACCGCCAGGAGAGCGGCATCGATGATCTGCGCAATGATATCGCCCTTCTTTCCCAGGAGAGGACTGCTCTTTTGCTTTCTTCTGGCTATCCGGCGGATTATCTGGAGATGCCCTGCACCTGTCCCATCTGCCAGGATACGGGATATGTAGGCAGCCAGAAATGCTCCTGTTTCAAAAAAGCAGAGATCGAACTTCTGTATACCCAGTCAAATTTGAAAGAAATTCTTGAAAAAGAGAACTTTGACCACTTTTCATTTGCCTTTTATTCTGATACAATAACAAATGATTCAACGGGGCTCACAGAACGCGAGACCGCCCGCCGTGCTTACAATCTTGCGAAGGACTTTGTTGCTGGCTTTGACAATACCTTTGAGAATCTGTTTTTCTACGGCGATACCGGTGTGGGCAAGACCTTTCTTTCCCACTGTATTGCGCATGAGCTTCTGGAGAGTGCACACTGCGTGCTGTATTTTTCCGCATTTGATCTTTTTGATTTTCTTGCGGGCTCTGCATTTTCCAGGAAGAATGATACTCCCGATGATGAACTGATTTTTGACTGTGACCTGCTGATCATTGATGACCTTGGAACGGAGCTGACCAACAGCTTTGTATCCTCACAGCTTTTCCTGTGCATCAATGAGCGGATCATGCGCAAAAAATCCACGATTATTTCCACAAACCTGAAACTGGAAGATTTCTCAGCTACGTATTCTGAGAGAACCTTTTCCCGCATTGCCAGCAATTACCGCATGACCAAACTTGTGGGAAAGGACATCCGCATTCAGAAAATTTTTTTAGGAGGAAAGTAAAGAATGGCACAAGAAGAATTGACTACACTTCCCGTCGGAAGGCTGGGATTAGTTCCTTTGGAAAGCTGCAAGAGTTTAGGACAGAAGGTGGACGAATGGCTTGTACAGTGGCGTAAGGAACGTGAGCATTCAGAAACAGATTCTTTCGCCTTTGAAGGATACAAAAGAGATTCCTATGTGGTAAAGGTTCAGAACCCAAGATTTGGCTCCGGCGAGGGCAAATGCGTTGTTACCGAGTCTGTGCGAGGCGACGATATTTATGTTCTTGTAGATGTATGCAATTACAATATCTCTTACCCCATCGGCAAATACACCAACCTGATGTCTCCTGACGATCATTATCAGGATCTGAAGCGTGTAATTGCAGCAATCGGAGGCAAGGCCCGCCGTGTAAACGTAATCATGCCTTATCTCTATGAGGGACGCCAGAGCAAGCGTATCGGAAGAGAGTCACTTGACTGTGCTACTTCCCTCCATGAACTTATCAATATGGGTGTGGAGAACATCATCACCTTCGATGCACATGACCCGCAGATCCAGAACGCTACACCGCTTCACGGATTTGAGACTGTGCATCCGTCTTACCAGTTTATCAAAGCTCTTCTGAAGAACGAGCAGGGACTTCACATTGACAATGAGCACTTTATGATCATCAGCCCGGATGAGGGAAGCATGAACCGTGCTATTTATCTTGCCAATATCCTTGGAGTCGATATGGGTATGTACTACAAGCGCCTTGACTATTCCAAGAATGTAGACGGCAGACATCCTATCGCCGCTTATGAATTCCTTGGACCAAATGTAGCAGGCAAAGATCTGATTCTCATCGACGATATGATTTCTTCTGGCGAGACTATTCTGAAGATTGCTTCTCTTCTGAAAGAAAGAGGTGCAGGCAAAATTTATCTGTGCTCCACATTTGGACTGTTTACCGACAGCCTTAAGAAATTTGACGAGGCACATGAGGCAGGGGTATTTGACAAACTTCTTACCACTAACCTGGTTTACCAGCCGGAGGAGCTGCTTGCGAAGCCGTATTATATCTCCTGCGATATGAGCAAATATATTGCGCTGATCATTGATACCCTGAATCATGATATGTCTGTCAGCCATCTGCTGAACCCGGTTGACCGAATTAAGCGCTGCGTAAAAAATTATATGGCTCAGTATGAGAAATAAGCTGTTATGTCAGGAGCAACGGGGATTTGGTTTCTGATATCGTAAGAGATAATTAGATTTGAAATCGTTTAAGGCTGAAGTTTTATCAGATAGTGATAAAGCCTCAGCCTTATTTTTCGTGACGGAAACGGGAAAGGCTTTGTTTCCTGTCACATTTTCGTATATTCAATGTGCTCTAGAAGTTCTGTGATTTTAGCATTGTCGGTTCTTATAAATATCTGTCCTGGCTGTTTTTTCAGCCATTTAAGAGCGGACAGTATTTGTTCTTCCGGGCAGCCGCTCCAGAGATCATCCAGCATTACAGGCAGTGTGGTCTTCGCAGCAAGCAGCTCTCCTGCTGCCATACGGATGGCGAAGTAAACCAGCTTCATATCAGCCAGGCTGAATTTCCCCAGTTCTGCCTGACCCTGTTCCGTATCGAGCATAATGTGCTGCTGGTTGTCGCGGAAAACTTCTATGAATTTACCATCCGTCAGCTCTCTTAAGATTCTGGAAGCACGTATGCGGATCTTCCTGCCGCTCTCCCTGTAAATATCCCCGGACAGCGTCCCGATGGTCTCCATTGCAAGATTCAGCGCCTGGATCTCAAGATCCTCAGACCTTGGCAGTGCCGTCTCCGTCTCGTATTCCTGGTAATCCTTCTGAATATTGGTAAAAGCAGTCAGCATCTCATTATAATTTTCATCAAGATCCTCCTGACTGAATTTCAGCTTGTCCTGATGAACCTGCATGCGGGCTTTTTTCTTCTTTTGCTTTGCAAGTTCGCTGCGCAGCCTTCTCCTCACGGAAAAAGAGTAGATGATGGCAATCACAGCGGCAGCCACGCAAACATCCATTCCAACTCTGGACATTTCATCTCCCATCTGGAAGTGTCCCACAAGACCTACAATTCCAACCACAGCTGCGATTACAGCAACTGCAATCATCTCCAGATTTTTCTTTTCCGTTGTACGGATCTGCTCGCCCAGAAGAGTCTCCTCTTCCCTGCTGGCAGAAGAATAGATTTCTGTCTGCTGCTGTGCAACCTGACCTTTCCTGTCCCGGAGCTCATCTAACTGGGATTCCAGTTCTTCCAGTCTGGCGGACATTTTATCCTGCTGGCGCTGTACGTCCTTCTGCCAGCGCTCCTTCTGGCTTAAATAGCCCTTTCTCCACATCTTCAGCATCTGGTCCGCTCTGCCAAGCTGCATGCTGCTGTCCCAGGATTTCTCCAGAGCGCCCAGATAATTGTGAAGCTCTCTTGCAAAATCCGCGGCGGAAGTGCCCTTCAGGGCTTTTACATCTGCTGCATTCTCATATAATTTCTCACTGAGCTTTCCAAAAATCAAGTGGGCAGGAGTGTCTGAGCCTAGTTCCAGAACATTCTCGTTCTCCTGGCAGAAAAGCTGGCAGACGTAGGTCTCTTTTCCAAAATCACGAGTCAGGCGGTAATTTTTCCCATGGTCCTCAAACCAGAGAATTCCACCGTATTCCTGGCCTTGTTCTGGCTGATACCGGGTATAAAGATCGTTTTCACAGCCTTTTCCATACGGGTCTGAAAATCCGAAAAACATGATTTTGATAAAATCAAAAAGGATTTCTCGTTCTTCTTCAGCACAGATCAGGTTCAATCCAGGAGCAAATTCCATTGTACGGTTATAAATGGCACCAAAATTATTGATTGTTATGCGATTTAAGATCATTTATGTGTTCCTCTGTTCATACGCTTGTTTCCAGCAAAGCCTGAAGGCCGTAATACATGGCCTTCTCTTCCACTGTGTTCCTGTTTTTCCCCTGGAAATAGCTGATGTAGTCACCGATCAGGGTACCTGCATACTGCCGCTGCAAAGCTTCCAGATCATAGGCAGGAACCGTCTCATCCAGAACCTCCGTGATATTTCCAAAAGCTTTCAGACGCTCGGGGATCAGAAGAAGCTCGGGCTTTCTTTTTCCCTGAAGGATCACGCGGTAGATATTCAGACCGCCTCTTTTAAAGAGCTCTTCTTTCAGGTTATCCTCAAGGGAAAGCTGTGTGCTTTCGGTATTCACATTCAAAAGAAGCTGCTGGTAGGTCCGCATGGAAAATGGAACAAAGCTGGTCTTTATTCTGCCATTCTCAGCCCGGCCTTCTATATATCCATGCTCTCCGAAATCATTTGGCTTAAGAGGTTCCGGGGCACCGCTGTAAAGGGCTCTATCCCGTATGAGAACCCTAGGCGCATGCGTGTGTCCCAGGGCAGCATAGTCAAAGCCTGCGGCAGCAAGCTTCGCTGCATCAAGGGGACAGTGCTGACGGTCTCCGCCGTGGGCCAGAAGGATATGGATTCCTTCCTTATTTTCCGGACGGATGCCAGCATACAGATCCTCTGTGATTACGGGATGCTCGTAGCTCATGCCATATACATACACATCCAGCTTCTCATCCTTCACACAGGCAACCTTCTCTTTTGCAAAAAACACAACATTGGAAGCCCAGGAAAAGGTTCTGTAAAAAGAGTCTATTTTCATGTAATCCTGATCCCCAGCCATAAGATAAACCCTGGTTTTCGGGATGGATGCAAACAGTTCATTGACTTCCTTCAGTTCGCTTAAAAGGGGCTGGCGGTGAAACAGATCTCCGGCTATAAATAACAAATCCACCGGATTCTCACGGATACCCGTAATAACCCGGCGGAATGTTTCCCAGATTTCATTCTCCCGCTTCTCGCTCCACGGGCAGCCTCTGTCAGGGACTGCCCCAAGATTTACGTCTGCAAGATGAATAAATCTCATTCTTCTACCTCATTTTATAAATCGCAGTTGTTAACTGTTCTCGGGAACGGGATTACGTCGCGGATGTTGCCCATTCCTGTCAGATACATAACGCAACGCTCAAAGCCAAGGCCGTATCCGGAATGGCGTGTGGAACCATATTTACGAAGATCAAGATAGAAATCATAATCCTCTTCTTTCAGTCCAAGCTCATCCATACGTGCTTTCAGTTTGCCGTAGTCGTCCTCTCTCTGGCTTCCTCCGATAATCTCACCGATTCCAGGAACAAGGCAGTCCATGGCAGCTACTGTCTTTCCATCCTCGTTCATCTTCATGTAGAATGCTTTGATTTCCTTCGGATAGTCTGTAACGAAAATCGGTTTCTTAAAGATCTGCTCGGTCAGATAGCGCTCATGCTCTGTCTGCAGGTCACATCCCCAGGATACCTTGTAGTCAAACTTATCGTTGTTTTTCTCAAGAAGCTTGATTGCCTCTGTGTAGGTAACACGTCCGAACTCAGAGTTGGCAACATGGTTCAGACGGTCCAGAAGTCCCTTGTCTACGAAGGAATTGAAGAAGTTCATCTCTTCTGGAGCATTCTCAAGTACATAGCGGATCACATATTTCAGCATGGACTCTGCAAGGTTCATGTTATCCTCGAGGTCAGCGAATGCACACTCTGGCTCGATCATCCAGAACTCAGCTGCATGACGTGTGGTGTTGGAGTTCTCTGCACGGAATGTAGGTCCGAATGTGTATACATTGCGGAATGCCTGTGCAAAGGTCTCGCAGTTCAGCTGACCGCTTACTGTCAGGTTGGTCTCCTTGCCGAAGAAGTCCTTGGAATAATCGATGTTTCCCTTCTCATCGGTAGGGATGTTATTCAGATCCATAGTCGTAACCTGGAACATCTCTCCAGCACCCTCACAGTCGCTTCCTGTGATAAGCGGTGTGTGTACATAGACAAATCCTCTCTCCTGGAAGAACTTATGGATTGCATATGCACAAAGGGAACGTACACGGAACACAGCCTGGAAGGTATTTGTTCTGGAACGAAGGTGTGTGATCGTTCTTAAGTATTCAAGGCTGTGACGTTTCTTCTGAAGAGGATAATCCGGTGCGGAAGCGCCCTCTACTGAAATTTCTGTGGCCTGGATCTCGAATGGCTGCTTCGCCTGAGGTGTAGCTACCAGAGTTCCTTTTACAATAATTGCTGCGCCTACATTCAGTTTGGAAATCTCAGCAAAATTATCCATTGTATCGTGGTAAACGACCTGAAGGGTCTCAAAATATGTTCCATCATGGAGAACAACAAATCCAAAAGTCTTGGAATCACGAACGCTTCGTACCCAGCCGCCTACAGTAATCTCCTGGTCCAGGTATTTCTCCCGTTCTCTGTAAATCTCTTTTACTGTTGTAAGTTTCATAATCTGCTCCTCTTTCTCCTCATTTTTCCAAACACTCGTTTCTCTATAGTATAGACTATTCCTCTTCTTCGCGCAAGGTTATTTTCACAAAAAGAAGACCGCAGATTTCTGCCGGAACTGCTGTTTCCCGGCATGATCATCCTGGTCTTCTTTGGTTCATTGCTTCGTGTTCTCTTGAATTCGTATTCTCTTGTTAGTGCTCGCTTAGATAGTCAAGACAATACTTGAATATCCGCTTATAGGTCTTGGTGGTGTAGTGGAGACCATCATCTACGGTAACATCCACGCCGCCAGCACCGCGATTGGTGCCAAATCCTGTGTTAAGCAGGTAGGAATAGGTATCAATGTAGGTATAGGTTCCATTCAGTCCCGCACTCACAACTGTGTTGAACTTACGCACAACCTCCTCTGTTCTCAGCTTGTTAAAGCCACGTACCTGGATTACCTTGCTGTTAACCGGATTCACTGACATGAAGAACAGCTTGCAGTTCTTTTTCTGCAGCTCTCCGGCAATCTGCTTAAGATACGTTACATAATTATACATCTGCCCCGGATCGTTTACACCCAGATTGAAGATGACTGCTGTCGGTCTCTGTACGGAATAGTAGGCCTGTGCCTTAGAAAGAATACTGTTCATTCCAGTCTCTTTCAGCCAGCTAAGTCCCTGCCCTTCCTGGCACACGAAATCGATATCCTGCAGAACATTGGAATCTGTGCCGAACTGTCTCTGCAGGGTCAGCTGCATGCGCACGGTTCTGGAATCACCCACGAATATGATATGATTATATCCTCTGCTGGTGCTTCCGTTTCCCATTCTCCATCCGCTGCTTACAAGCAGATCAGAAGAACTTAGCTCTTCTTCTGCTGACCGGTTAAATACTACTGCGTATAATTTCACGTTTCCATTTACAGTAATGGATTCTCCCGCTTCATAACGCGGGGCAACACACTTGCCAGGCTGATAATCCCAGCCCATAAATGTATATCCGGAAGCGTTGCTTACGGAAGGAAGCTTATAAGAAGTTCCGGATCTGACGCTTATGGTCTTATAAACGGCTCCATTGTTCTTGCAAAGCGTTACTGTAGCATTCTTTTTATAAACAGCATAAAGCCTCTGCGATTTCTTGATCCGTATCTTCTTGCCGACTGCATAATTTGCACGGGAAGCATTCTTGCTGGTGCTCCATCCCAGAACCTCATATCCGCTCTTAGCCGGAACGGACGGCAGTGTCAGGTAATCATTCTTGGTAACCGTCGTCTTCAGCTTGGCAAAAGCTGTACTGGAGGAACCATTGCTGTTATAAAATGCAACTGTATAAGTTCCTACTTTTTTGCGGACTGCATACAGACTTAAATTCTTCTTCAAAGTGATCGTCTGACCAGCTTTGTAGGTGATCTTCGTCGCATTCTTTCTGGTAGACCATCCAAGATTCTGATACCCCTTGACAGATGGAACGGACGGCAACTTAATTCTCTTTCCCGCTGTGGTCTTGATCCGAAGCTGATTGTAAACAGGCCTGCCGTTTGTATTCCAGAATCTGGCTACTACATTGGTGGTTGCAGCCTGTACATTATAGGTACCTCCACCGGATCTGCCGCTTCCTGTCAGGCTTCCGTACCATACCAGCGCTGCCAGCAGCAGAACCCAGAAAATCCTTTGCTTTCTTTTATGCTTATCTCTCATAGACACTCCTCTGCTCCATAAATCTGTTTCCGTCACAATGTACACAAAGTGAATCGTTGCTTTTCTATTTCCTGTTGGCTTTAGTATAACGGAAATTCCTTTTTCTTTCAACCAAAATCCAACATGTTTTGTAGTTTTGTTACATTTTTGTTACTTATATGTTGCAAAAGAGCTGTTTCCCATCAAGATTTACAGTGCCTGAACAAATCTCATGAAGGCTTCTCTGCCCTCTTCCGTGCATTTGTATACACCTGCATCTTCCAGGACATGTACAAATACATTTCCCACTTCTTTGTGCAGAATTTCTTCAATGTTATCTTTGTTCAGATGATCGTATTTTGGAAGGAAGCCTTTTACCCAGTCCGCATGCTTCTCAATCTTCTCATTGGAGGAAATATCCTTACCTTCCAGAATGTACTCTGCAAGCAGCTCCAGTTCCTCTTTCAGTCTTGCAGGAAGAACCGCAAGTCCCATAACCTCGATCAGACCGATGTTCTCCTTCTTAATATGATGATACTCTGCATGAGGATGATATACGCCCAGCGGATTCTCCTCTGTAGTGATGTTGTTTCTTAATGTAAGATCCAGCTCGAACATGTCACCTCTTTTACGTGCGATCGGAGTGATGGTGTTGTGCGGTTCTCCGTCTGTTTCTGCATAAATAAATGCAGCCTCATCGGTGTAGCCTCTCCATACCTCCAGCACATGAGTGGCAAGATCCACCAGTCTCTTCTCATCCTTGTGGCGGATACGAAGAACGGAAAGCGGCCATTTTACAATTCCAGCTTCCACATCCTCATAGCCCGGAATCGTTACCGGCTTCTCGATTTCTGCTTTTGCCATAGCAAAGGTATAATGTCCGCCCTGGAAATGATCGTGGCTTAAAATGGAGCCTCCAACAATCGGAAGATCCGCATTGGAGCCAAGGAAGTAATGAGGAAACAGCTTCACGAAATCAAATAGCTTGATAAATGTGTTTCTCTCAATCTTCATCGGAGTATGCCTGCAGTTAAATACAATACAGTGCTCATTGTAATATACATATGGAGAATACTGCATTCCCCACGAGCTGTCATTGATGGTGAGCGGAATGATTCTGTGATTCTCTCTTGCCGGATGGTTGGCGCGTCCTGCATATCCCTCATTCTCCGGGCAAAGAAGGCATTTCGGATAGCTGCTGGATTTAATCAGCTTGGCTGCTGCAATGGCTTTTGGATCCTTCTCCGGCTTAGAAAGGTTGATGGTGATATCCATGGTTCCATAAGGAGAATCTACGGTCCACTTCTGATCCTTCTTTACACGATAGCGGCGGATGTAGTCACTGTCCTGGCTTAATTTATAGAAATAATCAGTCGCTTCTTCCGGGGATTCCTTATATTTTTCCCAGAAAGTGTTCTGAACCTGAGCAGGACGAGGCATAAGACAGTTCATCAGCCTAGTATCAAACAAGTCTCTGTAAACTACGCTGTCCTGAATCAGGCCGCGTTCTACAGCTTCGTCAAGAAGTTCCTTCAGAACCTCTTCCAGATTAATATTGGAGTATTCCTCTTCCGGTTCTGTGTACTCGTCTTCCTTAAAAACATCAAGCAGAAGATTTGTTGTGTAATTTTTCTCGCAGGCAGGAGTCAGTCCTGTCTCAATTCCGTACTGTACCAGTTTTTTGATGTTTTCGCTTAACATTTTTCTGTCCTTTCCTGTTGCTTTATTTTTTATGTCAGGGGGCAAAATGAATTTGCCCCAGCTGCTTCATTGCTCCAGCTCATCAGAAATCCGGATTTTCTATATAACTGATAAAAATATTGCCTGCTGCCTCAAATAATGCAGTGCTGTCATTCATACCATAAGGATATGTCTCTCCCTTCACAGGATCGTAAAGATAGGTGTTGTATTCATCATATCCGACGATCACCACACTGGTATTATCACCGGTTTTGGCAATGACAGGTCTTTGGGCACTGATCTCATAGAGTACGCTGTCCAGGGTACATCCGGAAAGATCAATTACAGTTCCCCCATCTCCAAGGCTTTCCTGTAAAACAGCCACATCCAGGGATGCGCTCTTCATTGCTTCCGGTATGTCATCAAGATTCAGCGTCAGCTTTGTCTTCTTGTTTCCGCGCTCCCATACATACTGCTGGGCGCGGTTCAGTACTACTCCAGTCTGTTCATCTGCCCTTAAAACTGCCTGGGCAGGATCTGTGTATGTGCTGTCCAGACCGCCTTTCGCATATACATAATATACGTTGTCATCCGGCATCTGAGTGTCCAGGGCAATATATTCATCCTTCACACTCTTCATCTTTGAATAGATTACTAATGGTTCCTGGATTTCCGGTGCTTCATCCAGGGACAGTCTGATCTGTGTTCCTGCTCTGGTGCTGCTTACCAGTTCTACAGATACTGTGTTGGCAGATGCCTTTGTATTGTTCAGGATATTATCTTTATCTACTGCCTGATAGCCGCTGCCTGTCTTCTGGGAAAGCTGAAACTCCATTATGGTGCTTCCCATTGTCACATTGGTTATATAAAGTCCTTCCTGATGATATTCCTTTTTTAGGGTTCCGTCAAATGCTTCTATGCGGATTGTATGAATTCCTGTGGTTTCATGGCCATTGCTGTCTGTCACAATATCGCCATCCACCACAATTCCATAAACCATATCCTCATTCATGAATCCGGAAAGCACAAGTGACTGTCCGTCTGACGGCGCAAGGGTTCTGGTTTCCAGGGTTTCAAAATCAATTTCCTTTATGTTTCCGGCACTCTCTCCCTTCTGGATCACCCAGGCTGCATGAGCATTTGTCTCTGAAACCGCGAACTCATCTGTATGAATTCCCTCATCCAGCACCTCGCTGGTTTCCTCTGAAATATTGACTCTGTACAGCTTCTGTGCAAACAAAAGAAACAGAAAATTATCTGTGCTTACGTAAGACAATGTTCCAAGGTCTTCCTTAAGGAACTCATAAGATTCTGTTGATGGAATGAAGACTTTCTCTTCCACCACATTCTGGTCATTGCTGTAGTGGTATACACAGACACCGCAGTATCCTTCCCGGACACCCCGGTTCATATATCCATACAGCACAAAATCCACATCTCCGTTGTCTTCCACACGAATGATCTTAATATCGTGCTTGTATCTTGCATCTCTGAAATCTCCATCATTCTCCTTACGGAAGCTGAAAATTCTGGAAAACTTACCATCTGTCGGAGAATAGGACCACAAATCACCCTCCTGAACAAATGCCAGAACTCCGGCAGTTTCATTCATCATATATTCCACATTCTTATCTCTTACCCCAAGGAGAAGTCCCTTGTCCGAAATATGAATGGAATTCTCGTTGAATACCTGGGATGCACTTCGCTTGAAATCCAGAAGCATAATTCTGGTTTCTGTGTAGCGCATTCTGTAAAACTCTGTTACATCATAAATTTCCTGATTTCCATTATCATCCAGGGCGGCAATCTGATATTCCAGGGAAACACTGGCAGTTGTCTCATTGATATCCTTCACAACCGGGATTCCGCTTCTGTATATCTGCGGGCTTAAATTTCCCCAGCTGATCTGGGCAAATGTGGAATTGATGTCCACATCTGTATAATTGACTGTAGTTCTGGAATTGTCCGGTTCCAGATAACTGGTCAGATCCTCTGCCGCCGCTTTATCCATGCATTTCTCATAAAAGCTTGTGACAAACTTAATATACTGGGATGCATTCACATTGGATCTGGAAACAACGCGGGTATAGTAGTAAGCCGTTCCTTTATTTGTTTCCAGCGAGATCTGCAGGGAATACTCCTGGTTCATCAGAAGGTCACTGCTGATCTTTATAGTCGTGGCCAGATAGCTGTCCAGCTTGTCCAGACTTTTGACCTTGCGGTTTTCCAGTACCTTGCTGCCGTCGGAAGTACGGATCTCATAGGAAAGACTTGTAACCTTCGTATCATAGGGATTCACCACCAGGGACAATTCCTTCGAAGTATCCAGCGGGGTTACACTGTCTCTGGTAAAATCCGACTGCATGGGCTGCGCATAACCGTACATCCTGTTTCCATAGTTTCCGTCAAAATTAACCATTACTTCCGGGAAAACCGGATCATTCATATCAGAGCGGTCATCCGTGGTCTCGCTGTTCAGCAGAAGTGAGCTTCCTGCCACGCCAAGAACAAAAATAAACAGGAGAATCACTGCTCTGCGTAAAAATTTTATCATTTTTTCTCCCCTTAATTTTCTGAATGTACCTCCCCCTCCGGGTACAGAAGTTTTTCCAGTGTCGGCCTGATATGCAAAGCATTCATAAGCTCTGCTGCATCATCCATTTTTCTTTTATTACCAGTTTTTACTGCACGGATCAGAAGATTCTTAGGCGTATGCTCCATGTCGATAAACTCCAGGATCTGAGTCTCATACCCCATACTTTCCAGCAGATTGGCACGAATTCCATCTGTGAGTAAAGCAGACATTCTTTCCTTGAGAATCCCATACTTCAGAATCGGTTCCAGCGTGTCATTCTTAATCTGGCGGTTCACCTCATGCTGACAGCATGGAACAGAAAGGATTACTTTGGCGCCCCACTCTACAGCTTTGGCAAGTGCGTAATCCGTGGCAGTATCGCAGGCATGAAGAGTCACTACCATATCTACAGAAGATACACCCTCATAATCTGCAATATCTCCCTGATAAAAATGCAGCTTCTCATAGCCGTATTTAACAGCCAGCCCATTACATTTCTCAATGACATCTGTTTTCAGATCCAAGCCGATAATATTTACATCATAGCCTTTAAGTTCTCTTAAATAATAATACATGGCAAAAGTAAGGTAGGACTTTCCGCAGCCAAAATCCAATATCGTAACTTCCTTCTGCTGATCCAGCTTTGGAAGAATGTCCTGGATAAATTCCAGAAAGCGGTTGATCTGCCGGAATTTATCATATTTCTGCGTGATGATCCGTCCCTCTTTATTCATAACTCCAAGGTCCACAAGGAATGGAACTGGAGTATTTTCTTTGAGAATATACTGCTTCACACGGTTGTGTGCCAGTATCTGTTTCTTTTCACCAGTCTGGGCAGGCTTGTCTTTCCCAGAAGTACTCTGGTTCTGTGCATTACCGGGATGACGTCTGGTCTTAATGGTTACTTTTCCCTTCTTGCTCACCAGAACAGTACCGTCCAGCGTCATCCCACTGGACTGAAGCTGTGAAAAGTGATGCTGCAGTCCCTCTTTCAGATACTGTATCAGTTCCTCACGGTGATAATTCCTGTGAAGTACTTTCGTTCCAACAGTCTCAGAAACCTGGTAAATCACCTGTCCTTTGATTTCTACAGGACGTATCTTCGCTTTGGAAGGCCCTTCTCCTTTGCTTCCGCTTAATACGGCCTGGCATAACTGCTCATTGATCTGTTCGTCTAAATATTCGTCTATTGTTTTCATCTTTTTAATATTATAAAGCTTCCACTATATCTATTGTAAAATTCTGTTATCATATTTTGCTTCGGTCAGGGCTTCCTTCTTTTAATACCAGCCCCGGCATCTGCGTCTCCGGCACCGTCTGCGTGATATTTCGTGAAATAAAAGCACCTGAACAAGATCCTCCAGAAGACCGTCTGACATAGCTTCCATACCTGCCTGCGGGCTGACATCATCCATGATCTTCCTGCCAAGATGATACAGCATGTAGCGGTCCGGATGTTCATCGTACAGCCTGCTGCCCTCGTAATCCAGAAGATCACATTCTTCTTCCACTTTCTCCTGAATCCTTCTGGCAGTCTCCGGATAATAAGATTTCATCAGGGAAAACTCTTCTTCCTGTTCTTTCTCCCCTCTGTAAAGCATGGGATTGGCATAGCTCGCGTAAAATGGATAAAAATCTTTATATATCATATCAGCATTCTGATTCCTTTTCCATTTCACTTCCAGTATATGCAGCATTCCCGGCAGGCGTTAATTATGCAAGTCTTGCAAGCATATTCAAAGTCAGCTTCACACTGTGCTCGATTGCTTTTTTCTCAAATTCACTGTAATCCATCTGCGCACTTCCGTCTGCCTTGTCAGAAATAGCGCGGATCACAAGGAATGGAATCTCATTGAGATAAGCAGCCTGTCCAATGGCAGCGCCTTCCATCTCGGTTGCGTATGCGGCAAACTCAGATACAATACCGTCCTTCACGCCCTGGTCGCAGACAAACTGATCACCGGATGCAATTCTGCCCTCAAATACCTGGATATCCGGGTTCACCTCGCGGCATACCTCTGCTGCTAACTGGCGAAGCTTCTCATCTGCTGCAAAATAAAATACCGGCATCTGTGGAATCTGGCCTTTGCGATATCCGAATCCGGTAGCATCCATGTCGTGCTGCACAACATCTGTAGAGAGAACAATGTCCCCAATATTGATGTCCTTATTCAGGCTTCCTGCGATTCCTGTGTTGATGATTGCTTCTACTGAAAATACGTCAGCAAGAATCTGCGCGCAGATTCCAGCATTTACCTTGCCAATTCCGGAACGCACTACAACGGCTTTTCTTCCAGCCAGAGTTCCCTCATAAAAATCCATGGAAGCTTTCTTGATAATTCTCACATCTTCCATTTTTTCTTTTAAAATGGCAACTTCTTCTTCCATTGCCCCGATAATACCTATGCTTTTCATTTTGTATTCTCCTGTTGTAAATATAATTTAACATTTATTGCCGCTGTCACAAAGTAACCAGCAGCCTTTTACCTCTTGATTCTTCTTTATTATAACAAAACTTCCCCTTATATCCAACTTAAATTTAGAATGGAAACTTATATTATGTTCTGCTATAATAATAGCTGGATCAGAAACTGATCCGATCCTGTTATTTTATAAAAAACAATTGGAGGAAAAATCAATGGAATATAAGACAAAAGGTGTTTGCTCTATGGCAATCCAGTATGATCTTGATGATGAACAGAAGGTTCACAATGTGAAATTTATCGGTGGCTGCTCTGGAAACACTCAGGGTGTAGCAAAGCTTGTAGAAGGCATGCCGGCTAAGGAAGTTATCGCACGTCTGGAGGGAATCCAGTGCGGCCGCAGACCAACTTCATGTCCAGACCAGCTTGCAACAGCTTTAAAAGAGGCACTTTCTTAATTTAAGTTTTGTATTTTTTGCCCCGGGATTTCCCCGGGGCATTTTTACATTTCATAGATTCGCTGTCTGCATCGGCAGACTCAATTGGCAAATAAAAATCAGATATCCGTTCTGTCCCACTTGTCGCACAGGGATTGAACTTCTCTGGAAAATTTCTCCAGGTCTTTATTAGGGCATCCTTCGTTCTTACGGATAACAGACAACAGACGGTGTCCAAGGGCAAGAAGCTTATTGTATGCCCTTGCAGCTTTAGAAGCCTTCTGAACTGCGGAAGGCTTCTGGATGCGAATTCCCTGCGCCTCGTACAGAAATTCCCCTGTGGCCAGGTCAAATTCCGTTCCGCTAAACGGTGCGTAGGCATCGTATCCCATTTCATCCCGCAGTCTTGCGGAAAATACTTCTGTTACACTGTCTTCTCCATGGGTAACAAAGACTTTCTGTGGTTTTTCTTCGAATGCCTTGATCCAGTCAATTAAACCATTTACATCAGCATGACCGCTGATTCCAGGCATCCGGCAGATCTTCGCCGCCACATGAACCGGCTCACCGAACAGCTTGATCTCCGTTGCCCCTTCGATCAGTGCACGTCCTGCTGTTCCCTCTGCCTGATATCCTACAAACAGAATGGTGCTGTCTTCCCTCCACAGATTGTGTTTCAAATGATGCTTAATTCTGCCCGCATCACACATTCCGCTGGCGGATATAATTACCTTGCAGTCCTCATCAAAGTTGATTGCCCTGGAATCTTCACTGGTAACAGAAATTTTCAGTCCCGGAAAGCTGATGGGATTGATTCCTTTATTGATCAGTTCCATGGCTTCTTCATCGAAGCAGTCATACTTATGCATTCCAAAAATATTGGTTGCCTCATTCGCAAGGGGACTGTCAACAAACACCTTAAAGTTTCCATGACCGTGAACCAGGTTCTCTGCTTTGATCTGTCGGATGAAATACAGCATTTCCTGGGTTCTTCCCACTGCGAAGGACGGAATCACAACATTTCCGCCTCTGTCAAAAGTCTCCTGGATAATGTCGGCAAGAAGCCTTACATAATCAGGCCGCTCTCCGTGGCTTCTGTCCCCATATGTGGACTCCATCACCACATAATCCGCTTTTTTGAAATAAACCGGATCTTTTATCAAAGGCTGATTTTTATTTCCAATGTCTCCGGAAAATACAATGGTCTTTTCCACTCCATCTTCCTGAATATTCACTTCGATGCTGCTGGAACCAAGAAGATGACCTGCGTCAATAAATTTTACCCGCAGTCCCTCTCCAAGAATGATTCCCTTGTCATAAGGACAGCCTACAAAGTTTCGGATCACGCCCATGGCGTCTTCCATGGTATAAGCCGGAACAAACTCCGGTTTCCCCTGGCGCTTCGCCTTACGGTTGCGCCATTCAGCCTCAAACATCTGGATATGGGCACTGTCACGGAGCATAATGTCGCAAAGATTGCAGGTTGCTTCAGTGGCATAGATTGGTCCCTTAAATCCTTTTGCGTAAATTGCAGGAAGATTGCCGGAATGGTCCATATGCGCATGCGTCAGAAGAACAAAATCCAAATCTCCCGGCGGCACAGGAATATCCTTATTCTCGTAGTAATTAGGCCCCTGTTCCATTCCGCAGTCTACCAGAAACTTTTTTCCGGCTGCTTCCAGATAATAGCAGCTTCCGGTAACCTCATGTGTTGCTCCAATAAAAGTGATCTTCATGCAGATTCCCCCTTTTACCCAGAACTTTATTTATTTTTCAGCCAGCCTTCACGGCATAGTGTTATGATCTATAATATGCTCAATGGTACTGACAAATTTCGCATTATCCGCCTGGCTCGCCATACTTCCTGCAAGAAGACCGATTGCTGCAAGAAGGATAAAGCCAGACGCTTTTGCAAGCTTGTACCATGACTTCGGTTTCTCAATTTCAATGGGATGTATCATATTCGAAAGCTCATTGACAAAATTGTTCTCTTCCTGAACAGGATCCTGATCATCCCAGGAATCATCCACAGTTCTGCCAATCTCCTCTAATTCTCTTTCCCATTTATCCATTCCCCGGGATCCGGGAAATTTCACAATTTCTGCTGTCTGTGTATCCTGGCTGTTTTCTTTTTGCAGGCCTTCTTTTTTTACGCGCTGCATAAACCTTTCATAAGCCTTATCAATTTCTTCATCAGAGACTGAAGGCTCATCTGCATGGTCTCCCAGAAGGCTTTTCTCTATCATCTTAGCCTCTCGGAACAGCTCATCTTCCAACAGCTTGTCTACTTCCTCATCCTTTATTTCTTTACTCATTATTTTCTCCCAGATTTTTTTCTTTTCTTGACAATTCCACTGCAAGGGTTCATATTTATTAAATAAAAAATGCTATTCAGGAGGATCCTATGAAACATATTATCCTTACCGGCGGTGGTACTGCCGGACATGTCACCCCGAATATTGCCCTGATTCCTGCTTTAAAGGAAAAAGGTTATGAAATCTCTTACATCGGCTCCTACGATGGTATCGAAAAGAAACTGATCGAGGAGCTTGGAATTCCTTATTACGGAATTGCTTCCGGTAAATTAAGACGCTACTTTGACTGGAAAAACTTTTCAGACCCATTCCGTGTTCTGAAAGGTTATTTTCAGGCAAAAAAACTTATGAAAAAACTGAAACCTGATGTGGTTTTCTCAAAGGGCGGATTCGTTACCGTCCCAGTAGTAATCGCAGCCGGAAAGCGTCACATTCCAGCGATTATTCATGAATCCGACATGACCCCGGGTCTTGCAAACAAGCTGTGTCTTTCTTCAGCTTCAAAAATCTGCTGCAACTTCCCGGAAACAGTAAACAGTCTTCCCAAAGATAAGGCAGTCCTTACCGGAACGCCTATCCGCCAGGAGCTTCTTCACGGAGACAAGGAACGCGCCCGCGCATACTGCGGCTTCACTTCCGAGAAGCCGGTTCTGCTTGTAATCGGCGGCAGTCTCGGTGCTGCTTCTGTAAATGAAAATGTACGGAAAATTCTTCCTGAACTTCTGAAAGAATTCCAGGTTATTCATATTTGTGGTAAGGGAAAAATGGATGAAAGTATCCAAATGACAGGTTATGTGCAGTACGAATATGTACAGGAACAGCTTCCTGACATGTTTGCACTGGCAGATGTAGTGATCTCCCGTGCAGGAGCTAACGCAATCTGTGAACTTGCCGCACTTTCAAAACCAAATCTCCTGATTCCGTTATCTGCAAAGGCAAGCCGCGGTGACCAGATTCTCAATGCCCGTTCCTTCGAACGCCAGGGCTACAGCATGGTTCTTGAAGAAGAGGAAATTACGGAATCCACTCTGATGGAAGCAATCCACAGGCTCTATCTGGATCGTGACAAATATATTTCGGCTATGTCCGCAGGTAAAAATCTGAATTCCATTCAGCATATTGTTGAGTTAATTGAAGAATGTACCCGTTCCTGATTGTTACTGCATACCTCTGCGATCCTGCAGAGGTATGCTTTTTCAGTCAAATTATTCTTTGTCCAGTCTTGCAAGCTCTTCCAAAAGCCATTTCTTGGCTCTGAGGACTCTGTTGTTAACATTGTTTCTTGTATATCCAAACTCCCGTGCAACTTCATCAGTGGAAATGTCAAGCATGACCACCCTCATAAAAATTTCATAATTCACTGGATTCTTCTGATGGAGATTCTCAAATGCCATGGTGATATACTGTGCCTTCTCCATACCGAGCAATGCTGCTTCTGCGCTTTCCACACTTTTATATTGCAGTTCAGACACTTCATTATCAAACATTACTTCCCGCTTCACATAAGATTTTCTGAGATAATCTCTGCCTTTATTGGTTGTTTCCGTGACTACCAGCGAATACAGCTTTCTTTCGCTGGACATATCAAGTCTGTCTTTGATTCTGTAAAAATATAAAAATACTTCCTGTGTAACATCCTCCGCTGTAAAATGACTCTGTACAATTCTGCTTGCAAGTTTAACTGAGACATCATAGTAACGCCTATAAAAAGCTCTGAATTCTTCACTATTCATCTCTCGTACCTTGTCCTGATCAGCAGTTCATTTTTTCCAGAATCTCATTCTTCATTTCGTCAGTTAATGTTCCTGGCTCCCAGGCAATTCCAACCTTGTCGCCCTTATATCTTGGAATCAGATGCATGTGAAAATGAAAGACAGTCTGTCCTGCCTGCTCACCATTGTTCTGAACAATGTTAAAGCCGTCGCAGCCCAGTGCATCTGTCATCTTCGTAGCCATTTTCTTTGCCAGAACCATTGCCTTGGCAGCCATTTCATCTGAAATTTCATAGATGTTGGCAGCATGTGCCTTGGGCAGGATCAGTGCATGTCCCTTGCTTGCCGGGCCCAGATCCAGAATTACTCTGAAATCTTCATCCTCGTATAAGGTTGCTGCTGGAATTTCTCCGTTTGCGATTTTACAAAAAATACAATTTTCCATAGTCTTTTCCTCCCAAAAAAGATATATAAATAATACGTTTGTGAATAGCTAAAATCACATTTTTTATTAAAAAATTTTATAGTTTTTCGTTGTCGAGTATTGTCGATTTTTTCAGTACGATTTTGTTTGTCATTTTTTCACACTGATGTTACACTTCCCATGAGGTGATCTTATGCAGAACAATACATTAAAGGAACCAGATGAATCCCGTCTGCTTCTTTCCAGATTTTCTCATGAAATCCGCAATCCCATTTCCCTGATCAACAGTGAGCTTCAGATGATCGAGGAAACACATCCAGAGGTTGCATCCTACCGTTACTGGAATGATATTATGGATAATCTGGAATACACAAAAATACTTTTAAACAATCTTTCTGAGTATAATAATGCTGACAGGCTTATGCCCCGCAAAACAGATTTCCACAGGTATCTTTCCTCGCTTATTTCCAGCATCCGTCCCACATGTGAGTATCTGGGAATTGCACTGGATGTTCAGATTCCGGATACACTGCCTGCCATTTTCATTGATCAGGTAAAATTGAAGCAGGCCCTTCTGAATCTGCTGCGAAATGCTTCCGAAGCCGTTTCACTTCCTGGTGGAAAAATATCCTTCCATGTGGTCTTGCAGGAAGGCTATATTCACATTTCCATAAAGGACAATGGATGCGGCATAGCAGGAAATCAGCTAGACCAGATCTTCCAGCCGTTTGTAACCTTTAAGGAAAATGGAACCGGGCTTGGTCTGGCAATCACCAGGCAGATCATACAGGCACATGGCGGAAGCATTCAGGTAGAAAGCACTCCCGGCCAGGGAAGTGAATTTCATATTCTTCTGCCGGAAACTTTTCCCGGATGATATAGAAGAGCTGCCAGTATAAATCCGCAGACCAGTCCGCCTACATGTGCTGCATTATCCACGCCCGTACTTGTAAAGCCAAAATACAGGGAAAATCCTGCCATAATCATCATCTGACGTACAGAAATGTCCTGAATGCGTCCGCGGCTTCGGATCACTACATAGAGCATTGCTCCCATCACCGCAAACACTGCGCCGGATGCGCCGGCTGATACTGCGTATTCAGCCTTTTTGGTCTCCATCAGGAGAGAGAAAATATTGCCGCCAAGACCGCCCAGCAGGTAAACCAGGATAAATTTCACTTTTCCCAACACCGGCTCCAGGCGCTGGCCAAGTACAAACAGAACCAGCATATTATTGGCAATGTGATAGATTCCAAAGTGAAGAAACATGCAGGTAAATAATCTGTATGTCTCGCCCTCTTCCAGAATCAGCGGCGGATATGCCGCTCCGCATGCGATCATATGTACAGTATTCTCACTGCCTCCTGTAAAATCTACAATCACAAATATCAGTATATTCAGAAGTATAAAAAGAACCGTCACAGGTTCTTTTTTTATTTCCTCCAAGCAATCACCCCGATGAAAATTTTTCAGTTTATCATAGCATAAGAACTTGCATTATTACTTTCTGATAATAACGTAAGTATAGCACAATTTCTCTGATACCTCAATATTTTTATGGCAGGTTATCCTGGACAAAATGCAGGAAATGTAAGGTTTCTTCATTTATTTCAGAAATACATATCTTGCCTGGGCAAAGTCTACCTCGTCCTGATCCTGAAGGCAGTATTCTTCGGAACTCTTTATCATTTTTCCGTTTACAGAGGTTCCGTTCCGTGAATTCAGATCCGTAAGATAATATTCTCCATCCCGTTTTCGGATTTTTGCATGAATTCGGCTTACTGTGGGAAGGTCTATGACTGCATCTGCTGCCGTTTCCATCTTTCCGATCACAGTCAGCTCTTCCTGCAGATAAATAGTTGCAAGCTCCCCTGGTTCCCGGCTGACTAAAGTTGCCGGGCCAGTGACAATGTTCGCGGACAAAACTACAGTTTCTCCAAAATTGGTTTTCTGGCTTTTGGAAGTACAGCTGCTGTTTTCTGTGTAGATTTCTTCCTGTTTCTTTCCAGTTTTTTCCTCAGTCCTTTCAGTTCCATATGTTTCATCTTCAGATATTTCCATATGCTTCAGGGACTGTTTTCCACACTTTCTGCTTTCCTTTGGCATTGGGGTTTCCTGATTTTCGGATATTTTTTGACCTTTTTTCTTCAACAGCGACAAAATCCAGACATACAGCATACCAATGCCCATAGCCACTATCACACATCCAAGCACGGCTGTCACAGAAATTCTGGGCAGATATCCCAGTGTTTCCGCAATAATCACCAGCAATGCCACGGCCGCAACCGAAAGACACCAGATAAAGATTCCTTTCTCCTGGGATTTTCCGGACTTTCTGCTTTCTTTGGCAGGTTCCTCCTGCCACATAACCTCTTCCGGATTTATATTTATTTCTTCTTGCTCCGTCTTCCCGTTTGGTCTGGCTGAAAAGTCAGTACCGGGGTGCGCAGCAGCAACATCCATAAAGCCCGTGTCTGTTCCCTCTTTGTCCGTCTTTTGCCGGGAAGCTGCATTTATGGCCGAGTCTGTTTTGGCAGTCTCAGAACGTTCCTGGTATAATTCCTGTTTAATGTGTTCCAGATGAAAGCTGTCCTCCAGCGCTCTTCTGTATATTCCGTATCCCAGCATTACAGCCCTGGAATCCTCATGATCAAGCAGCGGAAGAATATATTCTGTCAGCTCCTGAAATTCCTGCCGCACATCCTGGTCGTAACCCGGCAAATAACAGAAATACAGCTGTCTTTTCTCCACATCCACATACATATATTCCGGCTTTAGCAACAGCCTGGACGGATTCAGCAAATACTCCGCCATCTCCTCCATGACCTGCACAAAACCGCCAAGGATCATCTGAAGGTCCTCATATCCAATCTTCTTTTCCTCATATAACGAAAGTACAGACTGTTTCGAAGTAATGTCGAAGCAGACCATAAACTGTCCGTCCACGCCCTGCACCCTGCACTTTAAAACGGACGGAATGGTATTTCCCACCAGCATTCTCATCTGATAGGAGGAAGTGTCTGGCTCTTCTTCCTCGTACAGCACCAGATAATTCCCACTCAGGTCTCTTTTATATTCCGCTTTCATTTTTGCTTATTCCCCCTTTATACTTTCTGATGCACTTTTCACTTTGCGAATCCAGGACACAGGATCTATCACTTTCACAGCTTCCTGAACCTTCAGATGACTGCGAAATCCTCCATAAACGGAAAACGTATCCAAATCATACGTGACCTGTACCTTTTTGCCCTCCTCCGCCTGCACCTTCAGATTTTCACTCCCAAAAAAGCCTGTATTCCCAAGCTCATTTCCTTTTTTCAGCGCCGCTTCCCGGCTGTTTCCGTCTGGAACTGCTGCTTCCATACTTCCTGAAAGAGCAGCCTCGTATGCAGCAGCTGTAAGCCACGCCCTGTTATGTACATAAAAAAACAAATATAGCACCGTCATAATTACCAGCAGGATCACAGGCATTAAAAGTGCCGTTTCTATTGCCATGCTTCCCTTTCTCAACTGCTTTTTCAATAAATCAGTCCTCCTATATATCCAAGCAAAAGAAACGGAACAAAGGGAATCTCGGTCTTTCTTCCAGTGCGCGGCAATATGAGCAGAATGATTCCCCACACACTGCAGCACAAAAGCCCCATCATAAATACACCCAGCAGTTCTCCAAAGGTGAGCACGGTTCCAAGAGCTGCCAGAACCAGTCCGTCTCCCATTCCCACTGCTCCTTTTGAAACTACACTCAGCGCGATCAGTGCAGTGCCAAATCCTACGGCCCCAATCCACTCCCAGAATATAGTTCCGTGCCAGAGCGCATTTATGATTCCAATCACAGCAAATATTCCGGTTGCAAGCAGAGAAACCTCCCTTTTTCGGATATCCTTCCAGCTGTTTATTCCCAGAAACGCAAGCACAAAAATCTGTTCCACTTTCATCCCCTCCATGTTTTTCGTTTCTTTCACAAACATGCAGCACAGTACCTTATCCGCATCTTTTGCAGACAGACAGGTTCGCTGCTTTTGACTCTTTTACCAGACGCACCGTTCTTTTCAGTCCGCTGCAGGTTCTGTCATTGTGAAAACGGTTCCCGGATTTGGTAATGTAAACATAGCTTCCCGGCTTCTGGCCTTTGCTGCAGCTTTCGCAGGCATAATATTTCTCTCCGGAATCATTTCTCTTAGAGGAAACCTCTGACCCTGAAATCCGGGAAACCGACAGCTTCAAATGACTGCAGTCCAGGCTCTTGTGGTATACCGTTCCGGAAGCTGTCACATAGACCATTTTCTCCGGGCTTTCGTTTGGATCACTGGTCTCCTCCCAGCTGGCTCCTGTCCACGCATGGACTTTTACGGAATTGTAATTCCATTTGGCTGGGAGCGGTATGATTCCTGCCACAGGCTTATAGGAATAGACATCCGGAAGCGTAATCTCTTCTGTTCCTCCGCTTACTGCATAGGCGTACATTCCTGCATCCTTGGCATTCTGGCACAGCTTGCTCAGATGCTCTGTCTGAAGCTTGTATAAATCCATAAAAGAAATCATAGTTACCATTGTCAGGAAAAACAGAGGCAGTACCATTGCCGCCTCTACAGTAAGACTGGCTTTCTTTAGCTTTGTACTTAAGTTTTTCAAAAAGGCGCACAAAGACGCTTTGCCGAAAGGGTTCCGCACCAAAGCCGGGGATGCTTTTGCGAAATGGTTTCCCAGAGAACTATTCCTTCTTGTTCTTCGCTCTTTCAGAGTCTGTATATCTTTTTGCATAATCTCATCCAATATTCCCATCTCCTTTTCGGAAAAGCATCTCTCTGCGCCTTTTTCTTTATTTTTAAATATAGTGGTATGCTCTCGTAACCGTAAACGTTTTCCGCTTATTTGCTTTTACATCAGCAGACACTTCCATTGCTGTAATGCAGTGATCCAGCTGAAACCAGTTCCAGTTCTTCGCTTCCTGAACAGAAGTTTCCACCATATCCATGCCGCCATCTATTTTCTTTGCCTTGGAACAGGAAAACAGAAAAACCTGCAGGTAATCTTCGTACGATACTCCTGTCTCATCCGTCCTTCTTATGGTGTCCAGGCTGTCGAACAATGCAGGAAGATTCTGCAGGGACAGCTGCCAGTTTACAGCATTTTTTACAAGAGGGACTTTTCCTCCGTCAAAAAGCTCCCGGACATCCAATATACTTTCCGCAAAAGCCCAGCATAAGATCAGTGCACTTTTGATCACGCCAGCTGCCGGAGGAATAAGAAAACTGGCTGCTATAGCCGCTGCGACAGATGTCACCTGTGCCACTTTCACAGGGTCCGCCATAAGGCCTGCCACATTGATTCCTTCTCTCACACGCAAAAGCTTGTTCGCAACTGCTTTTAAATTGGCTTCATCATTGTCCTTTCCGGCAATTATATATTCGATCTGATAATCCAGGTCACCATTTCCCGGATTTATAAAATTCCCCAGCTTTTCCATCAGGTATTGCTGGTACAGCGCCTGGGACGTAATCGAGCAGTCTGCTTTGACTGAGTCTTCCATAGCAAATCCAGCTTCCAGGTTTCGCCCGGAAACCAGCTTCTCCTTGTCTGCCTTCTTATCTGAAATTGCCTTCCATGGAGATATTACCAGATCAAGGATCCCCATTTTCCGAATGCGGCGGATTGCAGGAATTGGATTATCAACCGGCTCAGGCTCATATCTTTCACCAGTACCAGAGGACGAAGTTCCATCCGAAAAGCCGCTTGAATCCACTGTACCCTGTTCATTATTCGTCATTTCGTCAAGCTTCGCCTGGCTTTTCTCCTGGGCCGAATTCATTTCAGATTCATAGCTTTCAATTGTCCCTTTGTCTTCCAGTTCATTTCCTTTCTTCTCCGCTTCGGTTGTTTTTCTTTCCGTATTCCGGATCTTGTTTAAAAGAAGAGCTGCCCCGTGGCTTCCGAGAGTTTCTTTCATATACTGAACCGCTTGCTGGTAAAAGACCTCACCATCTGCATCTGTCATCAGAAGATAACCGGATATACCGCCCTGCTGCACTGACAATTTCTGACTATTCTGATCCATCACAGGCTCCATATAAGATTCCAGATTATCATACACAGCTGCCAGATTCATTTCCTTTCCCCCGTAAGCCCCATCAACAGCAAACAGGTCATAGTCCTTTAAAAGGTACTTGTTGTATTGTCCAAACAAAGAATATAGTCCAACATCCATACCGTTTAATATTTGTGTTCTTGCCGCTGCCATTCTTACTGACTCGAGTCCTGAGCTCAGTAAAGACAAAATAAGGCCAAGCGTTAGTGCCAGAAAAACTGTAATACTTCCTCTCTTTACCATGGAGCACCTCTCCTTTTTTACTTCATTTTGTTACTGCGGGTTGCTTTAAATCGAGTTGCTTTGTTTGGTGATCTTTGACAGAATATTTTCTACAAGACTGGTAAGCTGGTCTTTAAAGATCATGACCAGACCAATAAGAACTACAAGAATCAGAATAATCTCAACCACACCTACAGCATCTTCCTCCTGCAAAAAATCTTTCGCAAATTCCCGAAGCTTTCTCATCCCTTCACCTCCCTCTGCCTGTAAAATTTCTTTGGGACTGCTTCGGATAAAGTCCGGTGCTTAAGTCCCTCAGATCGGATTTATCCATAAAAGGACAGACAGGCCGGAAGCATGATAATTGCCATTACCACACCAAGCATCAGAACCATGGGGAGCAGAAGCTTTGTTGTCGCTGCTTCTCCAAGAACTTTCGCCTTTCTTTTCCTGTCATCCCAGGCTTCCACAGATTCCTTTTCCAGCATTTCTCCCATCTGGCGGCTGCCTTTCTGGAGATTCTGGATCAGAAGCGTTGCAAAGGTTTTATACTTTACGTGTCCGCAGCGTTCTCCAAAGCGTCTGTAGGCTTCCATTTCGGAAATCCCGCTTTCCATTTCATTGCATGCGGTCACAAGCTCCTCGTACGCTGCTCTTTTTTCATTTTTGCGTTTATAATCTACCGTCATTTTGCGGAATGCATTTCTGACTGTCATACCTGCCTGTACCAGCAGGGTAAATTTCATGATCAGTCCTGGATAATCCATCATCAGTTCCTCATATCTTTTTGCCCTTGCACTCTGCTCTTCCCTGGCAGTCATGACAATGATAGCAAAAGCTGCCGCCATAGTCATAGCTGCAAGAAGATTTCCGGTATTATCGTAAGGAGTTTTCCATTCCAGATTTTTGCCATTCCAGCTGGACGGCAGGTAATAGTAATCTGGATCTGACTTCTGGCTGTTGTATTTCGCAATAAAATCCAGAAGCTTTTTTTCCAGTTTTTCTTCCTCTGTCAGCACTTCCTGCTGCTGGGAATCTTCCTCTTCCATTTCTTTTTCTGGGATTTGAACGTAGATACTGCCTGTTTCTTCTCCTTCCATGGATACCATGAATTTCTCTTCATAAGAATTTTCCTCCTTTTTCAGTTCATAACCATCCTGATAAATTTCTCCGCCGCCTTTGGTACAGGTCATGGCAAGTCCCATTATATTTCCAGTCAATGCAACTGCCAAAAACAGCTTTCTTCCCTTTTGTGTTCCGATTTGTTCCACATGCAGCCATCCAAGCCTGCTTCCTGCCGCAAGGAGAAATAATATAACAAAAATGACAATATGGAGCCACATCCGCTACACCTCGATTTCCACAATTCTCTTGCCCATCCAATACGCAGTTCCATATACAGCCAGGCAAACAGACATGGCGCCAATGCCAAAGGGATTGCCGTAAAGCATATCCAGAAATCCCGGAGATGCCAGCTGAAGATAAAGAATAATTCCTGCCGGCATAAGGCTCATGATCATCTGCTCGGATTTTTTTGCTGCCAGAGTGGATTCGATTTCTTTTTTCACATCAATCTTATCTCCCAGCATACGGGCTACCTTTTGAATGACATTTCCAAGATCACCGCCGCTTCTTTTGGCTGTGTACAAAATAGAAGCAAAATTCTCAATGTCCTCTACCCTGCATCTTTTTCCAAGGTCCAGGAACAGGTCTTCCACCGGAACGCTTACCTTCTGCTGATTTTCTATGTATCGGAATTCGCGCACAATGTCCGCATTTTTCTCATATAACTGCTCCAGATCCCGAACACATGCAGAAACCGCATTTTCTACCGAATAGCCTGCCTGCACTGCCACGCTCATAGAATTTAAGGCATCCCGGAACTGGTAATTCAACCGGCGCTTTCTCTCCCGGATCAGCTGTTTCTTTTTCCATTTCAGATAAAGGACTGGAAGAGGAACTGCCAGAAGCAGCATCCATATATTTTTATAAAACAGATAATCCACCACTAGGCAAAGAATAACACACTCAGACACATATCTGATGATTTCCTTTACCGAATACTGATACTTTTCATAATCCGTGTTTTTACCGTTCATAGTTTCACCCCCGCACGTTCCAGTTTTTCCCGGTGCATCAAAGGCTCCATCTTTACAAGACCTTTTTCTTCCTGCCACTGATATAAGGGCTGGATCTTGATCTCGCCATCTTCATAGCCGCACACCTCCGAGATTTCCAGAAGCTTTCGGGAGCGGTCCCGCATACGTCCCAAATGAATCAAAATGTCCACCCCTGATGCAATCTGCCTGCGCACTGCCTGTAAGGGAAGATCCAGTTCCGCCATCAAAGTCATGATTTCCAGTCTTGCCAGCATATCCCTGCTGCTGTTTGCATGAGCCGTTCCAAGGCTTCCCTCATGTCCGGTGTTTAGCGCCTGCAGCATGTCCATAGCTTCTCCGCCTCTGACCTCTCCAACAATGATCCGGTCCGGACGCATTCGCAGTGCAGAGCGGATCAGATCCCGGATGCTGACAGCCGGTGCACCGTTGACGGTGGCTGCTCTTGCCTCAAGGCGGACCAGATTTGCAATTCCCTGGATTTTCAGTTCTGCATTGTCCTCAATGGTGATAATCCGTTCATCCCTGGGAATATATTCAGACAGTGCACCGAGGAAGGTGGTCTTGCCGCTTCCGGTACCGCCGCCAATCACAATCGAGTAACGGGCCTTTACCAGCTTCTCCAGAAATTCGGCGCATTCAGGTGTCACGCTTCCCAACTCGATCAGCTTCTCCATGGTGATGGGCTTGTCTGGAAAACGACGTATGGTGAGTATAGGACCGTTTAATGCTACCGGATAAATAACCACATTGACACGCGCTCCGGTCTCCAGCCTTGCATCCACAATGGGACTGGATTCATTGACAATACGGTTGCATTTGCCTACGATCTGCTGGATCACATCCTCCAGTTTTTCCTGGTCCGTAAAAGACTTCGGCCATTTGGTAAGCCTGCCTTTTCGCTCCACAAAAATGGAATCCGGACCATTAACCATGATTTCCGTCACAGTCTCATCCTCGATCAGTTCCTGCAGTACATCTAGCTTCCGCACAGAATAGAAAAGTTCCTGGCGAAGCTGAACCTTCTCCTTCAGGCTTACGCCCGATTCCCGCAGACTGTCCAGAATCAGTTCGTCAATGGTCTCCAGGATTTCCTGATCGGTAAGTTCCTGGCAAACATCCAGTTTTTCCATCAGCATCTGTCTCAGTTTTCGAAATGTTTCCTGACTCATTCTCTTTCCTTTCTCAGAATCTCCCTGACATAATCTCCAAGTTCACTCCACAGAAGTCCCTCAATATAATTCTCCGGAGCTGCATTACCCCCGTGAAAGGGCAGATGCATCTTTGTAGTTCTGGCGAGAATCTGAGGATAATCCCAGATTCTCACCAGGTTCTCAAACTGGGAAATCTTGGATACGGATACCGGATCAGTCAGAACCGGCATATAAATTCTTTTACACATATCCAGCATTTGAAAAATACCGTCAATGGCTCCGCCTATATCCAGAATCACCACCTCATAGCTGCTGTGGCTGACAATTTCCTTTATCAGATTTTCCCAGTCTTCCCACTCCGTTCCCCGTATGTCCTCCGGCGTGCGCACAGGCGGTATGTAATCCAGATTATTCACTGTCTGTATCATTCCGTTCATTTTATAGATCAGATTGCCGTTCTCCTGCCGCACGAAATAAAGAAGATCGCTCAGGTTCTGGGAAAAGCCTTTTCCCATCAGCTCCTCAAAGCCTGCGTATTCTTCAAGGTTCAGGTACAAAACCGCCTTCTCCTTCGCCAGGATCTGTCCCAGTGTCAGCGCAAATGAAGTCTTGAGACAGCGCCCCACCGGGGAATAGATCCCATATATCACCGTAGTCTTCTTCAATACCGGAAAAGCAACTGGCGTCACTGCTTTCTCTGCTCCGTAGCATGCCATTACTTCCCTTACCACATCTGATGATGCCTGATACTTGTATACACTTGGATATCGGTCCAGTTCTGGCGGGTGCACTCCCTCCGAAAGTATAACAATCTTACCAATTTCCAACTCCTGCACCTGACGGCACATTGCCTTCTGGGAAATCAGCAGCAACTCAATATGAATGTTTTTCCCGTAGGCGATCAGACTCTCCACTGTGGTAAATGCCTGAATCTCAAATGGTATGTTTTTCTTCTGATTGAGATAATCCATAAAGTTCAGGGCATAGTCTACTTCAAGGTCACAGACTGCAAAAATGTTCTTTTTCAATAGACACCTCCTGCATAAAGCAATGCACTTAGAAATATGGGAACTGTAAAGTGAAAATTCTCCAGCGGCATGCCGCTTTTACCATAGGGTTTTCTTTTTCCTGTTTTGAAAAAATCGCTGACATAGCAGAATAAATATTGGATTCTCTGGCAAAGGATGCCGCCAGAGATCATAAGAGCCGCTGAAATTACAGCGCCGATCAGAAAGGAATACGCAATGCATCTAAGAATTGTCCCCGGTCCCAGTACGCTTCCCATAACACAGAAAAGCTTGATGTCGCCAGCGCCCAGCATTCTGAATAGAAACAGCCAGCCAAGTACCAGAAAGGGGGTGCATGCTCCGAAGCTCCAGGCTATGAACCCGCCCGTTCCTCTCTCCATAAGCTGCACGGTCAGGCTGATAACCAGACAGAACAAAAGCCACGCATTATCTACTTTCGCCCGCTGGATATCCATCACCACCGCACCTCCTGCGGCAATGGCAGGAAAAATCATATAAAAAAGCATAGATGGATTTCTCCCTTCTTTCCTGTCAGTTTTCTTCTCAACTACAGAAGGGTCCTCTTTGGTATTTCCGGTTCGTAATTGTAATCTTTCATCTTCAGTAGAATAGGGAATAGTCGGTCTGATCAGACGACTTTCGATACCAGATGACTTCTGGTGAGTCTTATTATAGGGGCTGGTTTTGTATTTGTCCAGTCCTTTTTTCCAAAATTTTATAAAAAAACTATAAATTCATTTTTAAAAGGAGTATACTGGTTTCGGGAGGTATTATTATGACAATAATGACATGTTTTGGGGATAGTATTACAGACTGCGGTCATTGCTTTTCCCCCGATTTTCTTGGAGATGGATATGTAAAGATGCTGGCAGAACGTTTTCACCGGGAGGGCTATGAGATCCAGATGCGCAACTGCGGAACAGATGGATTTACTGTGCAGAGACTGCTTCAGCGGGTAAAAACAGACAGTACAATTATTGGCAATCTTGCAGCCGTTTTGATTGGAATAAATGATATTGGAATGATGATGAACACAGACCGCACGCCTGCCCAGCAGGAAGAAATGATGGGTTCTTTTCAGGAACATTATCTTGAACTTTTAACAATATTGACAAAATCCAGTTGCAGCGTCATTCTTATGGAACCTTTTGTTTTTTCCTGTCCTGCTTTTTATGAGAACTGGAAGCCTCTTCTTCAGAAAATGAGCCAGATCATCCGAACGCTTTCCATACAGTTCCGCCTTCCGTTTCTTTCTCTGCAAAAGGAGCTGGACGAAGAAGTGCGCAGATATGGATATTCCGCCATCACCACAGACGGAGTTCATCTTACCCGCCAGGGCCAGCAGTTCCTTGCTGACCGTCTTTACAGTTGCATTGCAGAGCACAATTATGTATAATTACCATCATAAATAAAACAAAGAAGGTTTTTTAAATGGATAAAATAATTAAAGAAATCGAAGATATGTCGCTGAATGCATGGCCCTCTCATAAAATGGAACTTTATGACGGATGGATTCTTCGTTTTTCTTATTTTTATACGCATCGTACCAACAGTGTGGAACAGTTCGGCACCTCCACGCTTTCCTGGAGAGAAAAGGTATCTTTCTGTGAGCAGGAATATGCCCGTCTTGGAAGCCCTGCTATTTTCAAGATCAGTCCGCTGGTTTCCCCGGATTTTGATTATGTTCTGGAAAACCGCGGCTATGAGATTCAGCATACCACCAATGTTATGGCAGCTGATCTGGAGCATGCGGATTTGTCCGCTTCCTATGATCTGGTAACGCTTACGGATGACATTCCGGATATCTGGATTGAGAGTCTTTTCGATTTAAAGGGAACCATAAATCCGGTTCACCGGGCAGTGGTTCCTTCTATGTATCATGCAATTGTGAAGGATACTGTCTGTGCTTCTATCTGGAATAATGGAAAAATCATTGCCACAGGGCTTGGCATTCTGGACCGTGATTACATTGGCTTATACGCCATTCATGTACGGGAGGATTTCCGCCACAAGGGATATGCACGCCAGATCTGCACTGCACTGCTCAAAGAAGGAAAGAAAAGAGGTGCCACACGTGCCTATCTTCAGGTCGTAGAGGGAAACACTCCTGCGCGCAGCCTTTATGAATCCCTTGGGCTGAATTTTGTCTATACATACTGGTTCCGCGTTCAGACCCAGACTGACCGTGTCTAAACAATCAAGTAATTATGTGATTTTGTTTCAATTTTTTTCAAATACTTAAATCGTAAAAGACTGTGAACCGTGCCGTCAACAGGGCACATCTTCACAGTCTTTTTTGGGGGAATCGTATTTTTATAAAATACTATATTTGATTTTTATTGGGTAATGCTGTTAAGTTATGTATTTATAAATGAATTACTCAGTCTTATACTGTCTTTTTCTGCAGATTGGCTGATCTTACATTTCCTACAACCATGCTGGTCAGCGGGCTGAAATAAAGAAGACTGGTCAGCACGCAGTAAATTGGAGTCATAATTGCAAACTGCACAAGACGTCCCGGCATGATCGCATAAAAATTAGAACCGATCATGACAAGACCTGCAGTGGTAAATCCAAGGGTTCCTACCACACCGGAAATTACGATTCCTGCGCACATGATCACAGTTTTCACCTTGCGGCTCTTCTCAGCCATCAGCTTGCCTGCTGCTCCGGCAACTACGCCCCAGGTGATTGCAGATAAAGTGATCAGAGGATTCACGCCATAGCCTTTCATGAAACATCCGATGATGTCTGCCACGCCGCCTTCTACACCGCCTGCAACAGGCCCCATCCAAAGACCGGCAAGTACAGTTGCGATAGTTCCAAGTGTAATACGGTATACACCAAGGTCAATTACCAGCACACGGGATAAAACCAGCTGGATTGCAACCAGCAGTGCCAGAAATACAAGCGTCTTAACGCTCCATGTCTGTTTGTTTTTACGCATAATAAAAACACCTCCATAATGATTAAAATAACAGAGTAGTTACCATAAATAATAATCCCTCCACATTATGAGATGTTCTCATATGTAGCAACGGGTGCGGAAAATATATCGTAAGCAGCCTACTGCTTTTCGTTTCACGGCGACTCCCCAGCCAGTGAACACTTGACGCATAAATTCCTACTTCGCTATTATTTATTTAAGCCGATTATAGCACAAAATATGGAAATTTCAATACGTTTTTGTTATAATATTCACACTGAATGACGGATTATAGTTTCGCAATTGACAGTGTATTTTGTGTATACTCCTTCGCTTTTGGCATATTCTAAAAGTAATCTCTGTTAAGAGTAAATTTCCAGAAAAAGGAGTCTTTATATGAGCACAAAATATTCTGTCCAATTACAAGAAAGCCAGCAGCCTTCCTGCCATAATCCGTACAATGTTTTTTATGATAATTACCTGAATACCAATGCCACTACAGAATGCACAGGACTGGGCTACCGTATGCCGCACACCCGCGAAGAATGGGATGCCTGCCGACAGGTTTTTGATTTTCTTCCTGTGCCATTTCTGGATTCGGAGGATATGAAACACTAATGAAAAAATTTACCCAGCTACTTGTTTGTTCCTGTGCACTGCTCTCACTATCCGGATGCGTAGTCCGCGATGCCATTACCGACTATGTAGACACTTCACAAAATACGGTCCAGGAAACTTCAGAAGCCCCAGGACAGCGTGTCTATATGGATGAAGTCAAAGGCATCCTTCAGGACTTTACCGGTGCTGCCCTGACTATGAGCAGCCAGGAACAGACCTATATCTTTGATTTATCTGAGGCCACGCTTGAGTGTGAAGACGGCATGATCACCGGAGATGAGATCAGCGTGATCTATGAGGGACAGCTTTCCAGCGAAGATACCAGCACAGTGAAAGCCCTAAAGGTCGTCGATGACTTCCACAAGAAAAATCAGCTGGAAGTACGCAAGGCTTATGGAGAAGTACAGGGACTGACACCGAATACCATCACCATAAAAGATGAACAAGGAAAGACAGCCACCTATCCAATAACCGGAACTGAACAGTATTATCAGGGCGGTATTCGGCAAGGTGCGTGGGTCTATATCAATTTTAAAGGAGAATTTTCATCCGGGTCTGATGGGGATGCGTCCCTGAATGCCAGCCATCTGAAGGTATTAAGTGTCTCCGACATTGACCCTCTGACTTTGCCGGATCCTACACCAACCCTGGAGCCAACTCAGGAGGCTTCCACAGATGTTCCCCAGGAGCAGCAGCTTCATGCAACTGTCCAGAATATTTCTTCCAATATCCTGACTGTATCTCCTCCTGGTTCTGACAGTTCCCTAAATATAGATTTGTCGCAGATCCCCTCTTACTTCAAAGGAGGTACTGCACCTGGCTCCTACGTGTCCATCACGTACCAGGGACAATATCAGGAAAATACCCTGGATGGCGTCACCGTCACTGCTGTCACAGGAGATGATCCGGATTCTTTCAGAAGCCGAGGTCTTACCTATACAGTCAACGGTACCATTATAGGGCATACCTCCAATACCGTAACCATTCAGACCGGGGACGGTGCAACGATCACCTGCTTTACAGAAGGAGCATCGGACACATCTACCAGCGGTCTTGCTGCCGGCGCCAACATCCTCATTACCTTTGATCCAACGAAATCAAAACAATCCAATATCTACACATCCATCAAGATTCAGGACGCTTAAAGGTGTCCTGAATTCTTTTTTCTCCGTCTCGCAGCCAGTCTTTCATTTGTTCCGTCTCTCCCAGAATTTCGCAAAACGCACGGTATTCTTCAAGAAGTCCGGTTCCATGAGGCACCATATAAGCGCCGGCATCACTTCCAAGTGCTGTTTTTACTTTATATTGATATGCCAGCTGCAGATTCTCTTCCGCAAGACTCACAATGGGCTGCAGGACCTGATCTTCATATCGTCCGCAGTTTCGAAGATTGCGTATAGTTACAAGGGTTGGTACCCATACTGTATTACTGTCTGCAAGCATTCGTATAGTTTCTTCGTCAATATAATTGCCATGCTCCACAGAATCCACACCTGCCTCTACAGCAGCCTGTACTCCATAAACTCCATTGGTATGACTCATTACTGCCATGCCTTCCCCATGCGCAATGTGTACCATCTCATGCACTTCTTCCCTGGAAAGAGGCGTTCCAGTCACCTTTCCATGGTTGTGAAAATCCAGAAGTCCGGTGGTCATGATTTTAATAAAATCAGCCCCCTGTTCTTTCGCTTCCCGGACCAGAGCTGCATATTCTTTCATATTATCAAAGCCTTTTCCTACAATGGAACCATAGTGCCCGTTTTTGTGGATGGCAAAAACAGGGGTGCGGTAATCGATTCCGTATTCTTCCGCCAGCATTTTGGCTCTTCTGGAAACACCAACGGCGTCTCCGCCGTCCCGCACAAAGGTGATTCCCTGTTCCTGATAAGCCTTAAAATTTCTTCGGATTGCTTCCTCGTTTACCGCTTCTTTGTGGAGTGAGATTGCTTCCTTGTAGTTTATTCCATCCATAATAATATGAGCATGACATTCCCCAAACATTGTATTCCCCTTTTTTGTCACTTATCATTCTTCGAAAAAAGCACGGATTTCTTTCTCCGATGCCTGGACAGAACCCTGAACGAAAAATGGCTTGCCGCCTCCGCGGCCATTCAGTGCAGCGTTCATATCTTTGGTAAACTGGCGAAGGTCTCCATCTTTCTCACCCATGGCATACTTATAGCTGCCATCTGCATTTCTGGAAAATACTGCACAGCGGCCCTTGCAAACCTGCAGAACAGCATCCGCAAGCTTCTGGACGCTTCCAGCTTCCATTCCGTTCTCAAACAGCAGCGGATTCTCGCAGTCATTCCATTTAGCAGCTTCATTCACAATAAAATTCTCTTCCAGACTGTGCACTCTTCCCTTCAGGGCAAAATTCTCATCCTGAAGTCTTGCAACTGCCTGCGCAGTCTTATCCATCTTGGCAGAAAGCTTCACGGAAATCTGACGGTTCTGTTCGTTTACCATGTTCAGATAGTCAAGCACCCTTCTGCCGGATATCATTTCCATACGCACACCCTCGCGGAACTTGACCACAGAAAGGAGCTTCACCATTCCAATCTCACCGGTACGAGTTACATGGGTTCCACAGCAGGCGCAGGTATCTGCTCCCGGAAATCTGACAATACGCACCCAGCCGGAAAGCTCTTTCTTGCTTCTGTATTCCAGTTCCTTAAGCTCTTCCTCTGATGGGTAGAAAATTTCTACTTCCTGGTTCTCCCAGATGATCTGGTTGGCTTTGGCTTCAATCTCTGCCATCTGTGCTTCGTCCAGCATTCCGCTGAAATCAATGGTAATCACATCGCTTCCCATATGGAAGCCCACATTATCATATCCAAAAGCTTCGTGTACCAGGCCGCTTACAATGTGCTCACCGGAATGCTGCTGCATAAGGTCAAATCTTCTGGCCCAGTTAATCTGGCCCTGAACTTCCGTTCCTGGTTCCAGAGCACGGTCTGTGTAGTGGATCAGCTCTCCGTTCTTCTCGTGAACGTCTGTGACTGCTGCCTCTCCTAAGGAACCTGTATCGCCTGGCTGTCCGCCGCCTTCCGGATAAAAGGCTGTCTGATCCAGAATTACCTCATATCCTTTCTTGCCCTGGCGGCATTCCAGTACTTTAGCTGTAAATTCTTTTTTGTATACATCTTCATAATATAATTTCTTTGTCTCGTACATGGCGGGTCCTTCTTTCTGTATTTCTAAACAGACTTATTGTCTGTGACGATTATAGTCTATTTCACCATTCCTCGCAATTCTGAAATTTTTATAAATTTTTTCTGAAAAGCTGAAGTACTTTTCTTTTCTGGCGCGTTATAATAAGAGAACGGACAGGAAGGGGGCTGATAGCATTTTACAGGAACAATATCTGGAATATCTGATTGAGCAATATCAGAATTTAATTTATTCCATTTGTCTGAAATCAGTAGGCAACCCCTTTGATGCAGAAGACCTCAGTCAGGAGGTATTCCTGTCCGCCTACAAAAATCTGATTCATTTCGATGGTCAGTATGAAAAAGCATGGCTCAGCAAAATTGCAGTACATAAATGTCTGGATTTCCTGAAAGCTGCCGGACGGCGGCAGGTTCCAACGGAAGACATTTACTTCTCACAGCTTCCGGATTCAGCACCCCAGGCATCACCGGAAGAAGAATGTCTGCTGTCTGATTCGGAACAACAGGTATTCAGAATGTGTGATAGTCTGAAAAGCCCTTACCGTGAAATTGCGATCTCGCATTTCTGCAAACAAATGTCCGTAGCAGAAATTTCGCAAAAGGAAGGAAAGAATCCGAAGACAGTTCAGACACAGCTTTACCGTGCCAAAAGTATGTTAAAAAAATTGTTAGCAGAAAGGAGCGATTAGATGCATATCAATAATAATGACCTTGAAAAATTTCAAAACGATGTTATGAATACAGACGAAATGATCTCATTTCTGGAGCATCTGGATCAATGCGATTACTGCCTTGAGCAGTTGATCGAACATTCTGAACAGGACACTCAGACAGTCGCTCCCGCTTATATGAAAGAAACGATCATGAAACGTGCCACAGCCCCTGATACCCGTGCCAGGAAGGCCGCTGTAGACACCACCCATAAAATGCGGATTTTCTATGAAGGACTTCGAACTGTAGTAGGGGTAGCACTGGCACTGGTTATGCTTCTTAGCCTGGGACAGGCAAATTTCTTCACGCCCCAGGTACCCAAATCGGCAACCGAAGCCACTGCCGCCAGACAGGAAGCCCGAAGTTCTCTGCGCAGCTTCTCCAACAGTCTCACAGACGGACTATGCAGCGGTTCGCAAAAGCTTGCTGAGTATATTAATAATCTTTCTAATACAATCACAAACGGAGGTAACTAACATGCCAAAACAAAAACGCGGATTCTTACTTTTTATCTGCTCCCTGATTCCAGGTGCCGGAGAAATGTACCTGGGCTTCTTCAAACAGGGAATCAGCATTATGACGCTTTTCTGGGCAATCGTTGCAATTGCAGGAGGATTCAGTGCAGAATTTCTGGTTATCTTTCTTCCTGTAATCTGGTTTTACAGCTACTTCCATGTACATAATCTGAAAGAACTTCCGGAAGAAGAATTCTACGCCATCGAAGACAGCTATATCTTCCATCTGGATCAGATCTTCTCCGGCTTCCATAATACTTCTTCAAGACAGCTGAAAGCAGCCTCTGTTCTTCTGATTGTCTTCGGAGCCGCGATCGTCTGGAACGGTGTCAGCGATCTGCTTTACTGGATTCTTCCAGACTTCCTTGGAGGCCTTGTACAAAGTATTATGTATCAGATTCCATCTATTGTCATCGGACTTCTGATCATACTCGCCGGCTATCAGATTCTTACCGGAAAAGTAAGATCTTTCCAGAAGCAGCCAGAGGATACCGCCAATGTCCCTACTGAGAATATTTCCGAAAAGCCAGTTCTTCCACATATAGAAAATACAGAAGATGCAGACAAAGAGTAAAGTTTACCGCCGATGATTTCTAGTTCATCGGCGGTAATTTTATGGAAATTTCTCCAAAAGAAAGCTTATTTCTGGTGCCGTCTGCTTCTTCTACAAGAAGCCTGCCATCCTCACAGATAGACAGCGCTCTGGCACTTCTCCTGTTCTTGTTATCTATAATTGTAATATCGTGTCCCGGAACAATATTATGTGCTGCGTATTCCTGAGACAGCTTCAGATCCTTAGTTTCACTGAGAAGGTGGTTCACAATCTGCGCCACCAGGCGGTTGCGGTCTGCACTTCGGGCGGCCTGCTGATCCGGATAAATACCTCCTGCCACTCCCCGGAGCTCTTCGGAAAGGGTTTCCTGGTTTACATAAAGATTCAGTCCAATTCCCACAATAGCAAACTCAATGCTGCCGCTCTCAAAATCTGTCACGGCCTCTGTGAGGATTCCGCAAACCTTGCGATCATCCTTATAAAGGTCATTCACCCACTTAATTCCAAGTTCAATGCCGCACACTTCCTTCACAGCCTTGTATACGGCTGTCGCTGCCGCAGTGGTGATCAGAAGGCTTCCCTCCAGGGTCTCATCTGGTTCCAGAATCACACTGAGATAAATCCCGCTTCCCTTCGGTGAGTAAAAACCTCTGCCTCTGCGTCCTCTTCCAGCTGTCTGCTCCATAGCTACCACAAAGGAACCATGTCCTGCCAATCCGCTTACTGCAGCCTGTCTGGCTTCCAGATTCGTAGAACTGATCTCATCAAATATTTTAATCTCTACCTTAGGCTGATCAAGAAAAAGACGAATACCCTCCGCTGAGATCAGATTGCTCTCCTTGGCAAGAACATAGCCTTTATTCGGTCCTGCCTCTATGGGGTATCCCTCCTGACGCAGGCTCTTCACAGCCTTCCACACAGCTGCTCTCGTACAGGAAAGCTCTCGTCCAATATCCTCTCCGGACAATGTCTCACCTTTGTGCTGCTCTAATAATTCCAAAAGTCTGGATTTCACCGTCATGCTTTTATCCTTCATAATTCTCCAGGGCTTTCTTCAGAAAGTCCCGGTATTCTTTACGCACATTCTCCGGTGAAAGTAATCTGACGCTGCTGCCAAGTGCTGCAAGCCATCCATAAAACTGGGTGCTCACATTTACCTGCACTCTGGTAACGGAGTACTCGTTGTCCTTGGCCATAACCATAATGTCCTGGCCAAATCTGTCGATCATGACTCCAACAAGATGATTCTCAAATTCCAGGCTGATATTCTCTTCCCGGCCGCCAAACATCCCGAAAGTACCGGCAGCAAATCTGGCGCTGTCAAACCTCTCGAAAAGCTCCTCCCCATTCCTGCTGTCCTTCTCCATGACGATCTTCAGCATTTTGTCAACACGATAATGCTTGACGATTCCGCTCTTCTCATCAATTCCAATGAGGTAGTAATTCTCGTCCTGCCAGATCATCTGCCACGGACTGATTTGATAGCGCGCTCCGCCCTTCTTCAGCTGACGCTCCTTGGATACGGTCCATTCTGTATACTGGAAGCTGATCTGCCTGTTCTGAGAGATGGCTCTGTGGATCTCATCTATGTTGTAGTAGATATTCTCATTTGTATTCTTCACACGGTTCTGTACGATCACCTGCCGCTGCAGATCCTTGGCCTGGTAAATACTGGTAAGACTCTCAAGCTTCTGGATAAGCTGACGGGATTTGCCTGTGGTAAGAAATCTGGAGGACTGGACTGCATCAACAAGCAGTTTCAGCTCTGCAACCTCAAACTCACGGCTGGCAAGATAAAACCCCGACGGTCTTTCCCTGCGATTCATAATATCCATACCGAACACGCGCAGAGTCTCAATATCATCGTATATGGTCTTGCGTTCTGCATGAATTCCGAAATTCTCCAGATAAGCAATCAGGTCCTTCACACTCATGGGATGGGCTTCGTCTGTCTTCTCCGCAAACACCCGCATGAGATATAAAATTTTCAGTTTCTGCTGGAAAGATTTCGGCATGATCCTTACTCCTATTTATCCGTCAATACTGCTACGACTCCAGAATATAATACCATAAAAGCAAAGAGCAGAGCAATAATATCTGCCCCATGAAAATCATAATTAAATATCATGGCACCTCCTATCATGATCTCCAGAGTAATAAAGATGCCGAGCACCATCGCTGTGCTTCCTGAGAACTTCTTCGTACTGTCCTTCTCCTGCACAACATCCATATAGCCTTCTGCAAGTGCCGCCTTCCTGTGACTGGTTCTTCTCCCTAAATTCCACATAATCTCTTCCTCCTCTGATTCATGCAGTGTCTGTCCGCAAGCAACATGTATCGAACATATTTTCCGAACATGTTTTCTTTTATGTACTTAGTCTACCACAATATTAGTCCTATAAAACGGCACGAAATCATTTTATTCGAATATCTGTTCGTTTTTTTGTAAACATGGAGGAAATTCTGCAAAAAAATATCACCGCATACTGCTCTATACCTTAAAACAGCAAACGGTGATATCCCGCATATTAAAATATCCGAATCCTAAATGTTAGAATCCTGTTTTTACATAAATCCGGCAAAAACAGACGCTGTGATAACCGTCAGAAGACCGGCAACCGCAATTGCAAGGCTGCTCATGGCACCTTCTACCGGTCCCATTTCCATAGCCTTGGCAGTACCGATAGCGTGAGCGGATGTACCAAGCGCAAGCCCTTTCGCGATAGGCTCCTCGATTTTTGCGATCTTGCAGACTGCCTCTGCGATCACATTTCCAAGTACTCCGGTGATAATAATAACTGCAACGGTAATGGTCACAAGACCGCCCAGTTCCTCAGATACGCCCATTCCAATGGCTGTTGTAATGGACTTGGGAAGCAAAGTTACATACTGTGAATGGGAAAGTCCGAACAGCTTTGCAAAAACCAGAACGCTTACCATGCTTGCCAGCACACCGGAAACGATCCCGATAATAACCGCCTTCAGATTCTTGCGAAGAAGAGTAAGCTGTCTGTACAGGGGCACTGCAAGGCACACAGTAGCAGGAGTGAGCAGATAACTGATATACTGCCCGCCTGCATTGTAGGTCTTATAGTCCACCTGCATCAGCTGCAGCACGCCCATAACGCACAAAATCGCAATCAGAAGAGGATTAAACAATGCCATCTTGAACTTTTTCTTCAGCAAAAGTCCAATCTCATATCCTACCAGACTTACTGCTGCCCCGAAAAACAGGGAATTCTCAATAAAAGATATCATTTCTTCTCTTTCCTCCTGTCTTTTTTGATTACAAACTGGGTACTGCGTCCCGTAACTACCATTACGATCACAGTTGTCAGAATTGTAATGATCACAACAGGAAGCCAGATGGGCTGCAGGTCTCCCCATGCTTCCAGAAGGCCTACCCCTGCCGGTACAAACATAACCGGCATAATTTCAACCAGAAAATCTGCTGCGTCTTCCACCTGTTCCAGCTTCAAAATTCCGCTTGTCAGTGCACCCAGCATCAGTACAAGCCCATAAACGCTGGCTGGTACCGGAAGGGGCAGAAGGATATGTAATCCCTCCCCTAACGCTGAAATCAGCAGAATAATACAAAATTGCCTGAGATATTTCACTTTTTGTCTTCCTCCTCGCTGTCTCCACAAAGAAGTCCATTTGCAATTTCCAGATACGGCTGCAGTTCCTCCAGTGTAGCCCGTCCATTCCGCTTCATCTTCGTCACGCCCGGGTAGCTTGCCGGTATGGATTTGGTCATATTCCCATCGCCGTAGACCTTAACCATATCTCCGTTTTCCAGAGTGTCTCCGGCAATCAGCTTGTCATTTCTGTTATAAATTCCTTCCTTGGGAATATCTGCCTTGAAAACCGTCTTTTTGTCCATATCCACGAATACCATTTCTTTCAGTACATCTCCGGCTTCTACGTAGATCGCGCGGATGGCTTCCTGCTCAAGGCGGGCTTCCTCCTGCTTATCCTTCTCAGCCTGCTTCGCAACAAGATTCCAGAAGGATCCTCCTACTACGCCAAAGATTACCAGAAGAATGATTATTCCCACAATGAATTTCACATCGTTTTCTTTTTTCTCCACTGCAAATCCTCATTTCTTTCATGGCATTTTTTTGTCTGCCCCATTATACCTTTTCTACAGTTAAAATTTCAATGTCATCTTTCGACAATTATCAGGCTGCTTTTGGGCTTTTTTTCTACAGCCGTTCCTTTTGAAGCACGATTTTTTCTACTTCCCAGGAACCATTTTCCACAGTCATCACTGCCATTGTCACCTCGCCGCCAAATCGGTTTCTCCCGCAGCTTCCCGGATTCAGCCAAAGCCGTCCGTCAATTTCCTGACAGAAATATTTATGGCTGTGCCCAAAAATTACCACCTGAGTATCCCCAAGCTCCCATGCCGCATCCTTTCTGTCATGGACCATGAAAAACTTTACATTTCCAACGGAAAAGTTCAGGCTTCTCCTTAAATTCTGCGCCCAGTATCCGTCATTGTTGCCGCGCACCACATACAAGAATCCCATAGTACGCAGCTCATCCAGTATTTCCGGCCTGTCCACATCTCCTGCATGGAAAATATAAGTGCAGTCCTTCAATCGCTCTTTCACTTCTTCCCGAAGAAGCCCATGGGTATCTGAAATAATCCCCATTTTTATTTTTTCTGACATATCCGGTTCCTCCCGTTATGGTTTATTATCATTCCTCGAACAGACGGATTTTTCCATATTCTCCGTCAAATCCAGGTGTGCAGATTACCTTTCCATCTCTTAATCTTTGAATTCCGGACGCGATTCTGGTGCCGTTTTCCCGCTCTATATCTGCTATAGGAACTTTTCGCAAAATTGCAAATTCCGGACCAAATTTCTGAAGCATTTTCTCGTATTCTCCGGTTACGGTTTTGGTTGCAGGAGACTTTCCCACACAGGCGGAAATCACCTCCGGAAGGGGTACAATACTCTCAAAAGGTCTGGCATTTTCTTTCACAAATCCGGCATCCCGGTCTGCCAGTTCCATGATTCTATGGTCTACCCCTATGGTTAGTTTCTTCCCGCATACCGGACATTTTCCGTGGTATTTTTCTGCCTCCTCGGGACTTAAACAGATGTGGCATTTCCGATGTCCGTCGTAATGATATTTCCCCTCTTCCGGGAAAAATTCCAGGGTTCCTTCCAGGCCTTTTCCATACTGAATGGCACCGTGAAGCCCCTCATAGGAAAGATCAATGTCCAAAAGATTGGCCTCTCTTCCCAGCTTGGAAGGGGAGTGGGCATCTGAATTTGAGATAAGCTGAAGTCCGTCAAGAGCAGATAAGCGCCAGTTCATCAGCGGGTCGGAAGACAGTCCGGTTTCCACAGCATGCACATAAGGAGTCAGATCCTCAAAGCACTCTTCCATGGTATCAAAGCCGGAAAAAGCTCCGAATAATGCGAAATGCGGAGTCCAGATATGAGCCGGAACCAGCATTCCCCGGGGACAGTTTTCCAGAAGCATCTCAAGAAGATCATGGCAGTCCAGGCCGAGAATGGGCCTGCCGTCTGAATGGATATTTCCGATTTTTTCCAGGCTTTCTGCCATTTGATCTGCCGCTTCAAGGCCTGGCAAAAGCAGTACATTGTGAACCTTCCGGCACTTTCCATTCTTTTTATAAATAGAACTGATCTCACCTGTTACTACAAAGCGGGGTGCCTGTCCGGGAAGGTTTCGTGCCTCTTCCAGCACATATTCGTCCTTCAGGCGATATAAGCCTTCCTCTGCAGGGATCAGTTTTTCTTTTAGTTCTTCCCTCCATGCAGGGTGGGTAAAATCCCCTGTTCCAATAAGGGTAATCCCCTTTTTCCTTGCCCAGAGATCCAGATATTCCGGGGTTCCAAGCTTGCTGGTAGCCATGGAATATCTGGAATGAATGTGAAGATCTGCAATTACTTTCACTGTATTTTGCTCCATTTCTTATCTAAAATTGGTTACTTAGACTCCTGCATGCCAAGCTCCATCAGCTTCCAGCCGTTGTCCTTCAGCCATTTTTTCTGCTCCTTATAACCGGGCAAAACTGCGCTGACTTCGTTCCAGAATGCCTGGGAATGGTTCATCTGTCTGCGGTGGCAGAGCTCATGGACAACCACATAATCGAGCACCTCTGGCGGTGCCAGAATCAGCAGCCAGTTAAAGTTCAGATTTCCATTTGCACTGCAGCTGCCCCATCTTGTTTTCTGCTGGCGCAGGGTAATTCTTCCGTAGCTTACCCCTATTTTTTCTGCAAAATAGGCTGTGCGCTCTGGAATTTTCCGGCAGACTTCCTGCTGCAGACGGGTTCGTTCTTCCTTTGAAAGTCCCGGAACTGTTTCTCTTTGCACTTCCCTTTTCTGGATTTTCTCCAGATTTTTCAAAATCCATTCCTGCTTCTGCTCAACAAATCTGCGGATTCTCACCTGGGATAATCGAAGAGGTGCACGGACGATGATCTGACCATCCGGTTTGATTTCCAGACTCATGGTTTTTCGCTGGCTTCGGATAATCTGATAGGAAATCTTCTCATTTAGCATAAGATATTCTCCATATAATCATTCATCTGCTGATCCAGGATTTTCATCTTTTCCAGAGTATCTTTTTCTTTATAATCCAGCCGCCATATGATCCTGGAAATGTAATCCTCTTCCTTCATGATCTGCCAGGTTTCTTTGAAATTCAGGTCATAATACTGCGCCACATAGGACACCCAGTAGTCCACAGATGTCACACGGTCCGGAGACAAAACAGCTTCTTTTTTCAGACAGGATTCCCATACCTTTGGAGAGATCAGCCCCTCTCCGGCTTTCTCCTGGGGAACCCCGATCATTGCCTCAACGGACTCCTGCAGCTTAACCCGGCAGTTGTCCAGCTTATCTGCATCGCGGATCATTTTTGCATGGAAAAGGATTCTTTCATCTGTAATTCCTTCCAACTTAAAATCGCTGTGTCTGGCGATTGCTGTATGGATAATCTCATCGAATTCCGGGTCTGGAAGGAATCTGCGGATCATAGGGTTTTCCCCTTCAAAAAGAAGCTGTGCGCCAAACGCTGCATGATCCATCGTGTCCGGGGAAAAGCTGTTATACAGGCGCAGCTGCTCGAATCTTCCAATGTCATGAAGCAGCGCGATCAGCTCTGCCAGCTGCTGGTCTTCTTCATTTAAATGCATTCTTTTGCCAATTTCACGGGCACTTTTTACCACGCCATAAGTGTGAACAATCTTTAATTTTATTTTCTCATCTTCTCTGTCATACTCATCTAAATACGCTTCAAATGCGTCTCTTGCCTGTTTAAAATCCAGTTTCACGGTCATGTTCCTCTCTATCTTTTAGGCTTATTACAGTGTCATTATAAACTACCACAGTTGCTTTTCCAATACTATCCGCAGTTTTTCAAAATTATTTTCCCGGACACTTTACAGGATGTATCAGGCTTGCACCTTCTTCGCCTGTAACGTATAATGAGAGCAACGGCACATACTATAAGGAGGTCATGATGGCAGAGAAGAAAACAGAAATTTCCCCAAATGTTGACGAGACCATGAAGGAACTGGAGACCCATGGTTCTTTTGAGCTGCCTGTGGAAACCTATACAGATAACTGCGTGATTTTCCGCTCCCTTTACAACCACTGGCATAAGGAAATGGAGATCATCTGCATCGACCAGGGAAGCGGCCTTGCAAGGCTGAACCGGGAGACCCTGCGCCTGAAGGAGGGAGATCTTCTTATTGTAAACAGCGGGGTTCTTCATGGAATTAAATCCGATTCCCGGCATATTTTATATTACAGAAGCGTTGTGTTTGACCTTAGTTTTCTGGCCGGACCTGCAGGAGATCTCTGCCAGGAAAAGGTGATTTCCCTTCTTATGGAAAACCGAGCGGAATTCACTCACCTGATCACCCGTTCCCATGAAAACTACGGCAACATTTTCCATCTCTTCTGTGAAATCCATCAGTGCCATAAGGACAAGCCGCCTTTCTATTATATGAAATTAAAGGGGCTTTTTTACGGACTTTTTTATGAAATGCTTGCAGGAAATTATATTATTACCACGGATGCAGAGCAGAACAGAAATCTTTTATCCATAAAAAAGGTGTTGGACTACATCAGTGCCCACTACCGGGAGCCTTTGTCTGTTAAAGAATTATCAGGGCTTTCCAATTACAGTGAATTTTATTTTATGAAGCTTTTTAAGCAGTATACTGGAAAAACGGCAGCCGCTTATCTGAATGATTACAGGCTTGAGAAGGCAAAATCCCTTCTTCTGCATACAGATGCTTCGGTCACGGACATTGCTCTTGACGTGGGCTTTAACAATACCAGCTATTTTATAAAAAAATTTCAGGAGGCCAACCAGCTTTCCCCTCACAAATTTCGCAAAAAAATGTCATAACAGAACAGTTTTGTTGTATTTTTCTTTCATCTGCATATGCTAATATAACACCATCAAACACAGGTAATCGCTCTTGAAAGGAGAAAATTATGGAAGCTTTAAAAACTATGATTCAGGACATGTTTGGCAAAGACTGCAGCACATGTACCAACCAGGAAGTATACGAAGCCCTTCTCACATACACCAAAAAACAGCTTGCTGCAAAGGGCTATCATGAGGGAAAGAAAAAAATCTATTATATCTCTGCAGAGTTCCTTATTGGAAAGCTTCTTTCCAACAATCTGATCAACCTTGGCATCTATGATGAGGTTGCAGAATTCTTAAAAGAGAACGGCAAATCCCTTGCTGAGATTGAGTCCGTTGAGCCGGAACCATCTCTTGGAAACGGCGGACTTGGACGTCTGGCTGCCTGCTTTTTGGATTCCATCGCAACACTTGGACTTCCTGGAGAAGGTATCGGACTGAACTATCATCTGGGACTTTTCAAACAGGTTTTTGAGGACAACCTTCAGCATGAGGTTCCGAACCCATGGATCACTCCTGAGTCCTGGCTGACTGCTACAGATGTGACTTACATGGTTCCGTTCAGAGGCTTTTCCCTGAAATCTACTATGTATAATATCGATGTTGCAGGCTATGAAAACAAAGCAATCCATCTTCGTCTTTTCGATATTGACCTGGCAGATGAGTCCATGGTTCATGACGGAATTGCTTTCAACAAGAAAGACATTCTGCACAACCTGACACTGTTCCTGTACCCGGATGACAGCGATGAGGACGGACGCAAGCTTCGTGTTTACCAGCAGTATTTCATGGTAAGCAACGCTGCACAGCTGATTCTGGATGAGGCAGTTTCCAAGGGAAGCAATCTTCACGACCTTGCTGATTATGCAGTTGTTCAGATCAACGATACTCACCCGAGCATGATCATTCCGGAGTTTATCCGTCTCCTTGGAGAGAAGGGAATCGGCTTTGATGAGGCTGCTGATATCGTTTCCCATGTATGCGCATATACCAACCATACTATCCTGGCTGAGGCTCTTGAGAAATGGCCGATCCACTATCTGGAGGATATTGTTCCGCAGCTTGTTCCGATCATCCGCAAGTTAGATGAGAAGGTTAAAGCAAAATATCCGGCTGAGAATCTTGCTATTATTGACAGCAATAATCTGGTTCACATGGCTCATATGGATATTCATTACGGATTCTCTATCAACGGTGTTGCTGCTCTTCATACCGAAATTCTGAAGAACTCTGAGCTGCATCAGTTCTATGAGATTTATCCGGAAAAATTCAATAATAAGACCAATGGCATTACATTCCGCAGATGGCTGATGTACTGTAACCAGCCTCTTGCAAAATATATCTCTTCTCTGATCGGAGATGGATACAAGAAAAATGCAGATGAGCTGAAAAAGCTGCTTGCTTTCAAGGATGACCAGAAGGTTCTGGATCAGCTGCTTGCAATTAAGGCGGATGCGAAGAAAATCTGCAAGGATTTTGTTCTGGAAAATACTGGTGTCGAGATTGATGAGAACAGTGTTTTTGATATCCAAATCAAAAGACTTCATGAGTACAAGCGTCAGCAGCTGAATGCGCTGTATATTATCTATAAATATCTGGAGATCAAGGGCGGCAAGAAGCCGGAGAGACCGATTACTTTCATTTTTGGTGCAAAGGCTGCTCCTGCTTATTATATCGCTAAGGATATCATTCATCTGCTTCTGACTCTGGAGACTTTGATCCAGAATGACCCGGATGTGGCTCCTTATATGAAGCTTGTTATGGTTGAGAACTACAATGTGAGCGCAGCTGAGAAGCTGATTCCGGCTTGTGATATTTCTGAGCAGATTTCTCTTGCTTCTAAGGAAGCCAGCGGTACCGGAAACATGAAGTTTATGCTGAATGGTGCGGTTACTCTTGGTACCATGGATGGTGCAAATGTGGAGATCAGTGAGCTGGTTGGCGAGGATAATATTTATATCTTTGGTGAGTCCAGTGATGAGATTATTAAGCATTATGAGAAGGCTGATTATAATTCCCGTGCGATTTATGAGGGGGATGCTGATATTAAGAAGTATGTGGATTTCATTGTCAGCGAGCCGATGCTGAAGATTGGTAAAGAGGAGCATTTGAGAAACTTCTACAACGAGCTTCTGAATAAGGACTGGTTTATGACTTTACTGGATCTGAAGGATTATATTAAGGTTAAGGATCAGGTGTTTGCGGATTATGAGGATCGTAATGCGTGGGCGAAGAAGATGCTTGTGAATATTGGGGAGGCTGGATTCTTCTCTTCTGATAGAACGATTGAGCAGTATAATAAAGATATTTGGCATTTGAACTAAATAAAGTATTCAAGGCGGACGACATCCAGAAGCGGCAGGATTGTTATATTTTGTACAATCTTGACGCTTCTTTCTATTCTTGATTTTCACTTGTAGGAAAATGGAGTGTAGAGGGTTAAATGTCTTTATAATACTGCGGGGAAATTACATCGCATTCTTTGCAGGTGCAGCCGTTGCGGTAGCCGTCGCAGCAGGCGGAGCTGGAGCAGTACATGTGGGTGTCGTTGATGTAGAAAAGGCCGGCGTACTGGGCGGAGGTGCGGTAGGCTTTGGTTTGTTTCTTGTTGTCGGCGTAGTAGATGCCGTTGGAGATGAGCATGTTCTCCGGGGTATAGTCGGTAAAGTCGAAGTAGTCCGCCTGGATGCCGTGGTTGGGGACTTTGACGCACCAGTAGTGTTCGTGGAGGGGCAGGGCGTCATCATAGTTGGCGGCGATCATTTCCATGTATTTCCCTGGAATGTCTCCGGTGAAAAGAACGTTCATTTCTCCGTCTGTGGTGCTGTGAAAGACCAGACTGATCTTGTTTTTGAACTGGCGGAGGTTGAGTTTTGCAGCTTCAAAGGTCTGGAGCATCTGGATGACTGACGGGTCTTCTCTTAAGTCACGGAACTCGCATTCCAGAGCGTAAGCGTTGGTTTTGAGGGTTCCGCAGATAATCTGGCGCAGTTTGTCCGCGAAAGTTTCAAGGCGAAGCAAGGCTTCTGTAAACTCGTTTTCTCTGTTTGATACAGCGTTCTCTCTTTTCTCTAAAGACTGAATGTAGGCATAATTCTCGGCGGTTTCCTTCTCAATCACGCTGCAGTCTGGCCAGAGAACCTGGTATTTGCTCTCGAAGATATCTCCTCTTTTCAGAAATTCAATATTCTGGGGCTGTTTCACCAGGGCTTCCACGAAGGCATAAAGGCTGATCTGTTTGCTGGGGAGATACGTATTTTTCATAAGATCGGAAAGCAGAAGAAGGGTGAGGGTTCGGCTCATGGAGGAAGCAGAAAATACGTCTGGAAGGTAAATTTTGTTAAAGTCATTGCTTCCCCTGTACTTTTTCAGCATGTAAAGAAGGCCGGATATATGGTCCAGCTGAAAATTGGTCAGTAGAAGGCTTTTGTGGGAAATGGTGGTAAAATCTGAGATGATCACATCAAAGATATCACTTCTTGGGTGTCCGTCAATCCGGTTATTGCTGGTTCCGAAATCTACCAGAAGACTTCCCTTGCGGTCCCGCAGACAGAAGCAGTCGCCGCAGCCTACATTATACATACGTACTTTCATTTTGCATTTCCTCCCCCGTATTTCGCACACGAATTGCAAAGGCCGCTTTGCAGCGGAATCGTTCGTGAATATTTTCTATGTTACTGTTCACGGGTAATGTTCCGCGAGGTGTTTTTTGTGAACAAAGTTCACAGAAAACCCGAGGATTGCGGCGCGAAATCATGCAAAGCATGATTTCTGTGCATCGCGAAGCGTGTTACTGGGCACGGAGTGAACAGTGACTTTCCATAATTTTAGCATAAAAACAGGACAGCGTAAACTTGCAAAATTGCAATTTTCCCATTACAATATACACAGAACTTGCCTTAAAATAATAACGGAATCTGTAAGCATCCAGATTCTCAGAAAGGAATTTTATGACAAAAGAAGAACTTGCTCTTGAAGTGATAGATCGGTTAAAAAAAGAATATCCTCTGGCGGACTGTACCCTGGATTATGATGAGGCGTGGAAGCTTCTGGTAAGTGTGCGGCTGGCAGCGCAGTGTACGGACGCAAGGGTAAATGTAGTGGTTCAGGACCTGTACGCCAAATACCCGGATGCAGCCGCACTTGCATCTGCTACACCGGAAGAAATCGAGGCAATCGTAAAGCCCTGCGGACTGGGAAAAAGCAAAGCCCGTGACATCAGTGCCTGCATGAAGATCCTTCACGAGAAATACCAGGATAATGTTCCATGCGACTTCGATGCCCTTCTTGCCCTCCCCGGAGTTGGGCGAAAAAGCGCCAACCTGATCATGGGAGATGTGTTTGGCAAGCCTGCCATTGTCACAGATACCCACTGCATCCGCCTGACCAACCGAATCGGCCTTGTAGACAACATCAAAGAACCAAAGAAAGTGGAGATGGCACTTTGGAAAATCATTCCGCCGGAAGAAGGCAATGATTTCTGCCATCGCCTGGTCAACCACGGACGTGAAGTCTGTACCGCAAGAACCAAACCTTACTGTGACAGATGCTGCCTGGCAGACATCTGCGCAAAAAACGGAGTCAGCTAAAAAGAATCAAAAATCACCGGAAAGCCACGTCTTTATGGCTGCTCCCCGGTGATTTTTTTCAGGAAAAATAAAAATATTTTCTCAAAGGTCATGCTCACAAATATAATCACAATGGTCCAGGCAAACAAGTCCGGTGTTTCCAGATAGACCTTAGATTTGTATAATTTTTCACCGATGGAACCGGTGGGAATTCCGATGACTTCGGCGGCAATTCCAGCCTTCCAGCAAAGCCCAAGTCCAAGCTTGCAGGCCGTAGCTGCATAAGGCATAACCTGGGAAAGATAAACAAATTCTACCTTTTTCCCAAGCCCTGCGCCAAAGGAATCTGCCATTTCCAGAAGCTGCTTATCCGTCTGCCGCAGGCCCTCCAGAAGGTTGGTGTAGACCACTGGAAAAACCATAAGAAAGGAAATAAAAACGGATAAATTTCTGGATGGAATCCAGATCAGGCACAGGATAATAAAGGAGGCAACCGGAGTGGCTTTGATCACTGTAATCAGCGGATCCATGAGAATTTCCACTGCAGAAAACCCATAGGAAAGTGCCGCCAGCAAAGTTCCAAGAACCAGCGCCAGGGTAAATCCAAGAACGATCCTGCCAAAGCTGAATCCGATAGATCTCCAGAAATCTGCGGTCACAATCAGCTGCCCAAGCCTTCTTATAACAGAAACAGGAGATGCCAGAAGGATCTCCTGTTTCAGCCACATGCTGGCAAGCTGCCAGACCAGAATCCAGACGGCAGCTGCCAGTATTTTATAACATAACCGATGTTTTTTTATCTCATTAGCGTTTGTAGTAGAAGTCCTCATCCGGCAACTGGCCTCCGATGATCTCCGGATTCTGCTCGTTTAAGGTGTTCAGATAACCGGAAAGAATGGTCTGCATTTCATCACCCTCCATAAATACAATGCTGCACTGTGGAATGGCTTTTACTGCTACTTCAGCAGAAATAATGTCGTGGTTTCCAATAATCTCAGCGGCTGCCTCCGTATCAGAATTTACAAATTCCACAGAGTTCTTATATGCATCCATAAAGGCATCTACGTCTGCCTCATGCTCTTTGAGATAGTCATTTCTTGCAACTAAAACACCAGTTACCAGCTTGCTTCCATCTGTCACAGAATACTCCCACAGATCGTTCAGATCCAGAGCAACGCGAAGGTTCTCATTCTTCATAAGCGCTGTGGTTACAAATGGCTGAGGAAGAAGTCCCACTGCGGTCTGATCCTCTGCAAGGGCTGCTACTACCTCTGCATGTTCGGACTTGTACTCAATGGTTACGTCCTTCTCAGGATCCAGTCCGTTGGCTTCCAGAACAGAGGTTAACGCATACTCGGGTGTAGCACCTTTGCCGCTGGCGTAAATGGTTTTGCCCTTCAGATCCTCTACAGACTGAATGGAATCCCCGTTCTCCACAAGGTAAAGAACTCCAAGCGTGTTCACTGCCAGTACGCTGATGTTTTTGTCTGTTTTCTGATATAAAACAGAGGCAAGATTGGAAGGAACTGCCGCAATATCAACCTGTCCCTGAACGATCATCGGGACGATTTCATCCGGTGATGCCACAATGGAAAATTCATAATTCTCATCATCCAGAAGCTGTGCCATTCCCATTGCGGTAGGCCCCTTAAGAGCGCCAATTTTCATAACAGAATCGTCTGTATCCGTCTGTTCTGTCTCCTCTGCACTCTCTGCATTCTGTTCTTCTGTCTGCTCTTCTGCAAAAACCAGATTTGCACTGCACATACTTCCGGTCAGTGCTCCCACACCAAGTGCTGCTGTCATAATCCATGATACTGTTCTTTTCTTCATAAGACTGTCCTTTCCGGGTCCTGTGGGGATCCAGCTTCCATATTTTTGATACATTTGACATGTGCCTGAAAGGTTTTATGACTTATATTGTCTGAAGAAAAGAGTCAGGCGGTCCAGAGCTTTCGCCAGTACAAGTGCTTCGTTTTCATCCAGAACATCCAGCACGGCATCTGTCATCTTACGGTGAAATTCCGCATGATGATGGTAGGCTTTTCTTCCCTTCAAGGTAAGATGGATAAATACCACGCGCCTGTCCTGTTCACTTCTCTCTCTTGTGGCGTATCCCTTCTTTACCAGACTGTTCATAGAGGTCGTCAAGGAGCCTACGGTGATGTTCAGCTTGGCAGCAATGTCAGACATTTTGTTTCCGCCAAGACCAACTGCCTCAATGATATGCATATCATTATTTGTGATATCCTTGTATTCCTCCGTAATGATTGCCTGCTCTTCCAGCTCCATGATCTCGTTAAACAGATGCACCAGTACATCATTAATAACTTCCCTGTTTTCCACTCTCTTCTCTCCTGCATATGCGCTGTCCGCTTCCGCCGGCAGCCTCCTGTATTTTCTGTAAAACTTCCAAGCAAATATTTACGGTAAGTATATCACAATCTGGTATATTTTTCTACAATTTTACAAATTTCTAAAACGATTATAACGCTTATTCAGTAATTTTTCCAAATCATATGCACAATATGTATCCAGAAAACCACGGACTCGTTTCTCCAGAACTTCCATTGTCTCCATCATATTCTCTCTGGTAAGGGGCTCTTTTTCCGGAATGATCTGTTCAATCATTCCAAGATCTTTTAGGTCAGAAGCAGTCAGCTTCATCACTTCAGCTGCCTCTTTTGCCTTTGTGCTGTCTTTCCATAAAATGGTGGCAAAGCCTTCCGGGGAAAGAATGGAATAGATGGAATTTTCCATCATCCAGACCTCATCTCCTACGGCAAGTGCAAGGGCTCCGCCGCTTCCTCCTTCTCCGATCACAATGGACAGAACCGGCACTTTAAGACCGGATAACTCAAAAAGATTGCGGGCAATTGCCTCTCCCTGCCCACGCTCTTCTGCCTCAAGCCCGCAGAACGCACCTGGGGTATCCACCAGGCAGATTACTGGTCTTCCGAATTTTTCAGCCTGCTTCATAAGGCGCAGGGACTTGCGGTATCCTTCCGGGGAAACCATGCCGAAATTATACGCAATATTCTCTTTGGTTCCGTTTCCTTTCTCCTGTATGATCACGGTTACAGGCTTTCCATCGAAGTATGCAATGCCTCCGATCAAAGCAGAATCATCCCCGAAAAGACGGTCTCCGTGAAGCTCCAAGAAGTGGTCAAACAGCCATGGAATGTAGTCTTTTCCAGTTGGTCGTTCTTTACTGCGGGCAAGGAGAACATGCTCCCAGGCGGACTTTTTTGCAGGAGAATAGGACTCTTTATTTGCTTGCTCTGCCTTCTCATCTCTGTTATCTGCAGCATTCTCGCAATGCATTTTCAGAAGCTGTGCCAGTGTTTCTTTCATATCCTTTCGCTCTACAATCTGGTCGATAAAGCCGTGTTCCAGAAGAAATTCTGACTTCTGAAAGCCCTTTGGAAGCTTCTGACGGATGGTCTGCTCGATGACTCTCGGCCCTGCAAAACCAATGAGTGCACCTGGTTCTGCAAGAATAATATCCCCCAGCATGGCAAAGCTTGCCGTCACCCCTCCGGTGGTTGGATTGGTCAGAACACTGATGTAAAGAAGCCCTGCATCGCTGTGTCTTTTTAAGGCCGCAGAGGTCTTGGCCATCTGCATTAAGGATACGATTCCTTCCTGCATTCTCGCCCCTCCGGAGCAGGCAAACAGCACCACAGGAAGCCTTTCTTCCGTAGCTTTTTCCACTGCCCTGACAATTTTTTCGCCTACATTTTCTCCCATGCTTGCCATGAGAAAACGGCTGTCGCATACACCAAGAACTGCAGATACACCGCCAATTTTCGCCCTTCCTGTGACAATAGCCTCGTCAAGGCCCGTCTTTTCCTGAAGCTTTTTCACCTTATCCGGGTACCCTTTATAGGACAGAGGATTGTTTATCGGCATGACCGAATCCCACTCTTCAAAGGTTCCCTCATCTGCGATCATTTCGATTCTTCGCCTTGCATGAATGCGGAAATAATTGCCGCAGTGAGGACAGATGTAGTTGTTCTTTTTTACCTCATCTACAAAAACAGCGCCCTTGCAGGCATTGCATTTTTTCAGCATTCCATCCGGCACTTCCGGCTTCGTTTCCTGCCTTGCGCTAGCAGATGAATTTGTGATTGTACGTTTAAAGGCATACTTAAGCTTCATTTACCTTCACTCCTCCGATCTGGTGACTTTCCAGAAAACCAATGTCAAAAATGCCTTTCTGATAGTCCGGATCGTTCATGATTTCAAACTGATAATCTACATTTGTGTCAACGCCCTGGATGATCACTTCCCCAAGCGCACTCTTCATTTTTGCAATTGCTTCCTCGCGGTTATTTCCGTGTACGATCAGCTTTGCAAGCATGGAATCGTAATAAGGAGGGATCTGATAACCGCTGTAAATTCCTGTGTCCACGCGGATTCCCTGACCGCCTGGCAGGTGCAGATCCGTAATGGTTCCAGGGGACGGACGGAAGTTTTTCCATGGATTTTCCGCATTAATGCGGCACTCAATGGCATGTCCCTGTATCTGAATATCCTTCTGGGAAAAGGACAGCGGCTGACCGGAGGCGATCTTTAACTGCTCCTTCACAAGGTCCAGACCGGTAACCCATTCTGTCACCGGATGCTCCACCTGAATGCGGGTATTCATCTCCATAAAATAGAATTTTCCCGTCTTTTCCAGAAGAAATTCAATGGTTCCGGCATTCACATAATGAGCTGCTTTTGCGGCTTTCACAGCAGCCATTCCCATCTGGTTTCTCAGTTCTTCGGACACTGCCATGGAAGGGGATTCCTCGATCATTTTCTGATGGTTTCGCTGGATAGAACAATCCCGTTCTCCAAGATGAACCACATTTCCCTGACTGTCTGCAAGGATCTGAAATTCAATGTGTCTTGGGTGCTCCACAAAGTGCTCAATGTACATAGTTCCATCCCCAAATGCAATCTGGGATTCCTTCTGTGCGGTGAGAAATGCCAGTTCAAATTCCTCTGGGGAAAAGGCTGTACGCATGCCTTTCCCGCCGCCTCCAAGGGCTGCTTTTATGATGACAGGATAACCAATTCGGTCTGCTTCTCTTGCTCCTGTCTGCACATCCAGAATAGCCTCTGTGGTTCCCGGAATTACCGGAACTCCAGCTGCTTCCATAGTATTTCTGGCAATCTGTTTGTTTCCAAGATTCTGGATCACCTGTGAGGGCGGACCTACAAAAATAAGATTGCATTGCTCACAGATCTGGGCAAATCTGGCATTCTCAGACAGGAATCCAAAGCCCGGATGTATGGCATCTGCACCGGATATGATCGCCGCGCTGATAATGCTTTCCATATTCAGATAGCTTTTGGCAGAGGCACCTGGACCGATGCAGACTGCCTCATCTGCAAGCTGTGTGTGCAGGCTGTCTTTGTCCGCTTCTGAGTAAACTGCAACAGCCTCAATTCCCATTTCCCGGCATGCCCGGATGATCCTTACCGCAATCTCCCCGCGGTTGGCAATTAACAATTTTCTGATCATATTCTCACCCTTCTGAGCACCTTTTTACCCTACCATAAAGGTAAGCTCAGCCTTCACAACAAGCTTTCCATCAACTGTGGCAATGGCCTCGCCAACGCCCATAGGCCCTTTCTGCTTGATTACTCTCATTTCCAGCTTCATCTTATCTCCCGGCTGCACCTTGCCCTTGAAACGGCACTTGTCAATGCCGCCAAAATAGGCAATCTTGCCCTTGTTTTCCGGCTTGGAAAGGATGGCAACCGCGCCAGTCTGCGCCAGCGCTTCCACGATCAAAACACCTGGCATTACAGGCTCCTGGGGAAAATGTCCCTGAAAGAAATCCTCACGGAAGGTTACACATTTGTATCCTACTGCGAACTCTCCCGGCTCATAATCCTCAATATAATCCACCAGAAGAAAAGGGTGGCGGTGAGGAAGAATTTCCTCGATCTGTTTTATATTTAAATGGTTCATATCTGCTCCTTATCTGATGCAAAATAACGGCTGTCCATACTCCACAGGCTGCCCGTTTTCCACATAAATTTCTGCAATTTCTCCATCAAAATCACTTTCTATATCATTCATCAGCTTCATTGCTTCCACAATGGCAAGAACCTGTCCTTTTTTCACTTTATCTCCGATTTTCACGAAAGGATCTGCATCCTCGGAAGGAGCTGCATAGAAGGTTCCAACCAGGGGAGATTTCACAATATTTCCGTTGGATTCTGCCTGGAAAGCTTCCTCATGATCATTAGAATCTGTGGATTTTTCCACGCTGGAAAATCCCCCGCCAGACGCAGTCTTATTCACCGGAGCTGCCACAGTCTGTCCCTGCATTCCTGCAACGATCACCGGGGCAATTTTATTATTTAAAGACAGCTTTATTCCATCGCCTTCATAGCAAAAAGACTCCAGATGAGATGCCGATACATGGTCAATTAACTTTAAAATCTGTTCAAATTCCATTGTATTTTTCTCCTTTTGAGACAGCTTTTATTGGTACTTTTTCAGCAGAAGAACTGCATTATGTCCGCCAAATCCAAGGGAATTGCTCATGGCATACTTCACTTCCTGCTGTGACGGTCCATCGATGCAATAGTCCAGATCCAGCTCTTCTTCTGTTTCCTTTGTACCCACTGTCTGGTGAATAAATCCTTCCTCAACAGACTTGGCACAAACTACAAATTCCACTCCGCCGGCAGCTCCAAGAAGATGACCGATCATAGACTTTGTGGAGTTAATTTTTACCTTTTTGGCGGCCTCACCAAGGGCTGCTTTGATGGCTCTTGTCTCAAAAAGATCGTTGTGATGGGTTCCGGTTCCATGAGCATTGATATAATCAATTTCCTCTGGTAAAGCCCCCGCTTCCTTCATTGCATCTGTCATGGCCCGGGCAGCTCCGCTTCCGTCTTCAATAGGAGAAGTAATGTGATAAGCGTCTGCAGTTGCCCCGTATCCAACTACCTCTGCATAAATCTTTGCATTTCTTGCTTTGGCATGCTCCAGCTCTTCCAGGACCACCACGCCGGCACCTTCTCCGATGACGAAACCGCCTCGGTCCTTGTCAAAAGGAATGGATGCGCGGTAAGGATCCTGGCTGGTGCTAAGGGCTGTCAGATTGGTAAATCCGGCTACTCCAACCGGACTGATTGCCCCTTCGGTACCGCCTGCCAGCATCACTTCTGCATCTCCGTACTGAATGGCACGGTATGCGTCACCGATGCAGTGGGTTCCGGATGCACAGGCCGTTACCACGTTGGTGCATTTGCCTCTGGCACCTGTTGCAATGGATACATTTCCCGCTGCCATGTTGCTGATCATCTTTGGAACAAGAAGTGGATCAACCTTAGAGGGTCCCCTTTCAGCCAGCCTTAACGCTGCATTTTCCATTGCCTGAAGACTTCCGATTCCAGAGCCTACGATGACGCCAACACGGAAGGGATCTTCTTTTTCCATGTCAATTCTGGCATCTGTCATCGCTTCCTTTGCGGCCGCTACTGCATACTGGGAAAACAGCTCCATTCTTTTCGCAGACTTGAAATCCATGTAATCTTTTGCATTAAACTCCTTCACTTCTGCGGCAAGCTTTACCTTGAAATCTGCGGTATCAAACTTTGTGATTTCACCGATTCCAACCTTTCCTGCTTTCACGCTTTCCCAGAAGGCTTCCACATTATTTCCAACAGGAGTGACCGCACCAAGTCCGGTTACCACTACACGTCTTTTATTCATAACATTCCTCCGTCTACACACAAAACCTGTCCTGTAATGTACTTTGCTTCCGGGGATGCGAAAAAGGCAGCTGCTTTCGCCACATCCTCCGGCTCGCCAAATGTTCCCATAGGGATATTTTTCAGGGTTTCTTCTTTTACCTTATCAGGAAGCACATCTGTCATGTCCGTTCTGATAAAGCCAGGAGCAATGGCATTTACCGTGATTCCTCTTGATGCAAGCTCCTTTGCCGCGGTCTTGGTAAGACCGATGATTCCAGCTTTTGAGGCTGCATAATTGGCCTGTCCCGGGTTTCCGCCAATGCCTACAACAGATGCCATATTAACAATACGGCCGCTTCGCTGCTTTAGCATTTGTCTTGCTGTATGGCGAATGCAGTTAAAGGTTCCCTTAAGATTTGTGTCCACAACCTTGCAGAAATCTTCCTCGCTCATTGCCATCAGAAGCCCGTCTTTGGTGATTCCTGCATTGTTTACCAGGATATCGATCCGTCCATATGTTTTCACGATTTCTTTGATAAAAGTACCGCAGGCATCAAAGTCTGCCACATTGCACTGGCTGATTTCTGCCTGTCCGCCGTCCGCCTGGATTTCAGCTTTTACCGCCTCTGCTTTTTCTTTGGAACCGTTATAATTAATGATTACAAATGCTCCCTGTCTGGCAAGCTCAAGGGCAATTGCCCTTCCAATTCCACGGGAAGCGCCTGTCACAACTGCGATTTTTTTCTCTGCATTCATGTTTTCTTTTTACTCCTGTATGTCAGTTCTCATATAAAAATGTTCGGGCAAAAAGACCACTTCGCCCTGCTGTTTTCCTGTTTTATCTGCTGCCTAAAATCTCTGCGATCTGATCTAAATCTTCCACTTTCTGAATGTTATAAGTTTTCACATCCGGTGCGATTTTTCTCATAAAACCAGCCAGGGTTTTGCCCGGGCCGATCTCTACAAAGGTGTCCACACCTTCTGCCAGCATCTTTTCCACACTCTGCTGCCAGCGCACGGAAGAAGAAATCTGCTTTGCAAGAAGCTCTTTTGTCTGGCTGATATCTGTTACACATTCCGCTGTTACATTGGTCACATACGGGATCTGAAGAGCGAAAAATTCCACATTTTCAAGCTCCTTTGCAAGCTCTTTTCCTGCATTTTGAAGCAGGGATGAGTGGAATGGGCCGCTTACTGCAAGGGGCAAAACCCGTCTTGCGCCTGCTTCTTTGAGCTTCAGGGAAGCCTCCTCTACAGCCGCCTTTGGTCCTGTAATTACGATCTGTCCTGGACAGTTATAGTTGGCAATTTCCGCTTTGGTATCCTTGATTGCGCTCTCGATTTCCCATGCGCCAAGCCCCAGAACCGCAGCCATGGAGCCTTCTCCTGCCGGCACTGCCTGCTCCATCAGAATGCCCCTTTTTCTTACGGTTGTGATGGCGTCTTTCACGCTCATTCCGCCGGAAACAGCAATTGCACAGTACTCCCCAAGACTTAAGCCAGCGGTTACATCCGGGTGAAGCCCGTATTCTTCCACTACTTTTTCCATGGCAAGGCAGGTGGTGACAAGAGCCGCCTGGGTATATTCGGTAAGGTCAAGCCTTTCATTTTTTTTGAAGCAAAGCTCCTTCATATCCAGGGAAAGCCACTGGCTGGCCTGGTCAAAAATCTCCTTTGCAGAAGGAAATTTCTCATAAAAATCCTGTCCCATTCCAGCCTTCTGTGCTCCCTGTCCCGGGAAAAGAAATGCGATCTTACTCATAAATTCCAGTTCCTTTCAGCAGTTCATCTGTCTCTTTTACCAGCTTCTGGATCAGGTCATGACAGCTTAACTGCTCTTTCACAAGACCAGCGCTCTGGCCTGCCATAACGCTTCCCATTTTCACATCTCCGTCCACAACAGCACGGCGAAGACTTCCCAGTGTCATCTGCTCCAGTTCCTCAAAGGGTACTCCCTCAGCCTCTTTTTTCAGGTACTCCTGGGTCATCTGATTGCGAAGGGCACGAACCGGATGACCGGTGGAACGTCCGGTTACTTTCGTGTCAATGTCCTTAGCTTTCAGAATCATATCCTTATAATTCTGATGGGCCCAGCACTCTTCTGTGGCTACAAAATGAGTACCCATCTGCACGCCCTTTGCACCCAGCATAAAGGCTGCCGCAATGCCTCTTCCATCTGCGATTCCCCCTGCTGCAATCACCGGAATGCTCACTGCATCCGCAACCTGCGGCACCAGAACCATTGTGGTGGTCTCCCCGATATGTCCGCCGGATTCACAGCCTTCCGCCACAACCGCATCTGCACCGCAGCGTTCCATTCTCTTTGCGTGGGCAACGGAAGCGATTACCGGGATGATCTTCACGCCTGCTTCCTTCCACATTTTCATGTACTTTTCCGGGTTGCCGGCACCAGTGGTAACCACCGGAACCTTTTCCTCTACAATAACTTTTGCAATCTCATCTGCGTATGGACTCATCAGCATAATATTAACGCCAAATGGCTTGTCAGTAAGCTTCTTTACCTCCTGTACCTGCTGGCGTACCCACTCAGCCGGGGCACTTGCAGCACCGATCAGGCCAAGTCCGCCAGCCTCAGAAACAGCTGCTGCCAGGTGGTATTCTGCCACCCATGCCATGCCTCCCTGAATGATGGGATATTCAATTCCAAGTAATTTCGTCACTTCTGTTTTCATAAAAATCTCCATTCTGTAACCAGTACATCGAATATTAAGTAACCGTCATATTGACGCAGGATGATTACTGGCGGCTCTGAAGGTATGCTTCCACATCCCCTATCGTCTTAATATTCTCCAGATCCTCTGTTGGAATCTCCACCTCAAACTCTTCTTCCAGTGCCATTACCATCTCAAAAAGATCCAGGGAATCTGCTCCAAGGTCTTCCTTAAATGAAGTCTCTGCTGTCAGTGTGTTTACGTCTGCTCCTAATGAATCTGCTGTGATTTCTTTGATTTTTTCTAACATTTTATTATTCTCCTGTTCTGTTTTCTTCTATTATTTTATGCTGCAAAATGAGTATTTTCTCTCTTGCTTTTTTCTCTATATCAGCCATTTCAGCAGGCTTGCCCCATAGGTAAGCCCCCCGCCGAAACCGGAAAGAATGATCCAGTCTCCGGCTTTAAGTCTTTCCTTTTTCTTCCATTCATCCAGAAGAATGGGAATGCTTGCAGAAGAAGTATTTCCCAGATTTTCTATGTTCATGGGGAATTTTTCCAAAGGTTCTTTCATATGCTTTGCCACAGATGAAACAATTCTTGAGTTAGCCTGATGAAGCATATAATAACGGATTTCTTCCTTTGTTTTTCCTGCCTGCTCAAGGACCTCCTGGATCACCTCCGGCACCTTTGAAACTGCAAATTTGAATACTTCCTTTCCATCCATCTGCATGTAAGTGGGCGTAAGGTCTGCATTTTCTTCTGCAAATCCCGGCTGATTTCTGCTGGCACAGGTAAGCGCGCCGCCGTCATTTCCAATGGAATGAGTGGCCTGAACGTACACCGCCGACGGATCTGCTTCCAGCACCACAGCCCCGGCTCCATCGCCAAACAGCACGCAGGTGCTTCTGTCCTGCCAGTTGGTGAGATGGGAAAGCGCCTCCGCTCCGATCACCAGAGCTGTGCGGTAAATCCGTCCGCCCAGATAGGCCTGTGCCGTATTCAGCGCCAGCAAAAATCCTGTACAGGCACCATTTAGATCAAAGCAGGTTGCGTGAACCGCGCCCAGCAGTTTCTGCACCTCGCAGGCCGCACAGGGCATGATTTTTTCCGCGGACATGGTCGATACCAGAATCAGATCAATTTCTTCCGGCTTCATTTTCGCATCTGCAAGTGCAGCCTCGCCGGCCTTTGCCGCCATATAGGAAACGGTTTCTTCACCGGATGCAATGTGCCGCTGCCCGATTCCTGTGCGGCCGCGGATCCATTCATCGCTTGTATCCATCATGTGGGACAGCTTGTCATTGTCCCACACCTGAACCGGTATGTAGGAACCGGTCCCTTTTATTTTTCCAGTCATAATACCTCCTGGTATGTGATGCTTTAATTATTTTGCTTTAAAATAGTTTGATTATCAAAGTATATCACAGTTTTTTCATTTGTCAATATTTATTTTCAGCATAATTTCGGGTGGAAAAGGGGTTGTACCTTTTGGCATCCGCCGTTATAATGGTCGTATAAACGTTATTGTTCCTGCTGCATGGACGTGTGGCCAGACGGTCATATGCCATGTATTAAAAATCTCAGGAGGATGATTTCATGCGAAGAAAAAACAGTTTGATAATACCGGCTGTGCTGGCATTTTCCCTGTGTACCGTGACCGCAGTTCCTGTACTGGCAGAGGATGCGGCGCAGACGGAAGCAGAAGCTGATACCGCTTCTGATGAGGCTTCTGATGCCGCAGAAGACACAGCTGACACCCCCTACGAAAAAGGCACCATCACCGAAACAGACTATCAGAGCGAATGGCTGAATCTGAAGTTTACCCCACCGGAAACCGTTGTCATGAATACAGAAGAAGAATTAGAATCTGTTATGCGACAGGGCCAGAGCACGCTGGAAAAATCTTCCGGCATGGAGCTTGGTGAGGATGCTTTGTCCGGCACCGTTTATGAAATGATGGCTTCCTCTGTCTCCGGTTTTCCCAATGTTTCCCTGGTAGTAGAGGATGCTTCTCTGGAAAATATGACCGTAGACCAGTATTTCCTGGCTGCTCAACAAATGCTGGACGCTACACAGATGGGATATACTTATTCAGAAGTTACAGACGCACAGATTGGCGGACAGGATTTCCGCGTTATGGAAACCAGCGTCACCATCAATGATTACGAAGTTCTTCAGAAATACTGCACACGTAAACAGGGAGGAAAGTTTGTCTCCATCATCTTATCCTACACCGCAGATACTCAGACAGAAGCAGATGAAGTCCTGGCAGCTTTTACTCCACTAAATGCTGATACGGAGGCTGCTCCCGCAGAATAAAAAAATGGTATATACTCCCCTAACCATCAAGGCCATGAAGCTGGCATACAAGGCTCATGAAGGCCAGTTTGACCAAAGCGGTGTCCCTTATATTTTTCACCCCATCCATCTTGCAGAACAGATGGAGGATGAAACCACCACATGCATTGCCCTGCTTCATGATGTCCTGGAAGATACACCCCTTACAGTCCAGGATCTGGAAAAAGATTTTTCGGAAGAAATTGTGCAGACAGTCCTTCTGCTTACCCATGCTCCTTCCGATGATTACCTGGACTATGTCCGCAGACTTTGCCAGAGTCCTCTTGCACGGAAGGTAAAGCTTGCTGATATTGCACATAATACAGATGAGACACGGCTTTCCGGCACCACGCCCGCGCCGGAGCAGCTGAAGCACTGGCGGACCAAGTATGCCGCCGCACTTAAAATTATCCGGGAATATGAAGCGGAACATGGTGTGTGAAATAAAAAGGTACCATATGCTTATTAGATTTTCATCCGATAAACATATGGTACCTTTTTATTTCACACCTAATATTTTCTCTACCAGTTCCCTGTGCGGCCGGTCCTTATCCGCCTGGAACACTGCCGCATGGTTCAGATCCGCACCGCCGTCTGTATATGCCGGGAACAAAAATCCGCATTCCGGCGCACCTGGCTCGTACTCATCTGCCAGCGGACAGATCACACAGATCAGATATTCAAAAACTGCCTCCGATTCCCACAGCCGTTCCTTGTCCGCGGCTTTCGCGGGAATATCGTACCTGTCGTGAAACATATAAACTGCATAGGACCTGCGGCTCTGGTAGTGCTCCATCACCAGATCATAGAAGCTGTCCATCAGAGCGTCATTTTTCAGTCCGCATTCCCGCAGCGCCATGAGAAGCTGCCACACTGTGCCCGGGCGCATATCCTCCTGGGAAAATTCATAACGCTTCAGATTCACATTGGTTGCCGCAAAAGGAACTGCTTTTGCCAGCTCTATATTCCGCTTCTTTTCTTCCGCGGACAGCTTCAGGAAATTCACATTAAAGCTGCCGTCAAAGTCGCCGTCCCCATCTACATAGCAGCCTGCAATGCGGGTAAACGAGCATCTGGAAACATTCATTCTTCTGGTCAGCGCCAGCATGTCCTCACGGTCAATTTTATTTGCCATAATTTTCTCCTGTGCGTGGGATAATCCGTTTTTTCCATTTTATCATTACGGCGTCCTTTACACAACAGAATTATCTGGTAGTTTCCAGCGCCTTCTTAATCCTCTCCAATGCCTCCGTCAGCGTAGCCCTCGGGCACGCCACATTGATTCTCTGGAAGCCCTCGCCAGCCTTGCCGAAAATCTTTCCGCTGTCCAGCCACAGGCCTGCCTTATAAATAATCAAATCTTCCAGCTCGTCCACGCTAAGCCCGATCTCCCTGAAATCCAGCCACACCAGATAAGTTCCCTCCAGGTCTGTCATTTTCACGCCTGGCAGGTTCTTCTCTACATAATCCTTAGTATAGACAATATTACTTTCCACATAGGCATGCATCGCCTCATACCACTCTTCCCCTTTGGAATAAGCGGCCTCCACAGCCACCAGTCCAAGCACTCCAAGCTGGCTGATTCCAGCTGCATCCAGCTGTTTCTGGAATTTCCTGCGCAGCTCCGGATTTGGGATAAAAATATTGGAGATCATCATACTTGCAAGGTTAAAAGTTTTGCTTGGAGAAGTACAGGTAATGGAAATGTCCTGAAACTCTTTTTTCACTCCGGCGAAAACCTGATGCTTTCCCTTAAACACAAAGTCCTGGTGAATCTCGTCACTCACCACGATCACTCCATGTTTCACGCAGATATCTCCAAGCTTTTCCAATTCTTCCCTGGTCCACACTCTTCCAACCGGATTGTGAGGATTGCACAGGAAAAACAGCTTCACATGTTCCTCTGTAATCTTCTTCTCCAAATCCGCAAAATCAATGTGATAGCGGTTGTCCTCTCCCTGGTAAAGATTGCTGCTTACCACTTTTCTGCCGTTGTCCGTGATTACCTCAGAGAAAGGATAGTACACCGGAAGCTGGATCAGAACGCTGTCCCCAGGCTGTGTGTACGCCTTCACCGCCATAGCAAGGGCAAACACAACGCCCGGCGTCTTGATCAGCCACTCTTCCTCTGGCTCCCAGTTGTGATAGGTTTTCATCCAGTTTGCCACGATTTCAAAATAAGGAGTCTGCACCTCGCTGTATCCGAAAATGCCCTCTTTCGCTCGCTCCACCAGCGCATCTTCCACGTAAGAAGAGGTCTCAAAATCCATATCTGCCACCCACAAAGGCAGCACATCCGCCGGCTTTCCTCTCTTTACCGCAAAGTCATATTTCAGGCATCTGGTATTTTTTCTGTTTATGATTCTGTCAAAATCAAGATTTCTTTCCGCCATTTAATTCTTCCTCTGTTTCTGCAAATACTTTCTCCAGTTCTTCCAAAAGATCCTGTGCATCCTCGATTCCTACGGAAAGACGAAGGGTACTTCTGGTGATTCCGTTGCGCTCGCGAATCTCCTCCGGAACGTCTGCGTGGGTCTGTGTGGTAGGATAGGTGACAAGAGTCTCCACTCCGCCAAGGCTTTCCGCAAATTTGATCATCCGAACCTTTGACAAAATAGAAAGGGCAAATTCCGGGCTTTCCAGCTGGAAGGTCAGCATGGAGCCGAAGCCTCTTGCCTGTTTTTTCATAATCTCATGGCCTGGGTGCTCCGGAAGTCCCGGATAGATCACCCTGGTTACTGCCTTCTGGGTTTTCAGCCATTCTGCAATTTTAAACGCATTTTTCTGAGCCTGCTCCATGCGGATTCCCAGGGTTTTGATTCCTCGAAGGATCAGCCAGCTGTCAAAAGGCGCCAGCCCGGAACCTGTTGTTTTGATCAGAAAACGAAGCTTCTCGCTGATATCCTCCCGGTTTGTCACCAGAAATCCAGCCAGGGTATCGTTATGTCCGCCCAGGAATTTGGTTCCGCTGTGCACCACAATGTCAGCTCCCAGATTCAGCGGATTCTGGAAATAAGGGGACAAAAATGTATTGTCCACAATAAGAAGCAGATCATGTCTCTTCGCAATGTCTGCCAGTGCTGCAATGTCCGTTACATTCATCATAGGATTGGTAGGAGTTTCAATATAAATTGCCTTTGTGTTCTCATTCACATAGCTTTCCACGTCTTCTTTCCAGCAGTCGATCCTGGAAAACTGAAGCCCGTTTTTCGCGGAAACATTGTCAAAAAGACGAATGCTTCCTCCGTACAGGTCTGCGTCCACAATCAGGTGATCTCCAGGCTTAAACAGCTCCATTACCAGCGTAATGGCTGCCATTCCTGTGGAAAAGGCCAGCGCGTCGATTCCGTTTTCCAGAGTTGCCACGATTCTTTCCAGGTGCTCTCTGGTTGGATTCTGCAGTCTGCTATAGTCAAAGCCTGTGCTCTGTCCTACTGCCGGGTGTGCGTAGGTTGCAGTCTGATAAATGGGAAAACTGATGGAGCCGTAATTGTTGCAGCAGCCTTCCTCTTCTTCTAAATGTAAACACTTTGTATTGATTCCTCTTGCCATGATTCTCCTCCAGCTCCGTCTGATGTGATGTAAAAATTCCCAGCGAATGCTGAGAATTTATTTTCGTTTCTATCTGTACCTATCATAACAAAACAGGCGTATTTTGCATAATTCATTTTCCCTTGAGTTCGTTATAGAATATAGCTATACCAATTTATACTATATTAGATGGATTTTATTGCTAGAGCGTGTTTGAAAAAGGCTTTCTGCAAGATGTACGTCACAATTTGTGGGAGATTTTGCCCGGATGAGGGCGTCGTAGCGGGCTACGACAACCGAATTCGGGTGAAATATACCGCAAAGTGGGGCGTGCAGATTGCGGGAATGATTTTTCAAACAGGCTCTAGAATGCAGCTGCCTGCATCAAAATACCATCTGCACCAGCAGCATATATAAAACGGTTCCTCCGCCGATACTAAGCAGCGTATTCTTTTTCCATTTATGCAAAAAGACGATAAACAAAATCGCAATGGCTTCTGGCAGTCCGTAAGTTCCGCTTCCCGGCACATCCTTCAGGCAGTATACCACCAGAAGCCCGATTACCGCATAGGGAAGCACATTGCCAAGATGGCGGATAAATTCCGGCGGTTCCTTTCCTTCCGGAAAAATAAGAAAGGGAAGAAAACGGGTGACCATCGTTCCAAGAACCACGCATACAATGGTGATAATTCCCTGTGTAACTGTCATTGTCATGCTTTCTTCGCCTCCTTTTTCTTTTCCAGTCTGCGCTGGATCTCAAAGCACGCTATAATGGAAAACATTGCCGGAATGATGAAGTAGCTGCTACCTTAAATGCTTTTTTCTTCATATGTTAATCTTTCCTCTAGCTAGGCGTTACAGCAAAGAGCTGAAGGTTTCCCTTCAGCTCTGCGCAGCCAGTTCCTGAATTGCTTCTGTCAGGATGGTGTATTGTTCTTTCACCTGCTCATAAAGCTCGTCGCTGCCTTCTGTCTCTCTTCCTCTAAGTACCTCAGTCAGCTCTGCGCTTACCTTGTACAGGCTTGTAAATCCAAGATTCAGGCAAACACCTTTCAGTGTATGTGCTGCACGGAAAGCCTTCTCTCCGTCCTTGGCAGCAAGACCATCTGTCAGATCCTGAAAGCTTGGATCATTGAGGAATTTCACTGCAAAACGTTTCACAAGTGCTTCACTTCCAAGTCTTTTCAGGACTCCATCATAGTCTGAACCGACCTTCTCATAACATTCTTTTACTGTCATTTCAGCCTCCTTATTCTTTTGTTCCGGCTTTTCTTATGGGCAACTCCCGATCAATTCCTGCGGGGACAAAATTCGTTTCTTCACTTTATTATAGTGAAGAAACCGAAATTTGTCTACTGTTTGTATGCAAAACTCGTCGGATTTTGTTAGGAAAGCCTAATAACAAGCCACCTGCCACTTTATTAAGCGTCGGATCTGGAATAGGAATTTTTCATCTGGTTGCTGAGCTCATAAAGCACTTTATCCAGGGTTGCAGACGCCTCTTTTTTCAGCATATCTGCAATGGCCTGGTTGGCTTCCTGGCGAAGTGCCATTCGCTTGGCAGCGTCAGATTCTTTTTCCAGAAGGGCATCATACTGGTTGATCAGCTGATGGCCTTTTGCCATAACGCTCTCCTGGTAGCGCTCAATGTGAAATACAGAGCTTCTGTAGGAAGCATCTGCCATAGCTCCGATTATGCGGCTTACCCAGTAGAAATTGTCTGTTGTTACCTCTTTCGTTGTACTGGAAAGATAGTCCGGAGTGGTATCGATAGTGGCATAAAACGGCACCAGTACATTAAAGGCATTGGACGCAAACGCAACCCATTCCAGAATATTGCTATCTTTTTCCATTCCAGGACGCATCTGGATCACAGACAGGAAATCAGTGCGGTTCACGCCGATGGAACGAAATGCGCCTCTTTGTGCCTTGTCGCCATAGGATGCGTACGGATCGTAAGGAGTTCCCTGATAATGAGAGGACAGCACATATTTCACATCTTCCACAGTAATCTTTTTCTCCGGAACCATGCACCATGGCAGATCATCTGAATATGGGGTAAAATCAGCGTTTGGTCCGTCCCACACCTTTGTTCTCGGATTCAGATAGCGCTCCATAAACCACGCTCTGGGAGTGTTGTAAACGTGGTCTGCATCGTCATGGCTTCCGAAAGCATCTCTTGGATTAAGCACGCCGTCCATGGAAAGATCCAGGTGGTTTTTCTCTATAAATTCCCGCATGTCAGCAGAGCACATATATTCTTCCTGCTGGGAAAGAGCGTCCTCCAGGTCGAATTCGTCCAGTCCAAGCTGGTTTGGCATCACTACGTAAACGTCATCCGGCACTTTTCTTGCAATCCAGTGATGGCCGCCGATGGTCTCCAGCCACCAGATCTCGTCCTGATCCTGGAAGGCAATTCCATTCATCTCGTAGGTTCCGTACTGCTCCAGAATGCTGCCAAGTCTCTGCACTCCCTCTCTCGCGCTGTGGATGTATGGCAGAACCAGGGAAACAATATCTTCCTCTCCGATTCCTCCGGCTACCTCTTCTTTTCCATCTTCTGCCGGCTGATAAACCACCAGCGGGTCTGCTCCAAGCACACGGGGATTGGAGGTGATGGTCTCCGTGGCAGTCATGCCTACATTGGCCTCATTGACGCCGCTTGCCGCCCACACGCCTTCTCCTGCTACCGCATTTGGCACAGAGGTGTAGCGCATTGGATTGTCCGAAAGGTCGATCTCCACATGGGAAATTACGGATTTATATTTTCTCGGCTGTTCCTCTGGGTGAACTACCACGAATTTTTTCGGTGTATAATGTCCGGCTCCGGAATCGTCATTTCTTGCAATCATGGTGGAGCCATCATAAGACGCATTTTTTCCAACTAAAATTGTTGTACAAGCCATTTGTTTTTCCTCCTGAAGTTCCGATTCTGACCTTATTTTCACTTACTGCTCTGCAAGCATTTTCTCAGAATCTTCTGCAGTCTATGTTATCACAATCTGTGTTATTAGGGAATACTCCAAACCTTTCAGTGAAAAAGATTCTCGTTTCCCTGTTTTTTCCACTAATTTATCTGTTGTAACCTTCCCTCTCAGGCTTTATACTAAAGCTAGCTGCCACATTGACTTGGCTGATCTTTTATATTTTTCACCTATAAAAAAGGAGTTTCCCTATGCCAACCGCAAAAGAATACCTTCCTGTTTTTCTGGATATGGGAGACGCACTGCTTGGAAGCGGTGCGGAAATTTTTCGTGTAGAAGATACCCTGAACCGCATGGGCTATGCCTGCGGTGCAACCCAGATGAACGTTTTTGTTATTACTTCAAGCATTGTCGTCACCATGGAATTTCCAGGTGACGGAGCCAGAACCCAGACACGCCGGATTCGTGAAAATGGGGGAAATGATTTCACCCGGTTAGAACAGCTCAATGACTTAAGCCGCCATTTCTGCAGACAGCCTTTTTCCGCCAGGGAACTGGAGCGGAAGCTGGACCAGATCAAAGCCGACAAACCGCTGCCGCTTCTGAATCTGGCGGGAAGTATTCTGGCAGCCTTCAGCTTCGCCCTTTTTTACCAGGGAAGCATCCCGGATGCCGTAACTGCCAGTCTGGTTGCCATACTGATCTGGAGTTTCCAGCGGTATCTCCGTCCGGTGTGCATGAACGAAGTTACCTTCCAGTTCGCCGCATCCTTTCTTTCCGGCTGTGTGATCTGCGGGGCTGTCCTTCTTTTTCCAGGGCTTCATATGGACAAAATTATGATCGGGGACATTATGCTTCTGATTCCCGGACTGATGTCCACCAATGCCATTCGGGATGTTCTCATCGGCGACACCCTGTCCGGCATCATCCGGCTGATTGCGGCTCTGCTTCTTGCCGCAGCACTGGCGCTGGGATTTATGGGCGCAATTCTTTTATTTGGGAGGTTTGGACTTTGAATACACAGGCCATCATTCAGCTGATCACAGGAGCTGTGGGCTCCGTTGCCTTTGGAATGCTCTTCCATATGAAAAGCAAATATCTGCCCCTTGCCGGCGCAGGCGGATTTCTTAGCTGGCTGGTTTTTCTTATTGGGAAAACCATATGGGGAAGTGTTTTTTTGCCTACTCTTCTGGCTGGATTTATTACGGATCTGTATGCGGAAATCCTTGCCCGGATCTGTAAGGAAACTTCCACTTCCTTTTTCGTTACTTCTGTAATCCCGCTGATTCCCGGAAGCACGCTCTACTACTGTATGAACAGCATCATGGAGGGAAACACCATGCAGGCCCTGGCATATGGTCGGGATACTTTTTTGTTTGCATTTGGAATTGCGGCAGGAATGAGTATTGGATGGGCAATCTGTTATTTTTTCAGAACTGTAAAAAGCAAATGAGCCACTGGGATTTTTATCCGCGAGAGGCTCATTTGCTTCTACATTTTTTCTGTCAGCTTTTTAATTTCAACCTTACGGTTTCGCCAGCCTTTTTTCCATATCATGAGAAATACCTGAAAATCCAGGCTGTCTCTGGCTGTGGTAAAAGGCTCTTCCCGCAGCACTTCCGCTTTCACCCCCTGCTCTGCCAGGTTTTGCTGCAGCATTCTGGCTTTTTCCAGCAGGCTGTTTAGCTGTTGATCTGCTTTTTCACCAAAGGAACGGTTCGGATAAACGGCCGCTTCCTTTTTTAATTTTTCTGTGAGAAGATCAATGACAGCTGTATGGCGGTTCTGGTGCAGAGCTCCTGCCACCAAACGGGCAATCACTGGCTTTGGAAAACGTTTGTAAAAAGCCAGAAGCCGCAGCAAAGAACGGTCTTTCACCTCTTCTGCCAGCTCTTCCATAGTCTCAAAAGCTGCCTCAGAGGGAACCCAGGGCTCCTCTTTTGGCACAATGTATTTCGCCGGGACTGCCGGATAACAGCAATAATTCAGCGGAGGAAAATCAGCCAGCTGGACCAGCTTTTCCTCTTCTTCCGTGCAGAATTCCTCTCCAAGATATTCCAGCTTATCTCTTGCAATGGCAATCCGATATTCCAGCTGCCTTAAATATTCATAGCCGGGAACCCAGAAGTGGCCAATCTCCCCGTAGTTGTACAGATGCACTTCCAGATCCAGGTTTTCGAAAAACAGAGTCACCACATTTTCTCCCTGCCATACGGAAAGCACATATTGGTCATCTTCTTCGCTGAGGGAAGATTTCAGTGGGCCTTCATAACCCTCCAGGTAATTTCCTGTAAGCCGTACTTTATCAAAAATAAGAAAGCTTTCTACTGCATCATTCATCAAATATACAAGGCGAATTTTATTTTCCTCTATCAGAAGTTCAAACTGCTGTTGCTCCAGAAGCTCCTCCAGCATTTCAAATGTATCATACATAAATTTGTTACCTCTTTTTCCCAGGTTGATTTTCATTATAAAGACCTCTCCCATAATTGTCAAAAATTCCTGCGTGAAGGACTTTGGGCAGGTGCATGGAATGTTACAGTTCACTCCGTGCCCAGTAACACGCTTCGCGATGCACAGAAATCATGCTTTGCATGATTTCGCGCCGCAATCCTCGGGTTTTCTGTGAACTTTGTTCACAAAAAACACCTCGCGGAATATTACCTATGAACAGTAACCATGGAATTTCTATATAGTTATAAAATAGATAGCATACAATTTACAGCTTACATTTTTCATATAATTTCTATATACTTTATACTATGAATAAATAGCGTAAATACCCGGGGAATGCCATATTTTGCCCTGGTTGAAAACGGATTGGAGAATGAATATGAATCAGATCGACTATGAAAATTTAGGAACCCGAATGAAAGAGCTTCGAATCAAAATGAAGCTGACTCAGGCAGAAGTTGCCAGAGCTCTGAACGTAACCCCAGGCTACATCAGCAACGTGGAGAACAACCGTACCGCTATGTCTCTGCGTATCCTGATCTACTACGCAAGACTGCTGAATATTTCCCTGGATTCCCTCATCGGCAGAATTGATTCCGAATACCGCGAGACCGCTCTGGACCGTGAGATTTCCGAGCAGGTACATAAGCTTGAAATCCCACAGAAACAGAAGCTTCTCAAGACCATGAAGGTATGGATGGACGAGGATTAAATTTTCTGCTGCAATCTATTATCCCTTAAGTGTCTGCCCCATAAGCAGGCACTTATTTTCTTGTGCGAAAAGAGCCGCAATGTTATAATTTATCTGATTTCGTAACTGTACAGTTACCTGCTTTCATTAACAGGAAAGGAATTGTTTTCACTATGTTTCAGTGTCAACGCGGATATACGCTTCGAAAAATAAAAGGAGTCAGTCATCTCCTTCCTTACGGACAGCAGATGGCGGATCAGAAAAAGGGAATGATTCTCAACGAGACCGGGACTTTTCTGTGGAACGTGATCCAGCATACAGAAGGTTCGGACCCGGAAACGCTGGCGGAAATGCTGGCGCGGCTGTATGGTCTTGGGGAAGAAGCTTTCCCGGAGGTCTTAAATGATGTCAATGACTTTTTGTCGCAGATGACCGCTCTTGGAATGATAACCGAAAGCCTTAAGCCCATTTCCCATGCATGCACTGCCAGCATGAAAATTGCCGGGCTTTCTATCAATTTCTACGGTCCTGTCCAGCTTCTTGGCGACCGCTTTGCGGATTTTTATGTTAACCATCCGGCAGATGAACCAGATCAGGAAATTGAATTTATAACAAGGTCCCCTGCCAGCCACAATTATGGGCAGGTGCTTCTTCGCAATTCGGATATGACTATTTTTGAAAACAGCGACCGCTATGTGGTTTTGTTTCCTCAGATGTCAAATATTCATGAGGTACATATGACCCTGGACGGCAGCTATGTTCGGTTCTACTGTTCCAATGCAGTCACAGATCAGACGACAGAGAATCTTTTTCATGCTCTTCGTCTGTTTTTCTTGTTTCTTGCACAACAAAACGGATTGTTTGCCATTCATTCAGCATCCATACTTTACAGAGAAAAGGCATGGCTTTTTTCCGGGCACTCCGGCATGGGCAAATCCACCCACACCGGACTCTGGCATCAGCTTCTTGGCACACCCTTTCTCAATGGTGATCTGAATCTTCTGGGAATCCATGAAAACCGAATCATGGTTTATGGCATTCCCTGGTGTGGTACTTCCGGAATTTATACCACAAGGAACTATGAGCTTGGAGGAATCGTCCTTCTCGGCAGGGATCCTGCCAGAGATTATCTGGAAGAGCTTTCCCCCTCGGACCAAATCCTCCGGGTAATGCAAAGAATGATCTCCCCAGCCTGGAAAGAAGGTCAGCTGACCAAAAATCTTTTCTTTGCCGAAGAAATCGCAGATCGGGTTCCCATACTCCATTTGTTTTGTACGAAAAACCAGTCTGCTGTAAAAGTCATCCGGGAAGAGATTGACCGCCTGGAGGTGCTCCATGAAAAATAAGCTCCAGCTGATCTGGAAACATCTCAGACAGGGAACACTGCAGAAAATGTGGCGGCAAACGCTCTGGATCTATCAATACGGAAGACGTTACTGGAAATCCATGATCCTGTATACACTCCTTGGAATTACAGGCTCCTGCGTTTCTCTGGTTTCCAGTCTGATTTCCAAGGATCTGGTAGACATTATCACCGGGCATCAGACCGGAAAGCTGCTCTCCACCTTTGCTGCAATGATCGGTTTTTCCATAGCCAACATTCTGGTTTCCCAGGCATCCGGCTATGCATCCACCTTCATCAGCCTTAAAGTGGATTCCGAGATTAAGAATGACATTTTTGCCAAAATGCTGATTACCGACTGGGAGTCCCTGACAGATTACCACACCGGAGACCTGGTTACCCGCTGGAGCTCAGATGCTTCCAATATCTCCAGCGGAATCCTGAACTGGATTCCTAACCTGATTATTTATACCTTCCGTTTCATCAGTGCTCTGGCTGTAGTCTTGTACTATGACCCTACCTTTGCTTTATTCGCCCTTCTTGGAATTCCTTTCAGCGCTCTGATGTCCCGTCCCCTTCTTAGGAGAATGCGGAACAACAATGAAAAAAGCGCTGCTATGAATGCCAAAATGTACGGCTTCAACCAGGAAGCCTTTTCCAATATCCAGACCATCAAGGCCTTTGACCTGATCCGGTTTTATACAGAAAAGCTGAAATCCCTGCAAACGGAATATATTGGCATGCGCCTGGAATTTCAGAGAATATCCATTCTCACTTCTGTGCTTATGTCCATTGTGGGATTTATTGTATCTTACAGCTGCTATGGATGGGGAATTTATCGTGTGTGGAGCAATGTTATCAGCTACGGAACCATGACCATGTTTCTGTCTCTGTCCGGCACATTGACAAGCTCTGTAAACTCCCTTGCCAGCCTGGTTCCATCTGCCATTTCCCTGACTATTTCCGCTGGACGTCTTATAGACATTGTGGAAATGCCCCAGGAGGATTACAGTCAGGATGATGCTGTAAATATTTTTGAAAAAAAATATCGTTCAGAGGGCTTCGGGCTTTCCATGGAGCATCTGAACTATACTTATCGTTCCGGAACTCATGTGTTCGCAGACGCTTCTCTGGAAGCATACCCGCATGAGATCGTAGCTCTGGTAGGGCCTTCCGGCGAGGGAAAAACAACTATGCTGCGGCTGATTCTTTCTCTTTTGTATGCGCAAAGCGGCACCTTCCATATCTGTGCCGGGCAAAATCATGAAAGACAGGTTCCTATGTCACCGTCCACCAGAAAGCTGTTCTCTTACGTGCCTCAGGGAAACACCATGTTCTCTGGCACCATTGCAGAAAATATGCGAAATGTAAAACCAGATGCCACAGATGAGGAAATTGTAGAGGCCTTAAAGCTTGCCTGTGCATGGGATTTTGTGGAGCAGCTGCCCGATGGTATCCAAAGCGTTGTGAAGGAACGGGGCGGCGGCTTTTCAGAGGGACAGGCACAACGTCTTTCCATTGCAAGAGCACTGCTTCGCAAGTCTCCCATTTTGCTTCTGGATGAGGCAACCTCCGCACTGGACGTGGCTACAGAGCGCAAGGTGCTTCGAAATATTATGCAGGATACTTATCCAAGAACCTGTATTGTAACAACTCATCGACCAACGGTGTTGAATATTTGTACAAGGGTTTATGCTATAAGGGATAAGAAGTGTGAAGTGCTTGATGAAGTGGAAATTGAAAAAATGATGCGGGAATTTTAAAAGAGACGCAGAATCCGTAGTGGGTTCTGCGCCTCTTCTTTTTAGTTCACTGAATAAGTAAATCCTGTCATCTGAAGATTATCAATGCTTGTTCCATGATTCAGATGAATTCCGATAGTCAGAGGATTCGTTGCTGTACTTGCAAATGTAAGGGTAGCAGTCTGACCGGAGCAGGATGCCTGAACAGAAGCATCATCTGTCTCGACCTGATCTACTGTGTCATTGAAGGTAACATTTAATGTAATCGTTCCGTTTATACCAGACCAGTTAGCCATTGCAAGTCCCTTGCCGCCATTTGTCCCCCATCTGTCCCAAACACCGGTATAAATCACATTCAGGGTCCCAGCACCACTGGCTGCATACACACCCTCTGCCATTCCGGAATCTACAGATACTACAGGTTTCTTATATGTGTTCATCATAAATATCTCCTCTCTTTTGAAATACTTTTTTATTATTCTGATGCCTTTTTTTATGTTTTTATAATAATTACTAAATGGCTCAAAGTCAAGTATTTATAGGAATTTCTCACCATTTCCATATAATTTTTGTCTGTTTTTCAGACACGCCCATCCCTTTTCTTGTGAATTCTTTTATCCAATGCTATAATGATCCTACCAGAATCTCCCCAAAAGTTTTAGAACATATTTGAAAGGACAGCTATGAATACAAAAGACAGCTCAAACCAAATAGATATGGAACAGCTTCTTCAGGATGGAAATATCCTGAAGCTCAAGCCTCAGGGCTACAGCATGTACCCCCTTTTCATTCCCGGCAGAGATGAAGCTCTGATCCAGCGGGCAGCTTTGGAATCCCTTCGTAAAAATGATGTGGTTCTGTATCGCCGTGATCATAGTATTCTTGTCCTGCACCGCATCTGCCGCATTGCGCCTGAGGGGATCTACATGGTAGGTGACAATCAGTCTGAGGTGGAAGGTCCCCTTCGCCCGGATCAGATACGCGGAAAGCTGGTAGGCTTTGTCCGGAATGGAAAAAATTTTTCTGTCAAAAATCCACTTTACCGTTTTCTTTCCTTTCTCTGGCTTACCATGCTTCCCATACGGCCTGCATGCTTCCAGCTGACAGCCTTACTGCGCAGACTGCTGCAGCACACCCCTTTTGCATAAGGTTTCCACTACCATTTGCACATCCTCCAGAACCTCTTCCTTTTTTATTCCATATTCACGGCTCACCAGATCAGCCAGCTCTTCCACAGAAGCTGCCTGATCTGCATGCAGATAAATAAAGCCTGCTGTCTCGCTTAAAGAGATTACCTCATTTACCTGCTCTGCCAGTTCCCCTGTTGGCAGCAAAACATATTCCTCTTCCAGTTTTTTTATTACATACCCTGCTGTTTTTTTCACAATATCTACCTCTTTATTTTCATGATGTTGGGGTCAAAAGGTTTTTTGACCTTTTGACCCTGGTATCTTTTCATAACATTGCCAGTTTCTGACAACCATGATATACTTTACTATCATGTAACTTAGGAGTCCGCTATGCAGTCCATCTACGAAACTTACCTGAAAATCATAAAAAATACCTGTTCCAGCTCTGCACTTCCTGTATGTGTTTCACCGGAAGACAAAGCCGATATAGCCCGTCTGGCAGAGGAACACTGTACTGTACCATTTGTGCTTCCATACTGCCGGCACACCAGCATCTATCCGGTCATGCTTCAAAGAACCAAAAGCATGATGCTGAACTACTATCAGATTGAACAGTTCACCAGACGCACCCTTTCTCTTCTTTTGGAGCATAACATCAGCTGCATTCTCCTTAAGGGAATCAGTCTGGCAAATTATTATCCGGTTCCGGAATACCGAAAGCTTGGAGATCTTGACCTCTATCTTCCAGAACCCGGCGATCTGGCCACAGCAAAAAAGCTTCTTGAGGAAAACGGCTACAGAGATGAGCATGAACTCAGTGACCACCATGTAACCTACCGTTACACCTTTCCAGCTACTGGACGAAGCTTTACCCTTGAGCTTCACTATCGCGTAGTAGGCATTTACCAGTATGCTCGCGCTAATCAGATTGTAGACCAGGTATTCTCAGCTGAGAATCTCCAACCTGATACAGACATCATAAACGGCCAGCCATACCCGGTTCTTCCCCCTACCCAGTATGTGTTTTACATGATCCACCACATGCTTAAGCATTACCTTTACAGTGGTTTCGGAATCCGTCTGCTCTGCGATTTCGTATTTTATCTCAGAAAGCATGAACAGGACATTCATTTTGATCAGCTTCATGCGTGGTGCAGGGAATCCCGGATCAGCCATCTTTATGAAATTGTTTTGGAAACCTGCCGCATCTATCTGGGCCTTCCTGACACAATAGATTCTCAGGTTCATTACAGTCCCCAGGACTGCGAAGCATTCATTTCCAGAATTCTGAAGGATGGGGATATGGGTACAGATGTTTCCACCACACTGGTGGGAAGCACCTCCTACCAGAAGGTCAACCTGATCACCTGCTTCCGGGAAGGTCATATACAGATGAAGGTCCGCTTTCCAAAAGCCAGCCACGTTCCGGTTCTGTGGCCAGCTTTGTGGATAATTACTTTTTTCTGTTTCATGAAAAACACTTATCTTGTAAGAAACACAACCCTTCGGGAAACACTCCGGGATTTTAAAAAAAGCAATCAGAAGACAAAGCTGATCAAAATATTTGAGAACAGTGATTCCTGAAACGGAGTCACTGTTTTTATTCTCTGAGACCGGTATCCGACAGCCGTTCATCCACTCTGTTATTAACCAGTATCTTAATACCAAATGCCAGACTCAAATAGCATTTTAGCTTCATTCCCACAGAAAATCCACGTACCATGATTCTCCATAAGCCTTGCTGCAAATTTCTTTTCTCCGCTGCAAGCTTTGCAAAGCTCTCTTTGGCAAGCTTATCCTGACCATATAGCTTCAGTATTTTTCGAATACGCCACACAGAGGGCTTTCCTTTTTGATATTCCGCTTTGGCATCAAAAAAAGAAGCAAAAAGAATCGTATACCATATCAGATCCTCATAGCGGGACAAATACCCTTCCCTGCCCTTCAGCCATTTCTTAAGTGTCCCGGCAATTCCCAGCCAGCACTTTCCGCAATCCGGATCATAACGATAGGAAACAGACGCCTCATTCCTTCGATAAACATATCCCACGTCCTCAATAAACCCATATCTTGCACCAGCGCAATAGCACTGCATATTAAACAGCTTATCCTCCCCATACTGAAATTCAGAAAATTCCAGCTGCTTTTCTTCCAGGAATGCTCTCCTGTATAGCTTCCCCCATACATAGGAAAGGGTTCCCACTGAAAAAAATCCGCAAAATCGAAACTCCTCCGTGTCTCTGCTATAGCTTGAAAATGTTCTGTGTGTTGCCGCCGGAAGAATTCGCTCCTTCCATAAACGTACGTAATTACTTACCAGAATATCGGTATCCGTCTGCTTTGCAATATTCACATAACGATCAAAAACCAGTTCATCAGGCAGATAATCATCGGAATCCAGAAACAGGATATACTCCCCTTTGGCTGCCTGCAGTCCCAGATTTCTGGCACTTCCGATTCCCTCGCAGCCATTGTACAGCGCATAGATATTTTCATATTTTTCTGCATAGGCCTGGGAAATTTCCAAGCTTTTGTCTTCGGAATCACTGACCACCAGATAAAGCTCCCAGCTTCGGTATTTCTGCAGGCGCACGCTCTCCACAGCTTTTTCCAGATACTGCTCGCAGTTATATACTGGTACGATCACAGATATCATTCCCTGTTCCCCTGTCATGACTGCCTCCTTCCACGAATCTGCAATATTTTTCTGAGAACATGATGTAAAAGCCCTTCCATTTTTTTCCAGTTTTCTGTTTTCCTGTAAACCACCCAAAGCAGCAGGTTTGGCACGGTCACACAGATAATCCCTCTGTAGATCAGGGAGACAAATGGCCCGCCTGTAAAAAGCCTGCATATAAGCTCTGTTATCCACCATACGAAAGCCATTACGGCAAGATATACACCATATTTTATAAAAAATGTAGATATCGGTTTTTTCAGCCTGTATTTGTATATCACATAGGGCTCTACCCACACGGAGGTAAGCACAGTACTGAAAAAGGTTCCTACAAAAACGCCAACAACGCCAAAGTGCGTAACCAGGGCAATTGATATTCCCAGGTTCAAAGCAGCCTCAGCAACGGCCTTATACCGGTCATACCAGAACAATCCCATGGATTCTTTAAAAATCAATACTGCACGTCTTGTTCCATTGATAAAAAAGTTAATACACAAAACCAGCACGATTTCCCGCTGGAACAGATACTGACTGCCAAATGCCAGCTCCACAAACGGATTCAGCATTTCAAACAGGCAGATTCCTGCAAAACCAAAGACCCAGTAGCCCATGAAAAACAGCTGGTCAAATACTTTCCCTACACGTTCCTTATCCTCTGTAACTCCCAGGTTTCCCACACTGGCTGCCACTCCAAGAAGTGCCTGCTCCAGCACCTGTCTTATGGAACCGATTACCAGATAATAGTTTGAATAAATTCCGGCAGTCACAACACCTACAAAGCTGGAAATCAGAAGGTTATCTGTATTATTGACAATTACATTTCCCAGCTTATGCATCAGCATAGCCTTCACATTTTTCAGAATATCCTGGCGTTCTTCTTTGGGAAGCTTTTTGGTACAGGGCTCCTTAAGATAGGGAAACAGTGCATCAGCCTTTTTGGACATACATATATTGCCGGAAATGGTACATACTACAGCCACGATCAGAAACAAAACAAAATTCCCGGTAGTCAGAAGCACAAGAATCTGACAGATATCCTGAAGTACCAGAAAGCCATTATGATTCAGGACTGTAATATAATTCATCTGATGAGCATCCACCAGCGTTTTTTTGTAAATCAGCAGATAAGAAACTACAGAATTCAATAAATACAGCAGATAAATCAGTACAAGATGATCAACATCCGGCCGGTCCTTCATCAGTACATTGAGAAATGGAATGAGACAAAGACCTGCTGTCAGCACAAAAGCTGCTGTCATCCTGTAGAAGGTACGAAACATCCGCATCAGGATTTGCTGCTTTTCTATGTCCTTTTTCGCAATAGGTCCATAAAGGGCATAGGTAATAGCAGTCCCAACGCCAAGCTCTGACAGGGACAATATATTTAATATGTCCGTAAACAGGCCGTTAATCCCTACATATCCTTCACTTAAGGTTCTGGTAAAGATTACCCTGGTAAAAAAACCCATAAGGATTGCCGCGGCCTGCGCTGCAAATGCAACGGTTGTATTCATAACAGAATATTCTGTTCGGGATTTTGATTCCAACTTCTTCAATCCTTTCGTCTAAGCGCTGACACCGCCTAAAATTTTTTCAGATTACCTACTTCCTTGGTATCCATCTTCAAAAGCTTCTCCCGAAGCCATGCAGAGGATATGGAAAAAGTCATTCGAAACATATAGAGAAACGGTTTCAGTCCTGAATGCATACTTACTCCTGTTGTCCGCAGATGCATTACAGCAGGAATCTCCCTGATATGAAAACCAAGCAATAGCATCTGCATCAGCATATTTGCATCCGGATACTTGTCATCAAAATGATTGTATCTGGAATAAAAAAGAAAGGTTCTCCAGCTCAATCCCTGAAGTCCTGTAGTTGGATCTGTAATATCTCTGCCAGTCCCCAGCTTCAGAAGTGTCCGAAACCATACGATCGCAATCTTTTTAACTGTGGAAACAGGAAACTCCGTGCTGCCGTCCATGAATCTGGAACCCAGCACAATATCCGGAAAATTCCCATCTGCATCCGGGGTTTTCAATGCTTTATATAGTATAGGAATATTGCAGACATCATGCTGACCATCTGCATCCATCTGTATTACGTAACGATATTTTTTACGAACTGCATATTTATATCCAAGCTGCAGTCCGCTTCCATATCCAAGATTAAACACATGTGTGACAACTGCATGGTTTCTCTTCTTTACAACCCAGTTTGTAAAATCAGATGAAGCATCATTCATAACCAGTATATCTGCAATAGATGCAATTTCCGGCTGCTCAAGCTGCTGAAGAAGATTTACGATTGTCTTTTCTTCATTATAAGCTGGAATTATAATTAATAATTCTTTCTTGGTTTCCATCTATGTTCACTTCTTTCGTTAAAATTCAAAATATTTCATTACATCAGTCTGTTCCGGCATTAGCTTCACAGATGCCCGTTTTCCCAACTCTTTACGCTTCTTTTCGTCTCCCAGAAGCAGTTTTATCTGCGCACATACCGCTTCCGGTGTCAAACTGCACATCATTCCGTCAACGCCTTCTACAACCTGCTCCCGATTTCCGCTGCAATCTGAAACAAGGATTGCACACCCAAGAACCTGAGCTTCCTGAATAGCAATACTCTTCCCCTCAAATCTGGTTGCATGGACATAAAGATCGCACTGTGCATAATATGGGTAAGGATTCGCTGTTGCTCCAAGCAAAATAAATTCCTTATCCAGACCAAGCTTATGTATTTTCTCCTGAAGCTTTTCACGCAGTTCTCCTTCTCCAAGCACATACCACCTGGCCTTTATTCCCTGATTCTTCAAAAGCTTCATGGCATCTATAGAGACCTCATATGCTTTCTGAGCTGTCAGTCTGCCAACAGTAAGTATTCTTTTTCCATCATAGGAATCTTCAAAGCCACCTGGAAGAAGCGATTTTCTTTTTATCTCTTCCTGATCAATCAAATTATGAAATACTCTTGTTTTTAATGTACATTCCGGATAAACGGCAAGAAAGCTTTGCATTACTTCTTTCGACACTGTAAAAATCCGGTCAAAATCCAGATAACATTCCCTGTCCAGTTCACGCGTGTAGCCTGCATATCCGTAGTCTACATGCAAAAATGTGCACTTTTTGTCTGCCTGTACATGGTCATGGACAAAATAGGCAGAGCCACCCTCCAGATACGCAATTGCTATATCATAGTGTTCTTTCAGCTGCTGTCCGCTGTCTGACATTACCCTCCACAAAAGCTTGTCCGGATATATTTTTCTTTTTTTCCCCATTGTATAAACAGCTTTGATAAGATAAGAAAAATTTCGAAATACTGCCCCTCTGATAAAAAGCCGCTTCAGTATATTTTTATTCAGGATTTTTTTCCCTGAGCGAGATAAAACAGAAGCATCCCGATAGCTTTTGTTCAGAACCTTGACATACTCCGGAAGCTGGTGGATCAGCTCGCCCTGGTCCATGAGAACATACAGTGACGTTTCATACTGATCTGGTGTAAATTTTTTCAAAAGCTCCAGAAGGGCTTTCTCGGCGCCTGCGCCTCCCAGTGTATTGATCACAAACAATACCTTTTTCATACTACTGCTCATCACTCCTTAAGGATTCTTTATTCATCGCTTCTTTTATCTCTTTTAGTTCTTTCATAAGCTTCTCGCTGTCCTGGTTCAGAAGGGACAGCTGCATAGCCAGCTCCTGATTTCTACGCATGAGAATGGATACCTGGGTACTGATAAACCACAAGCCCCACACAGCGCTTAAAACCATAAGCAAAATCAGGATCAGTACTCGTTTACTCACATAATGATCCAGCTGATATGGCTGCAAAAGTAATCCGGCTATGATCATCAGGCAGGACAAAATAGCCCAGACCAGACAAAATGGTTCTGTCATTTTTCTTTTTGCCAGAGAGAACACAGCCTTCATAAGGAGAACAACTCCCAAAATAATTATAAAAGCCTTCAATAAATTACCAATATCCACTTCCTTATCCTCCTTTATCCTTCGTATCGGTCAAATACCTTTGGCGACGGGCACTCACCCTTCTGCTGCTTCAGCAAATGTCCGCTGCAAAAAATATGCACATCCAGATTTTTCTCCATCCAACGCAATCTCCAATATGCTACCGTCCATCCCGTAAAGCTTCCCGCAGTTAGTCCCATTCCATACCACACCTCCGAAAAATGTGTGGAAATCAGGCTTCCCACAAAGGTCACTGCACAAAATGACAATGCAGTCAGTACAGAACCTGTCAAGTCGTTAAAATAATATAGAAAAATAATTTCCGCATACATCAAAAACAAAATAAAATATCCTGCAGAAAGGCACGGATAAATCCTTAAGGTCATTCCTCCAAATCCAAGCTGTGGAAGAAAAATCATGCACAGCAGGAAAATCACAAGTGTAATAATAAACTGCACTCTGGCAAGACTCATCAGTTCTTCTGAGAGCATTCGGAACATTCTCTTTTTGGTAATCTCAATATCTGCCCCTCTGCCTCCAATCACCGCTTCTGAATACGCCTTATATCTTTCATGAAAATTCATTTCCACCCTGCTGATAAAAATAACACTGGCTGAAATATTTGTAAACATGGCAAGACAGGTGGCCATATCATATGTTGTCACACAAACAAAGCTTTCGACTACTATTTTGCGAAGGTCTGTTGTCCAGAATACAAAATTGTGCACGTATAGTCCTAAGGTATAAAGAAAATTGGTAGCTACCAGCGGCCAATAATCTCGGAAATATTTTAAGACCTCCCTGTATTTCCCGCTGTTTTCGCGGAAATAGCTGCGCACCACCGAAAATTCCAGGCAGGCAATCAGCCAGAATCCAATGGTTAATGCCAAAAGCATCCCATAAGTAATACTCCAGGAAAGAATCCTTACAAACCAAAAGGAAAGCAATACAGTAACTGTCATACCGATTATAAAGAAAAAGGAAATCTTCTTATAATCCTTGCATATGGAAAGATACAACATGGAATAAAACACCAGAACTAAGGCAATATAGCCGCAATACCCTGTAAACACATAAATAATGTCTACTTTTCCCACCAGATATTCATGTACACAGAAAGCAATTCCCACTAACGAGCTAAGCGTAATGTTCAGTATCATCCCAACATAATAACAGGGTAAAATATCCTCAAAGGTTTCCTGATAAATCACATCTGACATATAGCGGGACAATACAGAATTAAAAGGAGAGGCTGTAAGCAGCGCAAATATAAAAATGTAAAGCACCGTGCAGGAGAACAATTCTCTTGTTGTATAACCCACGGAATCAAATCCCAGAAGCTTTTCCATAAAACAAAGGGCACCGATCACGGTCAGCATAGGTGCAATCGTCACTACTGTACTATATCCAATTCCTATAATATCCGTTGTCAGTGTATTTTTTCCATATATATTATTTAACTTAACACCAATTCCAGCCATACATGTACTCCATCCTGCACTTTGTCAGTTTTTTATCTCAAAAGGCTCTTCTGACCAGGAAAGCCCGTGTTTCTTTGCAAACTCTTTATAAATATCTTTGTAAACCTCTTTCATCTGCTCAATCCTGTAAAATCCGTTTACCCGCCGCAAACCGTTTTGCCCCATTCGCTCACGTTCTTTTGGATTCTCGGCAAGCTTTATCATTGCCTGCGCAATCTCCTCAATATTCATAATGTGGGTAAGAATTCCGGCGTCACCCAGTCCGTCATTATTTCCAAAAATCAGTTCCCGGCAATTTCCCACATCAGTAGCAATTACAGGTATTCCTGCTGCATAGCTTTCCAGAATCGTAAGCGGCTGCCCTTCACTGATACTGGTCAAAATGGTGAAATCCATTCTTCCAATATAATCCCTCACGTTGATCCTGCCGGTGAATATAATATCCTTAATTCCAAGAGTTTCTACCAGATCAAAGCATTCCCCGGCATATTTCTCATCCTCATCGGTTGGGCCCATAATCCATAGCTTCAGCTTCGGTACCTTTTTTTTCGCAAAGGCAAACGCCTGAATCATCGTCTTTACATCCTTAATCGGTGTTACCCTAAGAACTGCTCCCACATTTATTGCATCCTGATCCTCTTCGGTTTTTCCCGGAATTTCAAGAAAACCGTTCACATTTATTCCATTTGGAGTTATACGTATCTTCTCTTCGGGACATCCCAGATCCATCTGAAGCAGTCTGGCGCGAGCATACAGGCAGGTAACAATATCTGCCCTTTCATAGGCAAGCAAAGACATCTTTTTAAATTGTTCAATCCAGATATTTTTGTAAGCTCCTTTTACCCACTCAGCCTTGATCAGTTCTTCTTCTCTCTCTCTGGTATAAATTCCATGCTCTGAGATCAACAGTGAACTGTCATGGAAATGAACAGCCATGCTTCCAAGGACTCCTGCATATCCGGTTGCCACACAGTGATAAAGATCCGCCTTTGGTATATTCATCTTTAATACCCAGAACATAGGAAGATAAATAGAGCGTAAGGTCCATAAAAAATCAGAAAATATAATACCAGAATATTTTCTGTTGTAGCATTCCCTGGCAATTTGAAAGAAATCCGGCCCCATCAGTAAATCATCTATGGACAGATTTTTGCGTTGAAACAAATCAAACAGAATATTCCAGTCTGTTTTTCTGTTCAGAACCATATTCAGCATCTCTGCATATTCTTTTTTCGACAAACGGATATGCTTCCTGTTTTTCTGTCTTTTTTTCCCGTTATTCCACTCACAATCCTCCAGATAAACTTCATACACCTGTGTTACATTTTTCGGAAGTTCATATACAAATTTACCTCTTGAAGATCTGTTCGCTATAATTGTTAATAAAATAAATTCAATATTTGGAAATGACTGAATCAGGCTGTTGATCCAACCGGAAACACCGCCGACCACATATGGATAACAGCCCTCTGCCACAATGCAAACCTTCATTTTTTTCTCCACCGTTCCTGCAATTTTATTTCCACCGTTGTATCTTCTGCGCAGATCAGATAGGCATCCTCCTGGATTTTTATCTGGCTTCCACCTTGTATATCTGCGATTTCCTCTCCATGTGTTCTGAGAATAAACCAACTTCCTGCCAAAGAGGTTTGCAGGATTATTTTATTTTCTTCTCTTTGCTCACTGTAATCCAGGTTCAGGAATGTTCTGGTTCTTGTATTACTCTCTGAAAGTGTAGTACTTGCAAAACAGGAAAACTCTTTCCAGTATGTGAGAAGGTTGCTGGAAAAACGCTTCTGCATTATTTCCCAGCGGTCGGTATCCTTCTGCGGCCAGAAGATATCATACATATTCAGCATAACATTTGTATATCCAAGCGCACTCTGAATACTTCTCATACGAATATCGTCACTGTATGTATAATTCATTCCATCGCTTGTAACAGACTGCAGCGTTACGAAATCTGAGCAGTAAGAAAGTACAGGTTTTTCTTCTGTGTATTCACAAATCAAAGTACTTACATTTTTCAGCAGTTCTGTATTCTCCAGCTGCAGAACATAATTGATATTTTTTGCTTCCGTAAAGGCAGTTCCATATATATAACTGCTATTTTCATTTTGAAAAAATTCGGCATCCTTTTTCAGTTTTTCTTCAAAAGAAGCTGTATTCTGATACTGCAAAGAAAGTCCTGCTTCCGCATTTTGTTCTTTCATCTGCTGAAGATAGAATTTCAGGTTCCGGGCATCTGGCTCTATGCCATCCTCATAATCTGCCTGCGGCTGAATAAAGCAAGTCATTTTCCTGCCGCTTTTTTCCACAATAGAAATCAGGGAAGACCACATAACATCTCTGGCAATTCCAGTCATAGACTGGCTGTAAAGCTTCTGCATTTCTTCATTATTTTCATCTGCAAAAACAGGAAAATTCACCATTGAAAGATTCTGTGCATTTACTACGGGATATAGAGTATACTCTGAGCCTTCCGCAAGCATACCGTCAAGAAGCCCAAGAGCTGTGCTGTCTTTCATATAATCTCCTACTACTGCGAATACACTGCTATTATTCAGTCCGTTTCTCCAGATCAGACTTGGAAGCTCTTCATTTCTCACATTTTCACCAGAGCTTTCATTAAGCAGTCCCATCATATAAGTTGTGGTTCCGCTTCCAAGCTGGTACCATGGAACCTTCAGCTGCAAATCCTGCCTTTCCTTTTCATCCTCTTCCTTACCAGCTTCATAAACCACACTTCCGCCAAGCAAAAGTCCATCAAACAGTTTTACCCCGGTTAGAGTCGTTTCATTAGCAGCAACTTTTTTAATTCCCAGGAAATCCATTAATTTAGGAATGGCTTGTATTAGTTCCGGATTTTCCAGACAGCCAAATACTACTATGACTCCCTGGCTTTCCATTTTTTTCAAAGCCTTCAGATCATTTCCAATCGCACGCTTTTCAGATTCCAGAATAATCATTTCCGGTAGCTCTTCTGCTCTTTCCTTCAGATCTGATGCAGATTTCTCAAAGCAAATTTCTCTTTTGGCATAGGTACACCATCTGCTTACTGCTACTGCCATATCACAGGATTCATCCCCTATAAAAACGATTTTTTTCCGCTTCTCAAAAGCTTCTGTACCCTCTTGTGCTGAAGCCTTCCATTCATTTTTTCCATCTGCTGCCTTTGGTGAAAAATAGGAGTTCGTATCATAGGCATTCTGCTGATCTCGCATAACAACTGAAAACTGAAATAAAAACAGCAGTACAAGCATCATAATTACAATACTGAAATATTTTCTTTTCGAAACCATTGTTTCTTTCCGTCCTTTTTATTTCACATAAATGTTCGGATCATTTCCAGAGTTTCATTATCAATGGCAATTTCTGATTCCTTTAGTTCATCCATTACACGAAAAAAATTATCCCGGTCATTGCAGGAATAAAACAGCTTCAGCTGACAAGTAAAGCTGGACAAGGCTCTTGGATATTGTTTCATGGAACGCTGGCACCATTTACCACAGGTCTCATATTCCTTTACGTCCAGAAGGCTCTGACATATCTTTTCATACATCGTACTGCTGATTTTCTGAGAATCCAAAATCCATGCCTTTTCCAGAACCTCATCCATACGTTCTGCCATAGAATGCTGTTCCAGATCTGTAAGTACCTTTTGCTCTATAATAGGATTCATATACTCAATCAGATGAATACAGTTCTCTGCCTGCTTCTCGTCCTCAACCAGGCACAGACGGTATCTTTCATGAACGCCTGTACGAAAATCATTTAATACCTCCTGAAGAACCGATGCCGCATAATGAGCAGTTTCTGAATCTTCACTGTTTAGCGCCAGGGCAATAGCGGAAAGAGAATGTTTATAGTCTCCTCTGATCACATTCATCATAAGTGTTCGCAGGCTTTTTTTGTCTGAAACCTCCAGAGCCTCTTCCAGTGCCACCATATTTTTTTCTACATCCTCATCAGGTCGTTGAAGGGTATCTGTCCGTTCCTTGCTAAATACCACATCCGAAAGATCCATTCCCTGCGAAGCAAAAAGCTTATATAGTAAAAAGGAGCCTGATAGGAACAGCGGTCCTACCACCGGACAAAGAAGCATCATTCCTGCCTTCATCCATATGCTGGCATATTTTTCTTTTCTTCTTAGGTTCTCAAAGATCAGATAAATCACAACAACCACCAGATTTATCAGCATTAAAAGGATAAAATATCTCATTCTTTGTGACATACTGCTATATTCTCCACAACCTCCGTATTATATCCGTTCCTGTCAAATCGTTCCTGAACAAAGACAGCATTTGCTCTGGTTGTGTTTGCAAGAAGCACATACAGATTGCCGTCTGTCATCATACCAAGATAATCACTGTCTCTAAGGTGACTTGTCATTATTTCATCAATTTCCATCTGGCGATCTGGTGAAATACATATCTTTAGTAATACACATTCTGCCAGATTTCTGGTTTCTGCATTCATATATGCCTGAACCAGCGGCTCAAAGGCCTCCGGGCTGAGAATTCTGGAGCCTTCTTTATACCTTTGCGCTTCAAGAGCCTGAATATAACGCTGAGCTCTAAGAACTGCATTCTGAATCATGTAGCTGACTACAGTAAGGAAGTTCGCCTGCCCCAGAGTCATTTTTTCCCAGCTCAGTCCCCACAGCATTATAATCATCTGAATTTCATCATCTTCAAAAATTGCACACGCCATCTGCGGATACTGATCATTCATCCTTTTATTGATATATACTCTTTTTTCACTCAGAGCCTCATAAACCTCTGTCATGTCTTTATATCTGATGGAATTCCCAAGACTCCTTGCTTTTTTCGAGCTTGCTGAAAAAATACGGGCATAATCTTTATTCACCACATTATAAATAGCCGCATCTTTCGTTTGCATCAGTTTCGTTAACATTTCTACAGCATAGAAAATTACTTCATCTGGCATATACTGATCCAGTTTCGATGTAATAGAGTAAATTTTACCAATACTATCCTTATGATCAATCAGCTGCTGCTCCATAACTCCCTTTACACGAACATTGCTCTCATTAATGTCCTTGATATCTGCAATCTGTCTGGATAAATGTTCCTCCAATTCCTGACTCTCCATGCGCATTGTTCGGATCTGATCTCGCATATATCCTACTACCAGTCCCAAAATAAACAGCTGTGCCACCCATACATAAGTATTATAATCCAGAAGGATCTCTAATCCACTTCTTGTATACATCTGGCGGAACATATATCCGGCTACTGCAAGTATGGCAGAAAAGGTAGCCTGCTGCTGTCCATATATAATAGCAAACAGAAGAACATATAAAAGAAAGGGATCCAGATTGGCAAAATACCTGCTTCCAACTGTTCGGTTATTCAACATAAAAAAGGGAATAAAGCATATCAGATTTTCTGCAAAGGGAACCAGCACACTTAACAGCCATTTCCATTTATTCCACAGCTTCTGCCACCAGGACAGCTGAAGCTGATCCTCCTCCACAAACACAGCCTTATGCTTCAGCATATATGCTGCCATTTTCTCAATGATCTCATCCGGCTTTGCAAACGCATGCACGCCATATTCTTTTTCAAAGCATTTCCCGGACAGTACACATCTGCTTATATCACCTGAAGTTGTAATAACATTTGCTGTGCTATTCATAGCTTTCTGAACCATTGAAGCCAGTTCCAGTTCACTTACCACATGATCAGAGGACAGCTGATACAAAAATTTCTCATGAAGTTTATTTTTTACCACCTGATAAATAAATTCTACTGCATCATCCTCATATAAAAGAGAAAAGGAATGCTTCTCATTGGCCTCTATATATCCATTGCGCATACAGTCCAGGCACATACGCGCACAAATATTATTGATATCTTTTTTGTCTCTGGGAATACTGTAAAGATGATCCAGTCTCAGCACTACAATATCCAGATTCCTTTTTTGTCTGAAATTATCACAGATTTCTTCAGCCTGGGCAATGGTATCTGCACGCAATCCAGCACTGGAGGTCGGTGTTTCTTCTATGATTTCATCCCTGTAATCTCCGCTATATACTTCGTCGGATGACAGAAAAATCACTTTTCCCTTCTTAGCTGCTGAGAGTGCAACCAGAATGTTCATCAAATGGGAAGTAAATCGAACCGTTTCCTGTTCTGCTTCATTCCAGGAATAGTTTGTATCAAATGCTCCCATAAGAATGGTCACATCCGGATTCACGCTTTGCACAATTTCCCCCAGATTTTCACTGTCATATGGAAATTCATATTTTTCGAATACTTTCTTGTATTTGTTGTGTCTGTATTTATCTCCGGTCAGTATATAGACTCTATGTCCTTCCTTGCGAAGCTTCAAAATCAGACTATCCACGAGACTACAGGAGCCTCCTGCCAAAAGAATATTCATCTTTTTCCTTTCTCATCTCATAAAGTTACATTTCAAATAAAGATTTCTGGCTCAGTCGTTGTTCCAAGGCCCCGTTGATTTCCTTCTGCACCTTCTCAAAATCAATTGCATAATTGCTGTCATTCAAACATACCATAGGAATTTTGTGTTTTTCAATTGTTTTTGTCAGTTTGAGATTTTGATTCTCCAAATTAAAGTAACCACATAGCTTCTGCACATTTTGCGGAACAAAATCCCCCTGCAGCTTCTGGTATTCCCTAAGTACATACTGGCTTACATCCTCTTTATGGCGGAAGGCATGGCTGCACACACTTGTAAGCAGCTCCGGCTCCAGATTCCATAATGTTTCATAGGTACTTTTCTTTAAAGGTGAAGGACCATGTACTGTATAGAATCCGGTAAAGCGTGGAAATGCCAGTTCCATAATATTATATAAAAAATATGCCGGTGGATATCCTATATGAAAATAAGCTCCGGGCTGTTTCATCATATTAGGCCGCTTTTGAAAATATTTTGCCAAAAGCATTGTATTGTTCAGATAAATGTAAGGCATAACCGGATCGTCAATATTCGCCACATCCGGCTGAAATGCCAGCATGTCAACCGGTTTTCCATCCTGAAAAAAGTCCGTTTCTTTAACCTTGTCTACAAAAAACATATCGTCATTGAAATAAACAAACTTTTCCGAAAGACCTTTTATTCTGTGAAGATTCCATTCAATAGTATGGGAATTAAAAGTAGGTAAAAAATCTTTCGGAATAAATTCGTCATGTCTGACAATATTCAGCTTGGGATGTGCTATATTCAACCAATCCGGAATATGTCCCCAGGTCACAAAGTGTACTTTCCTCACCCAGGGAGCAAACTGTTCCACTCCTCGGAACCAGTATTGCAGATTATCCCAATCCCGGTATCGTTCTTTTCTGTTGTCTGTTTTCTGTATCTGTTCAGATGCCTGTGCTGCCAGATTCCGCTGTCTTTTCCATGCCGGATCATTTCCGTCAACCCAGGTAATCACAAAATCAATCTCTGATTTCTCTTCTTGTTTTTTCATAAGTCACCACAAAAAATTCTTTCCAGATTTATATTCACACTGCATTGCAAATCGAACATTCATTTTTCCTGTCATTGGATCTTCCACGCCAACGCTTATGTTATATTTTTCTCCTGCAAGCTTCAGAAGCTCTTCTGTTTTCAATAAAGTAGAGGTATGAATTGATTCGCCGGGAAGAACCGATGGCAGAAGAATTTCAACCTGCTTCTTTTCTATTGTGTTCCCAGTTTCATCAGTTACATAAAGCCAAACCTTCCAATTTTTATAAAACGGTGCAGTTCCATTGTTTTCCCAGGTAAGCTCCAATTTGGCACCACCAGGACTCCAGGACAAAATTGCTTCTGAAATCCATAAACGATAGCCCATATTTTTCAAAACAGTTTCATATCCCTGCAAAAATCCGGGATTTGCTGCATTTGGTCCCAAGAAGGTAGTATGCGATTCCCGAATCAGCTCTACGGTTTGAGAAAGGCTGGCTTCCAACATTTCTTCCATTGAAAGCGAACTGGTAAGCTCTCCGCCTACAGGAGCCGTTTTCCAGAAATCTGTCATAGAAACCAGAGCTTTTTCTTCATTTGTCTGGCTAAGATCACCACCAGCTTCAATTTCATTAAGCCATGCCGCCGTCTCACTTGGTTCCCCTGTCATATCATTATAAAGACCTGTTTTGTATTTTGCAGCATGAGAAAAGGGTCTTCGCATCAGCAGCATTGCCTCAGGAAAGGCATCCACCCAGGGCGACACATACTGTTCCCTCACATCTTCCAGTGGAAGCCTCTGAATTCCTGCGCTATAATTCACATGCCATTCTCCCCAGTGTCCAAGACTTCCAAGCTCAATATAGCTAATCAATCCATCCTGTCCCCAATGTTCTCCCATCGCTTCCACAGCTTTTCTGTGATATGCAATAAATTGTTCCTTGTTATAATCCGGGGAAAATCCCTTTCCAAATTCCACATCATACCAGGTTCCTGCCTGATCTGTTTTTTTATACAGCCATTCAGGAATATCCATATGCTTCTCTGCTCCCGGCACATCGCAGACAAATCTTAATACAATGTGTTTTCCTTCTTCGCGCCAGCGGTCAAGCTGATTCTCTTTCTCAATTTCTTCCCAGTTGTACTTTCCCTCTTCCGGCTCCAGTTCTGCCCAGGTAACATCCATATATAGCAGAGAAACATCCTCACGAACCTCTGCATTCCATGCGCAAGGGGCATAACCCATAAGTGGGTTTCCAAAAACCTCTTCTGATGGTTCATATTTTTGGATATTCCGCTGAGACAATACACAAATCGCAATACCTGTTATCATAAGCAATACCGTGCCAAACAGCAACCACTTCCATCGTTTTATTTTCAATATTTCTTCGCTCCTGTTTCAGGAAAATTTTATTCTCCCAAATTATATAAATGTTCCGGATTTTGCTTCACTACATAACATATAAAATCTTCATCTTCATAATAAACCTTAAGTTCATAAGGAAAGTGCGTTTTAAATTCCTGACACCAGTAATACATCTCCGATTCCAGAATCCTTCGGTTTCCAATAATAGAATAAGCGTCAGAAGCTTTACCCATAATTGTAAGTGATTCGCCTACCAGCTCCTCTGAAATCTCTCCGTGTTCAATATTATCTCCTACGCTTAAAACCGCAGTAGTATATTCATAATACTTTGTATATTTATCTTGCGCAAGCCATCTTGGTCCTGAAAAGAAATGATACTGCGCATAATAAATAGGATTTTTCTCTATATAGAAGAAAAGATATTCTGTGGGAATATAATAATCTTCCTGCTTGGATCTGTTATAAAATTCAAGAACTTCCTCATGTCTGGCCTCTTCTATTGACTGGTACATTTCCTCTGTTGTAGATATAATTGTATAGCTGTACTGAGGATAATCATCCATAATTTTATTTGTCAGTTCCACTGCTGAATTGTATCGTGTCAGTTCATAATATAAGTAGCCGTGAAACACTCCGAAATAATTTGTCCCTGCATAAATAGCCAGCACTCCTGCGAAGCTGATCTGGGGCATAAAGCATCCGATCTTTGTTTTTTCCAGCAGAAAAAACAGTTCGTCTGCAGGAATTGCCATCATTGCCAAAAGCAGAATCTGTTCCGGTAAACATAATCTTGCTCCTGCAATGATTTCCGGCAGTCCAAGAAACGGTGCTGCATAAAGAATCATAAACAAAACAGATGCAAATGTGATCCCTGCATACATTTCAAAAGGAATTTTTTTGAAACGTACGATAGTAATTCCCATATTTATAATACTAAGTAGTACAGCTGCCAGCGTAAAACCAATCAGCCAGTTCGCTCGGTTACCTCTGTAAAGCTGCGCATAACCATACCGATAAACTGCCTTTATATTGTCCCAAACAGTCTGTATTATTTTTTCTGCGAGAGAAGTTTTTGTCACCTCTACGTCTGTTTCATTTTTATCTGTTGCTTTTACCTGATTATGAAGCTTTGACTGCCCTGATAAAGGAGCTTCATTACTATCAGCTTCTGCAGCCTTATTTTCCTCAGTTTTTTGGCCTTGTTCCGTAACAACCTGTGCAGCTTTCGTTCTGCCCTCTTTGGTATCTGTACCATTTATAATGTTCATTCCCCAGTTCAAAGAGCCCTGAAGGGGAATTCCAGAAGCAAATGCCAGCACCATAGGTGTTGTAGAAATAATCACTCCTACAAGTATCGCAGCAGCCAAAGACCAGAAATTTCTTTTCCTGAAAATTCTGTTAATGCCAAAAACAGCAAAAGAAGCGCACAGAAAAAATGCCATGATTGTAACATAAAAATGAAGTGCGAGAGAAGCGGCCAATGAGGTCATAAATAAAAACAGATTCTCATCAAAGCCTCTTTTTTTATTTCCGTTTTCGGTATTTCGCCTCATAAAACGGACAAGATACATTACACACAAAAACAGGGTATATAAACCAAATTCCTGAGGAATGGTATACTGCAAACGGGATATTCCATAAATCTCATCCACACAGACCACATCTATTGTAAGAAATGCAGCCAGTATCAGATAAACCGTATATTTGGATCTTAATGTCTCTCTGAACAGACAATAAACCGCTGCCAACAAGGCCGTCACATGAATCTCTCCCAGAAACAGCAGACAGCTGTATATGGATACTCCAAACAGCGCATCCATACAATAAACAAAACAGTGCATTGCCTCCGGATAGACTCCTGCCGAAAAAATCTGCCCTTCCTTCAATCCATAGATCCAGGCATGATGAACATACATATCTCCCCAGCCATAGGAGTGATTCTGAAAGGCTCCATAAGAAAAATAAATAATTGCAAAAACCATAAGAACACTTAAAATGCTGTATTCGATTTTTTTTCCTTTTGTCTTCTCATCTAATTTTCCAAGCAAACCTGCAATAAGTGCTTTACACTCTCTTAGCAGATCTGCCAAAAGGGATTTCCACCCCAGGGTTCCTGCAAGAAGAGTCTGAAGCTGCCTGGATACATACTTCCGTAATTTTCCCTCGCGCAAAATTGATGCTGCAAAAATCCCATAAAAAGCGGCAAATACAATCCACCCTTTTAATATATGAAGCAAGCCCAATCCCAGGACAAGCGTGTTAAGCAACAGAACAGAAACTGTAGAGCAGAAGGCAAAACGAAAGGTCAGGCTTTTCCCGGATAGCTTTTTCCGAAAAACCACAGATGGCCATACATACATCAAAAAAGCATATCCGATAAACACTTTGATAAATTCAAGGATCCAATAAGCCATTCTTTTGCGGTACTCTCCTTTGTTTTTAGTAAAATCCTCATTTTTTTGATTTAGTATACCACATATTATTTTCACATTAAATGTTTATATTGGCAAGGGAAATAAAAATTCCGCCTTTAAATCAGCGTAAAATTACATAAAAATCACAAAAACACCATCCTGTCAAAGGAAATGCTCATTCATTTATACCAAAAGATCTCCTGAGGAAATTTCCACCCACAAGAGATCTTTTTGTATATTTTTTCACACATTCTTATTTATTTCTTATAGTCCTCTACATTTTCCTGTGTGACCTTATGATATGGTGTCCGGACATATTTTCCATCAATTAATGGAATACTATCCTTATCTCCATTGGTTGCAATGGCAAATGCAAGATTCAGCATTTCCCGGGCCTGCCCTTCTTTATCATTATAAACAGTTCCCAGCATTTCGCCATTTTCAACTGCCAAAAGTCCCGCATCTGTGCCATCAATTCCCACAACCCCCGGCCAGTCTTCTCTGGGAATCTGGGAATCACGCAGCGCATCTGCACCAACATAATACAATTCACTCCAGCGTTCCAGATCCTCTGCAACCAGCTCACGGTTAAAAAAGATAATCGGCACCTGCTTGTTCTCTGCCAGATCAGTAATTGTTGTGGGCTCTGTGCGGTCAACCAGATTTACACATATCACATCACAGCCCTTCTCGATCAGACTTTTCACCTGCTCATTTTGTGTCAGCTGGCTCTGAGAAGCATCCATCACCTCCACATTGATTGCAACGCCGGTTGCTTCCTCTTTGTCCGCCGCGTACTCTGTAAACTTCGTCATCATTTCCGAAATAAATGTGTCATACTAATCATATGTGCGAGCTGTGAAATCAGCATAGCTGATTTCCCCTAAAGTGTGTTTGAAAAATAAAAGTTGCACAAAACATATATTCGTTTACCCTTTTTCATGTTAAAATAAAGAAAAAGGGGTGTTGATTATGTTGCGCCGATACGAATTAACCGATGATGAATGGAATCGTGTTGCTCCCTTACTGCCACCTGAAAATTCTGGAAAGCAAGGTCGTCCTTCAAAATGTAATCGGACAATTCTAAATGGAATTGTTTGGATTGCTCGCAGTGGGGCTCCCTGGCGGGACCTCCCAGAACGTTATGGGGCCTGGCAAACGGTTTATTCCCGTTTTCGTAAATGGATTGAAGATGGCATCCTTGATAATATTTTTCGTGTCTTGAGCTTAGAAGCTGAAT
>UMCB01027099.1_pt1 | contig 100944 bp, 95 predicted proteins | sample 1964151 | NCBI WGS metagenome assembly UMCB01 (sample SAMEA4835960, study PRJEB28245) | human gut metagenome | biome: gut microbiome; material: fecal sample | place: Denmark | collected 2008
GCTGTATGCTCATCCAGAAGCAGAAGCTTGGGCGGATTCATAGTTGCCATCAGAAGGGTAAGTGCCTGTCTCTGGCCTCCGGAAAGCAGTCCCACCGGATGGTTCATGCGGTTCTCCAGTCCGATATCCAGAAGCGCCAGCTGCTCACGGAACCGTTCCTTATCACTTTTGGAAATACGGGAAAGCCAGCCGCCTTTTCCTGCCGCAAGGGCAAGATTCTCTTCAATGGTCATGCCCGGCGCCGTTCCTCTCATAGGATCCTGGTAAAGGCGCCCAATGTTCTTGGCTCTGGCATGCTGGGGCATAAACGTAATGTCCTGTCCATCCAGCACGATAGAACCGGAATCTGTGAGAAAATCCCCGCAGATGGCATTAAACATGGTAGACTTGCCGGCTCCGTTGGAACCGATGATGGTTGCAAAATCACCTTTTTCAAGATGAAGGGACAGATCCTGGATTGCCACCTTCTCATTCACGGTACCCGGATTAAAGGTTTTGGAAATATGTGAAAGCTTCAGCATGGCTTAAAATCCTCCCTTCTTGTGTGTCATTCTTCGTTTCAGCTGCGGCCACTGCCGTTTCAGGTACGGACCGGAAATAGCCAGAATGACGATCACAGAGGATACCAGCTTCAGCATAAATGCCGGCATGTTAAATCTCAGTGCAACGGTATACACCAGACGGAAAATAAAGGAACCAAGAACCATTCCCACCGCTCTTACAAAGATCCCGCCTTTTCCCAGGATGGTACCGCCGATGAGAAGGGAAGCCAGTGCGATGGTAACCATTCCCTGACCGATGTTGATATCCACAGATTTCTGTGACTGGGAAAGCAGGCATCCGGACAGTGCTGTAAAGGAGTTGGCGATACAAAGTCCCACGATTGTTGTAAATACGGGATTGATGGAGGACGACTTCACCATATCCGCGTTGTTTCCAGTGGCACGGATTGCAAGACCAAGCCGTGTCTTCAGGAAAACTACCAGGAACGCGATCACTGCTGCTACTGCGATCAGCGCAACAAGAATGTCTGCTCTTCCTTTCAATGGAGTATCTGCCAGAACATCCTTCATCATGGAAAATACCGTGTCTGTACGGTTCATATTGATCAGGGAAGAGCCTCCCATCACCGCAATGTTAATGGAATACAGTCCTGTATTCACAATAATTCCCGCAAGCAGACTGTCCACGCCCATCTTCGTCTGCAAGAATCCGGTTACAAAACCGGAGCAGATTCCGGCAAGCATTGCCGCTATAATAGATAAAAAAGGATGTCCGCTGACCGCCACGGCGGCTCCTACAGCGGCGCCTAAGGTAAAGCAGCCGTCTGTAGAAAGGTCGCAGACATTCAGCATGGAATAACTTAAAAATAATGCAAGGACAGTCAGAGAACAGATCAGTCCCAGTTTCAGGGCAGTTTCTCCTAAGGAGAGTGCAGTAGCCAGTGTCACAGTTTTTCCCTCCGGTTAGTTTTCTTCCAGTTCATCAAAGCTCTCTGCTGTGGTGATCTCATTTACCTGTGTGCAAAGAGGTTCCATAGCTGCTTTGACAGTCTCAAAATCAAGGCCAAGTGCCTCGCAGGTTTCTGTATTTACAGTTGCAGTACCGTTGTCAAAAGTCTCTACAGGAGTGGTAGCCGGATCTGCGCCGTTTAAAAGAATGTCAGCAACCATATCTGCTGTTTTTGCGCCAAGGTTTGCATAGTCAACGCCGTATCCCGCGAAAGCTCCGTTTAACGCGAAGGAATCAGCTCCTGTGTAGTGCGGGATTTCTGCATCAATGAATTTCTCATAGATAGAAAGCTCTGCTGTCATGATGGTGTTGTCCGTTGGGGTAAATACGGCATCTACACCGTCTGCAACAAGCGCATCTGCTGCAAGCTGTACCTCATCTGTGGTGGTTCCGGTACGCTCTACATACTCGATTCCGTTCTCATCCATGTAAGCCTTTGCTGCTTCGATGGCTGCTGTGGAGGAATCCTGTCCGATATCATATAAAAGTCCGATCTTTTTGGTGTCTGGATTTACTGCTTCGATCAGCTTCATAATGGAAGCGGTATCCAGATAATCGCTTGTTCCGGTAAGGTTTGCACCAGGTGCGTCAAGAGACTCTACCAGTCCTGCTCCAACCGGGTCAGATACTGCGGAAAATACAACCGGAGTGTCGGTTCCTTCTGTGCTTGCCTGCATACGCATAGCTACCGGAGTTGCAACGCCTACCATCAGATCTACGCCGTCAGCCTGGAAATCAGAGATGATCTGCTCCATTACGTTGGCATCCGCGTTGCAGTTGTCATAGGAGATCTCGAAGTTTACACCCTTTTCTTCCCCAATTTCTGCAAGACGGCTCTCTAAGTTGTCTACGATCTGGTTCAGGGATGCATCATCTACGTAGTTGCAGATACCGATCTTATAGTCATCTGCAAGAACAGGTGTTGCCATCATCATAGTTGCCATTGTTGCTGCTGCGATTGCGATCATTCTTTTTTTCATAGTTGTTTTCCTCTCTCTCTTAAAATTGGCTGGGGAATTACTGAGCCGATTCCCCGCATCTTGTCTGCGAGAAAGAATGAGTGGGATAAATAAAAATCCGCCTCAAGAACAACGCTTTCGTTGTTCTTTGAGACGGTAATAAGTTCTTATTATCGCGGTGCCACTCAAATTGACAAATCGTCCACTTTCTCATGTACAAACATACACTCCTGATTGGTAACGGGTTCGGTTCCCGTCGGTGCCTACTCTTGGTTCAAAATTTCGGGCCGCCCTCGAAAGTCCATTCCGCCAGCCGCTTCATACGAAGATCACACCATCCTCCGCTCTCTGTCAGGTCATCACTCATTCCATTCACAATGACCAAATGTCACATCTGGTTTACTACTCTTTCTCATCGGTTTAACTGGTTTATACTTTAGCACAGTACTGTAAGAATGTCAAGTGCAATTTTAAAGATATCGAGAATTGCGGCGCGAAATCATGCAAAGCATGATTTCTGTGCATCGCGAAGCGTGTTACTGGGCACGGAGTGAACAGTAACAGCTGCTTTGCAGCGGAGCAATTCGTGGATATCAAGTTAGGGTCAAAATGCTTTTTGCCCCTAACTTCCTTTAAATGGAATAGTCTGAATCTGTCATGTGTAGAAATGCCATGGTCTTCGGGTTCTTCGGGCAGGCGAAAAATTCTTTGGAAGGAGCTTCTTCTACAATTACGCCATCTTCCATATACACCACCCAGTTCGCCACTTTCCGGGCAAATTCCATTTCGTGAGTAACTACTACCATGGTGGTTCCCTCGTCTGCCAGTTTCCGCATAACATCCAGAACTTCTCCGGTGAGTCTTGGATCCAGGGCAGATGTGGGCTCATCAAACAGCACCACTTCCGGGTTATAGGCAATGGCTCTTGCAATGGCCACGCGCTGCTGCTGACCGCCGGAGAGCTGATCCGGGTAGAAATTGGCACGATTCTCCATGCCTACTTTTCCCAGCATTTCCATAGCTCTTTTTTGGGCTGCTTTGACAGAGATTTTTCGGGCTGCTGTAAGGCCTTCCAGCACATTCTGAAGGGCTGTTTTGTTGCGAAAAAGATTATAGCCCTGGAAAACAAAGCCCATTTTCATCCGCAATTCTTTAATTTCCTTCCTGGTAACTGCGGTAATGTCCTTCTGGAAGTCATCAAAGGTAATCTCTCCCTGATCTGCCTGCTCAAGGAAACTGATACAGCGCAAAAGGGTGGTTTTTCCTGAGCCGCTGTTTCCCAGAACTGCGATCACAGAACCCTTCTCCACTTTAAAGTCCACACCTTTCAGGACCTCATTTGAACCAAATTTTTTATGAATATTTTTTACTTCCAGCATAGGTTTTCACGCTTCTACTTTCAGAATATCATTAAAATAGTTATTGGCGATCATCATCACGCCCATTGCGGTGATCACTACAATTTCTTCCTCTGTGAACTGCTCTTTTAACTGGGCATAAATTTCCTCCGGAACATTTTTCGGGTCTCTGGCAAGGGCGCGTCCGAATGAAATCAGGAGATTTTCTTTGTCCGTAAATTCAAAGGTATCGAAATCGATTCCGTTCTCTTTCAGAAGCTTTCTGAAATACGTGCTGCATACCAGGCAGTCGTTTTCCTCCGAGATGGCATACTCGAAAAAGTCGCCTGCCCGCTTGCCGATCAGTCTCTGAAGCTCCCGGTCCAGAGCATAAGAACTGGCCTCAATGGCATTGAACGCCTCTGCATTGTGAAGCAGGGTAAGCTTCTCGTTGGTAAGCTTATAGCCCTGTGCAAGGTGCTCCTCGATTACTTTCTTTTCTTTTTCTCCGGCGGTTTCCGGATTTATTTTTGAAATATAAGACATATTATCATCCTTTCACTGGCGCAGGTGTATTCCAGACCAGTTTTTTCTCAAAATAGTTTTGGATCCAGGTTAAAACCGTGCAGATCATTAGATAGATGACTGCTGCTTCGCAGTACAGGGCAAATGGTTCATAGGTTCTGGCCGCGATCTGCTGTGCGGTGGTAAAAAGTTCCACTACTGTAATGCTGGAAGCAAGGGAGGTATCCTTGGTTAATCCGATCAGGGAATTGAATAATGGCGGGAATGCAATCCGAAATGCCTGGGGCATTACAACACGTAACATGGTCTGTGGATAATTCAAACCTATCATGTACGCGGCTTCTGTCTGTCCCTGGGGTACAGCCTGGATGGCAGAACGGAAAATTTCGGCATTGTATGCGCCAAGGTTCAGTGCAAAAGCAATCACAGCAGACGGAAAAGCATCCAGCACAATTCCCACAGAGGGCAGACCGAAGAAAATGATAAACAGCTGTACAATCAGCGGCGTTCCTCTGAATACCCAAATGTAGAATCTGGAAAATTGCTTCAGTCCTTTGATATTTGCAGTCTGTACCACTGCCAGAAACAGTGCAATGGTACAGCCAAGTACAAAAGAAATTAAGGTAAGGGGAATGGTAACTTTAATTCCGGGGATAAGGATTCTGGTAAAAGAAGAAATCAGAATCTGTGCTAATCTTTCACTCATGATTCGCTGTCCGGTGCCTCAGTGAAATCGGCGTCAAAATAATTTTCTGAAAGCTTGGATAAAGTACCGTCCGCTTTTAATTCGTCAATCGCTGTCTGGATGGCATCCAGAAGTTCTGTTTCCCCTTTTTTCACAGGAACTGCATATTCATCAACAGAGTCTGGGACGGAAAAAGCGGCTTCCAGCTCTGCATCCGGGTGTTCTTTCAGATAACTGCTGAACACATTTGCGTTAAAGCTGCAAAAATCAGCTCTGCCTGAGAGAACCAAAGATGCAGCCTCATCCGAGGTGGAAATTGCAACTACTTCGGCACCGGCGGCTTTGTAAATGTCAGCGGTAGTGGAGGTAATATTGGTAGCAACCTTTTTTCCCTTCAGGTCATCCCAGGATTTAATCTCATCGTTGCCCTTTTTGATCACAACCTGCTGCTCGATATAAAAATAGGGGCCTGCGAAATCATATTTTTCTTTTCGTTCGTCTGTAACACTTACAGCATTGATTACAGTATCAATACGGCCGCTGTCAATTCCTGCAAGAAGAGAATCCCAGTCAGCTTCGGTAAAGTCCACCTCTACTCCCAGCTTCTCTGCAATTGCCTTTGCTACATCCACATCAAAGCCAGTGAGATTTCCATCTTCATCGTGGTATGTATATGGCTGATAAGTTCCCTCCACACCTACTTTGATCACACCTGCATTCTGAATATCCTCCAGTTCATTTGCAAATACAAGCTGTGTGCCGCCAAAAAGAAGAGTTCCTGTTAAAACAGCTGTAAAAAGTCTATGTAATGTTTTCGTTTTCATAATAATTCTCCTCGTTCAATTTATAAAATATTGTCTGTTCGTTGTGATTTGCTGCAATGGAATCATTCACGGATTTCCCAAAGCTGAAAGATTCACAACATTTTCTGCCGAATGTTTGGATGATGCAATATAGTAACAAGTCTTAAAGCTGCAGTGGTCATTCTCATTTTCATTTCCATTTCCCCCTGTTTTATATTTCCTATTTTTTCAATAGGTTTAATGTGATTAAGATGATAACATAGGACAACCAGATTGTCTACTATAGAATTTTAATAGCTGGTTATAGGATATATTTATAGCGGAAGTGTGTTCATAGAGGATTTCGGCTAGAGCGTGTTTGAAAAAGGCTTTCTGCAAGATGTGCGTCACAATTTGCGGGAGATTTTACCCCCAAAAACAACAAAGTGCAGTTCCGGTATGCACGAAGCATATCCGGGCTGCACTTTGTTTTTAAAATGAAAATTATGATACTTGTTTTTATATCGTATGACCGATAAAAATCCGAACTTTCCTGTGCGTTGCACAAGAAGCAGCGTTTGCTGCGTAAGCTTAATTCTTAAAACTATGGATCGGAGCCGGGATGCGTCCGCCTCTTGCTACAAAAGCTTCGCAGGAGAAATTATTGACCGGCATGATCGGGGCATATCCAAGAAGGCCGCCAAATTCAACCGTCTCTCCCACTCCTTTTCCGATTACCGGGATCAGACGGACTGCTGTGGTCTTCTGGTTCACCATTCCAATGGCTGCCTCATCTGCGATAATACCGGAAATAGTGGATGCCTTGGTGTCTCCCGGAACTGCGATCATATCCAGTCCAACGGAGCATACGCAGGTCATGGCTTCCAGCTTCTCAATGGTAAGGGCGCCTGCTGTCACAGCGTCGATCATTCCCTGATCCTCACTGACTGGAATAAACGCGCCGCTTAATCCGCCCACTGCTGTGGATGCCATGACACCGCCTTTTTTCACCTGGTCGTTCAGAAGGGCAAGGGCTGCAGTGGTTCCCGGTGCGCCGGCTCTCTCAAGGCCGATCTCCTCCAGAATCTCAGCCACACTGTCGCCGATTGCAGGAGTTGGCGCAAGGGAAAGATCCACAATACCAAATGGAACGCCAAGCATCTTGGATGCCTCACGGGCAACCAGCTGTCCCACACGGGTAACCTTAAATGCGGTACGTTTGATCATCTCGCAGAGAGTCTCGAAATCCTCTCCTCTTACTTTCTCAAGAGCGGTTTTTACAACGCCAGGTCCGCTGACGCCGACATTGATAATACTGTCTGCCTCTGTAACACCGTGGAAAGCACCTGCCATAAACGGGTTGTCATCCGGCGCGTTGCAAAATACCACCAGCTTGGCACAGCCAAGGGAATCCTGCTCTTTGGTAGCCTCTGCTGTCTCAAGGACGATTTCTCCCATCAGCTTCACGGCGTCCATGTTGATTCCGGTCTTTGTGGAACCAACGTTTACAGAGCTGCACACCCGCTCAGTGCTTGCAAGTGCCTGGGGAATGGAACGGATCAAAAGCTCTTCTGCGGGGGTCATTCCTTTGCTTACAAGAGCAGTGTATCCGCCGATAAAGTTTACTCCAACCTGTTTTGCAGCTTTGTCAAGAGTCTTGGCGATGGTCACAAAGTCCTCTGTGGTCTTGCAGGCAGCTCCGCCTATCAGACCAATCGGGGTTACGGAAATTCGTTTATTTACAATGGGAATTCCGTACTGGGCAGAAATCTTCTCTCCGGTTGCTACCAGATCCTTAGCATAAGTGGTAATTTTGTTATAAATTTTTTCATTTAATTTATCAAGATCACTGTCAATGCAATCCAGCAGGCTGATTCCAAGGGTGATGGTACGAACATCCAGGTTCTCCTGCTCGATCATTTTATTGGTCTCGTTTACCTCAAACATATTAATCATAGCGTATGTGTTCCTTTCAAGTATAATGAAACTGTCGTCTTCTGACGACATTTTTAATGAAAGTCAGCTGTCCGGGACTTTCCTTTCAGATTCTATGCATTACGTTGAAAATATCCTCGTGCTGACAGTGGATCACTACGCCGATCTCATCCCCGAGAGCAGCCAGTTCCTTGGAAAGAGTTGCAATTTCCTTGTCTGAAGCGCTGGTGTCTGCGACCATCATCATGTTAAAATATCCCTGTACAATCGTCTGGGAAATGTCCAGAATGTTGACCTGGTTCTGGGCAAGATAGGTACATACCTTTGCAATGATACCAACGGTGTCGTTTCCTACTACTGTGATGATTGTTTTTTTCATGATACTCCTCCTGTGTTTGGGCATGCGGCCCATATTTGACTGTTGCTGCAAGCAGCAGCTATGGCTGTCTCAGGGAAACTCATTGCTGTACTCTAAAGCAAATTTGAAAAAAGCTCCAGATGAACAGTCCAAGATCTCCCCCATGACCTGTATACAAAAACGGACAGAATGTTTTCCGAAACCGCCGCCATCTGCGGCAGCAAAAAAGCCAGCTTGGGGCGTGCAGATTGCGGGAATGCTTTTTCAACCTCACTCTAGAGCATGACCACATCTGAAATACTGTCACGTTTCGCAACCTGTATCTTGAAATCTTTGGATTTATATGGATTATCTCCAAGGGTCACCTCTGAGCACACGGTCTCATAGGCAAGAGCCTCGTAGTTGTTTTCCTTGCTTAAATGTCCCAGGAATATGGCTTTCATATCGTCATGCAAAAGCCGACAAAGCAGCCTTCCTGCATTTTCATTGGAAAGATGCCCTCTGTCTCCCAGGATACGCTGTTTCAGATAATAGGGATAGCTTCCCACCTGAAGCATGCGGATATCGTGGTTCGCTTCCAGCAAAAGGGCGTCCAGATTCTGTAAATTATCTACTATGTATTTGTTATATTTGCCAAGGTCTGTGGCAATCCCCACTGCCTTGTCCTGACATTCCAGACGATATCCTACAGGCTGTGCCGCATCGTGTGGAATGGAAAACGGATGGATGGTCAGATCCTTAATATGAAAGTCCTGATCCTCCTCAATCTCATGGAAGGTATCCTCGGGAAGCTTCTGCATGTTCTTCATACGGCTGATGGCATCTGCCGTGCCGCCTGTTGTATACACGGGAATGTGGTATCTGCGCGCCATCACCCCAAGCCCGCTTACATGATCGGAATGCTCGTGGGTGACCAGGATAGCATCAATGTCATTGCCTGTCAGCTCCAGCTGGTTCAGGCCCTGCTCAATTCTTTTCCCGCTGATTCCTGCATCTACCAGGACATGGGTTTCTTCTGATCCCACATAAATACAGTTTCCGCTGCTGCCGCTGGCAATGCTACAAAATCTCATTTCTTCTTACTCCTTCTTCGATCTGCTTCCATGTTTCTTCCAGATCGCCGTTATTTTCTACCGTATAGTCTGTGTGGGCACGGAAATATTCCACTGAAGCCTGATTGCGGATGATACCAAGAGATTTTTCCCTTGTATAGCCCCGGTTCTCCATCAGTCTCTGAATCCGGATTTCTTCGTCTGTGTGGACATACCACACTTCATCGCAGAATTCTTCGTAATGCTCTTCTAAGAAAAGAGCCGCCTCTACAATGCAAAGCTTGCAGCCCTGTTGTTCCTTCTCTTTCAGACTTCGTAAAATATACCGTTTCACAGCCGGATGAATGATGCCGTTTAACTGCTCCAGCATATCCGGTTGTCCAAATACTACATCCGAAACCCTCTTCCGGTCAATAGTTTTATCGTTTTTTATCACATCTTTTCCAAACAGGCGGATCACGGGCTCATAACATTCTTCCCCAGGTTCCATCACAAGATGGCCAACTTCGTCTGCCTGAATTACGTATGCATCGTATTTTTTCTCAAGGAAAGCAAGCACCGTGCTTTTCCCGGCGCCTACCCCTCCTGTAATTCCTATGGTTCTCATTTGTTTTGCCTCATATGCATGGATTTATTTCGCTTCGTACCAGTTATCTCCCTGGTGCATGTCCACTTCCAGCTCTACTGCCAGATGAGCAGCCCCCTTCATCTCCTCTTCCAGAATTCTGGAAACCTGTGGAATTTCATCCTTCCAGGTTTCAATGAGAAGCTCATCGTGTACCTGAAGCACAAGCCTGGATCTTAATTTCTCATCCAGAAGGCGCTTATACACACGGTTCATGGCAATTTTAATAATATCTGCGGCAGTTCCCTGAATTGGGGAGTTCATTGCCACTCGCTCTCCAAAGGAACGCTGCATGAAATTACTGGATTTCAGTTCCGGCACCGGACGTCTTCTGCCAAACATGGTGGAAACGTAGCCCTTTTCTTTTCCCTGCTCCACCAGACCATCCAGAAAGCCCTTAATACTTGGGTATGTCTCAAAATACTTCTGGATATAGGCAGCTGCTTCTTTCCTGGTAATGCTAAGATCCTGACTCAGTCCAAAGGAGCTGATACCGTACACAATGCCGAAGTTTACTGCCTTGGCGTTTCGTCTCTGCAGCGGGGTGACTTCTTCAAGGGGGATGTGGAATACCTGGGATGCAGTCAGTCTGTGGATATCCTCTGCCTCCCGGTATGCCTGGATCAGCTTCTCATCCCCGGACATATGGGCCAGCACGCGAAGCTCAATCTGAGAATAATCCGCATCCAGAAATACAAAGCCAGGCTCCGGCACAAAAACCTTGCGGATCAGTCTTCCCAGCTCCATGCGCACTGGAATGTTCTGAAGATTCGGCTCTGTACTGCTGATTCTGCCTGTTGCGGTAATAGTCTGGTTAAAGGTGGAATGGATTCTTCCATCTGCTTCAATTACAGCGCCAAGACCGTCTGCATAGGTGGATTTCAGCTTGGCAAGCTGCCTGTATTCCAAAATATCGTTTACAATGGGATGATCCGGTGCCAGCTTCTCCAGAATGTCTGCGGAAGTGGAATAGCCGGTTTTGGTCTTTTTCCCGCCGGGAATTCCCATTTTTTCAAAAAGGATAACTCCAAGCTGCTTGGGGGAATTAATATTGAATTCCTCTCCTGCCTGCTGCCAGATCAGCTTCTCCAGCTCCTGGATGCGGACCGTCAGCTGATCTCCGTAATTTTTCAGTTCTTCCCCTTTCACTTCGATTCCCCATTTTTCCATGGAATCCAGGGTAAATACAAGGGGAAGCTCAATTTCTGTGTAAACTTTCCACATGCTGGTTTCCTTCAGCTTCTCTTCCAGCGGCCCTCTGACACAAAATGCGGTGTAGGCCATGTAGCATGCCAGCTGCTCCAGCTCTGGCATGTCCTGCTCCCAGGCTTTTTTCAGGGAGATTTTGCCAAGAAGCTCTTCTTTTGCAGGAATGGCTTTGCCATCCAGATAATCCCGGGCAAGCTCTTCATAGGTATAAGTGCTCTTTAATGGATTCAGAAGGTAGGCTGCAATACCGCAGTCAAAGACCTTTGCTTCCGGGCGCAGTTCGATATGCTTTAACATGGCTTTTACATCCATGGAGCAAAGCATGGTATTCTGGCTGAGACTTTCAAGTTTCTCACTAAGATAGCCTGGTGTAGTCATTCCCTGTACTGGAATGTAATAAATTTCATCCTCATTTAATGCCAGTCCCAGACCGTATGTGCCCTCTTTGTCTCCAAGAAGACTGACTCCAACCGCTTCTGCCTGCGCCGCTTTCTCAAAAAGAGCCTCGCAGCCCTCGAAATCACTGCAGGTAAAAAAGTCCTGTTCCATAGAGTCCTCGTTCACCTGTGCAGGATCAAAGCGGTTCAAAAAGCTTCTGAAATCCAGCTTTCGGCACAGCTCATAGGCTTCCTTTGTGTAAAGATCCCCGACTTTGGCATCCTCACAGGAAAATTCCACCGGGCTGTCCGTACAAATTGCAGCAAGTTCCCGGCTTAACTGTGCCAGTTCGTAATGTTCCAGAAGGGATTCCCGCGCACGTTTCTGGGGAATCTCTTCCGCGTGGGCGTAAGCATTCTCCACAGTGCCGTATTCTTTAATCAAGCGGGTGGCATTTTTCTCTCCCACTCCCGGGATTCCCGAAATATTGTCTGCGGAATCTCCCATAAGGGCTTTCAGTTCGATAATCTGGGAGGGAGTGACCTGATAATGCTCCAGCACCTCATCCTCATGATAGCTCTCTATAAGGGTCTGTCCCTTGGCTGTTTTTGGAATACGAATCAGGGTTTTCTTTGATGCCAGCTGCAGCAGATCCCGGTCACCGGAAAGAACTGTCACATCCATACCTTTCTCTTCGCTTCTTTTCGCCAGGGTTCCAAGGAGATCGTCTGCCTCATAGCCGGCCAGGGAAATGGTGGTTATCCCCATGGCAGCCAGCATTTCCTGAAGCAGGGGAAGCTGCTCTTTTAGTTCTTCCGGCATTGGTTTGCGGGTACCTTTATATTCTGGATATTTCTGATGACGGAAGGTAGGCTCGCTTCTGTCAAAAGCTACTGCCAGGTATTCCGGCTTTTCTTCTTCCAGTACTCTAAACAGAATATTCAGAAAACCGTAAACAGCGCCCGTGTGCAGTCCCTCCGGACTGGTGAGATCCGGCAGCCCGTAAAATGCTCTGTTCAAAATACTGTGACCATCTATCAATAAAATTTTCTCACACATGTGTGCCTCCTGTACAGCAGTTTTTTTCAAACACGCTCTAATATAACGAAAATCAAATATCAGCTCTATTGCCACAGCATATAAAAAATCAGACAAGTCAACATAGCGGTTACTTAATATTCGCTGTAATGCAGATTACAAGGTCTGCATAATAATATAAATTAAAAATCCTCCAAGCCCAGCAATTAAGGTACAAAAACCTACGCCGCTTAAGGCTCTTCGGAATTTCATTTTCAATATATAGTGCTTGGATCTGCGGATGTCATCCTCAAGAAGCTCCCGAAGGTCCAGCGAAGAATCCCCGCTTTCCTCATCCAGCTGGCGCATGGCGGCATGAACAATGAAATACGTCTCCAGTTCATCGTAACAGGATGGACAATTCTCCACATGATCCAGAAAATCCTCCAGCTCATTTACGGACAGATCATGTTCAATATATCGGTTTACCATACTCTCAGCAGTCTGACAATTCATGGATTTTCCCCCTGTCTTTTTGGTACTGTAGTTCTTCGCCGCTGTTTTCCACTGCAGGTTCTCCTGCAGTATTTTCTGCAAGCCTACGGCCCATATCGGTTATTATATCCGAATCCTCAAAAAAACACAAGGGAGTGGAAAAAAACATGGCATCGTTCTTTTGCACTCCCTTTTGCGGTTTCTTATTCTTCTGCTGTAAGCACCCTTGGCGGGTCATTCAAAATCTTCATAAATTCCTCGCCTGTAATGGTTTCATGCTCATACAGGTATTTGGCAAGCTCGTGGAGCTTCTCAATGTTGTCCTCCAGGATCTTGTAAGCTTTCTCATGCTGTCTGCGCACCAGTTCCACAACCTTCTTGTCCAGAAGAGTCTGTGTCTCAAAGGAACAGCTCAGGCTTGCATCTCCGCCCAGATACTGGTTGTTCATGCTCTCCATTGCTACCATGTCAAATTCGTCACTCATTCCATAGCGGGAAATCATGCCCCGGGCAATTTTAGTCGCCTGCTCAATATCATTGGATGCACCTGTTGTGATGCTGTGGAAAATCAGTTCCTCTGCAGCACGCCCTCCTGTGAAGGTGGCGATCTTGTTCTCCAGTTCCTCCTTGGACATCAGGAAATGTTCCTGTTCATCCACCTGCATGGTGTATCCAAGTGCACCAGAGGTACGGGGGATAATGGTAATCTTATGAACCGGAGCCGAATCCGTCTGCTTGGCAGCTACAAGTGCGTGTCCCACCTCGTGATAAGAAACGATCAGCTTCTCCTTATTGGAAAGTACGCGGTTCTTCTTCTGATATCCAGCAATTACAACCTCAATGCTCTCTTCAAAATCTGCCTGTGTAGCAAATTTTCTGCCGTCACGTACTGCACGCAGGGCAGCCTCATTTACAACATTGGCAAGCTCTGCGCCGGAAGCTCCGGCTGCTGCCTTGGCAATATCCTCAAAGCGTACGCTATCCGCAATCTTGATCTTCTTGGCGTGAACCTTAAGAATTTCCTCACGACCCTTCAAATCGGGAAGTTCTACCGGAATACGTCTGTCAAATCGTCCCGGACGAAGCAATGCCGGATCAAGAGAATCCGGACGATTGGTTGCTGCCAGAATCACAACACCCTTAGAACCGTCAAAGCCATCCATCTCTGTAAGAAGCTGATTCAGGGTCTGCTCACGCTCATCATTCCCGCCGGTGAAGCTTCCGCTGTCACGCTTCTTTCCGATAGTATCAATTTCGTCAATAAATACGATACAGGGTGCTTTCTCATTAGCCTGCTTAAACAGATCCCGAACCTTGGCAGCTCCCATACCAACAAACATTTCTACAAATTCAGAGCCTGAGATAGAGAAGAAAGGAACCTCCGCTTCACCTGCAACTGCCTTGGCAAGCAGGGTTTTACCTGTACCTGGAGGGCCTACAAGAAGGGCACCTTTGGGCATGGAAGCTCCGATTTCCGTATATTTCTGCGGATTGTGAAGATAATCTACGATTTCCGTAAGAAGCTCCTTGGCCTCATCCTCGCCTGCTACGTCTGTAAACTTAATACCTGTGGAAGATTTCACATATACCTTGGCATTGCTTTTGCCAAAGGACATGGCTCCGCCAGGACCTCCGCCCATGGAGCTCATCATCTTCCTGCTCAGCCATCTACCAAGTAAAACAAAGATGCCAATGGGAATCACATAACCTATGATCAGACTGAGAAGAATGGACTGCTTCTGGGGCTCTACTGCCTCCATGCTGGTGCCGGCGTCGTAAAGGCGGCTTACCAGATCCGGATCATCCATGCGCACGGTCTTGCAGACAACGTCTTCTCCGTTCTTTCTTACCACATAATAGATGTAATCATCCTGTACTTCTGCCTTGGACACATTTCCACGCTCTACATTGCTGAGGAATGTGCTGTAATCTGTCTTCTCCACAGAGCGCTCCTGCATGGCAGGGATTGCGAACACGTTCAGGAGAAGAATCACCACTACCGCCACCAGCACGAAAATGTATAAGGGACGGTTCTCTGGTTTTTTATGGTCAATATTCATTGGCATTTCCTCCATATTCTGTCAACTGTTAAATACTTTAGCATTTCTAATTGGGAATATCAATATTCTGCCCGGAAAATTTATAAACTTTTCATTCTTTTCATCATTCCTTTATTTCCTCATTGTGTGTATTTTTTACACAATTTCATAAATTAATTTCGGAAATCCACTTGCATAACATGACAATTTATGCTATCATATATCTTGTTTCAACCGCCGGCATGTCGGAATGGCAGACGAGGCAGACTCAAAATCTGTTGTAGGCAACTACGTGTGGGTTCAAGTCCCACTGCCGGCAATTTCATACGTTTCTATGAATCCCGTCAGAGCCTTGTCCTGCGGGATTTTTTCTTACCTAAGGGAGTAAACATGAAGCCAAAAGTATTTATAGCCGCCCATCTTGTTGCTTGGATTTAATTGCACAAAAAGCGATACCACTCAACTTCCGGAGTTGAACGATATCGCTTTTTATATTGTGCTTAATTGCCTAATTACAATTCATCCCCGGCAATCACGCCTTCTCCTCATCTTCCAGCAGCTTCTCAAAAATCGGGAAGCAGTCGAAGGTTGCGAAGTAGTCTCTTGGGGTCTCGGCGCGGCGGATCATGTCGAAGGTTCCGTCCTCGTGAAGAAGGATCTCCGCAGATTTCAGCTTGCCGTTGTAGTTGTAGCCCATGGAAAAGCCGTGGGCACCGGCATCATGGATCACCAGATAATCTCCCATGTCAATCTTCGGAAGATAACGGTCAATGGCAAATTTATCATTGTTCTCACAAAGAGATCCTGTAATGTCATACAGATGATCGCAAGGCTGATCCTCCTTGCCAAGAACGGTAATATGATGATAAGCACCGTACATAGCCGGACGCATCAGGTTTACTGCACAGGAATCCACGCCGATATATTCCTTGTGGGTATGTTTCTCATGGATTGCCTTGGTTACCAGGCAGCCATACGGTCCCATCATGAAACGTCCCAGCTCAGTGTAGATTGCCACATCTCCCATTCCTTCCGGAACAAGAACTTCCTCGTAAACCTTGCGCACACCCTCTCCGATCACACGGATATCATTAGGTGTCTGTTCCGGACGATACGGAATACCGATACCACCGGAAAGATTGATAAACTTAATGTGCGCTCCTGTCTCCTTCTGAAGCTTAACAGCAAGCTCAAACATTACCTTTGCAAGCATTGGGTAATATTCGTTCGTTACAGTATTGCTGGCAAGAAATGAATGGATACCAAACTCCTTTGCACCCTTGCTTTTAAGAATACGGAAAGCATCAAAAATCTGTTCCGTTGTCATACCGTATTTGGCATCTCCCGGATTGTCCATAATATCATTGCTGATCTTGAATACTCCGCCTGGATTATAGCGGCAGCTGATAATTTCCGGAATCCTGCCTACAGCCTTTTCCACACTCTCAATGTGAGTGATATCATCCAGATTAATAATTCCACCAATTTCATCTGCATACTTAAACTCTTCGTTCGGAGTATCATTGGAGGAAAACATAATGTCTCCCTTTCCGCAGCCGATTGCCTTGGAAAGCATAAGCTCTGTCATGGAAGAGCAGTCACAGCCGCAGCCATATTCCTGCAGAATCTTAATGAGAAATGGATTAGGTGTTGCTTTTACGGCAAAAAATTCCTTAAATCCCTTATTCCATGCAAATGCTTCCTTTAAAGCCTGTGCATTCTCACGGATTCCCCTCTCATCATAGAGATGGAACGGTGTAGGATACTTCTTTGCAATTTCCTGAACCTTCTCCAATGTTACAAAAGGTGTTTTTTTCATAATAGTTTCTCCTCGTTTATAAAATGTACAGCTATTTGTTACTTAGCCTCAATCACATGAAGCATGTTTGTAACAGCACCCTCCCTGGTCATATTCGTAGCCGGATCTCCTACAGTAAACACGATCAGATCGCCCTTCTTTGCAAGACGCTTTCTGCGGACAACGCTCATGGCCTGGGAAATAATATGCTCTGTGGAATCCTTCTCATATCCCTTCAACGGAGTCACACCCCAAACCAGCTGCAGTCTGTGAAGAACCGTATCACTGGGCGTAACTGCATAGATGGGAACAGCCGGGCGGAAATTGGAGATCAGTCTGGCCGTTCTTCCGCTAAAGGTAGGCGTTACAATAGCTTTTACCTTCAAATCTCTTGCTGTTTGTACTGCTGCAAGCCCCACAGCACTGGAAACACGGCTCTCTCCGCACATATTACGGCCATGGGTGTAGGACTCGTAATTCAGATGAGGCTCTGTATTCTGTGCGATTTCTACCATCATTTTCAGTGCCTCCAGCGGGTATTTACCTGCCGCAGTCTCACCTGACAGCATAATTGCATCTGTACCGTCATAAATAGCATTTGCAACATCTGCAACCTCTGCTCTTGTTGGACGCGGATTGCGGATCATGGAATCCAGCATCTGTGTAGCTGTGATAACCGGAACGTAATTTTCGTTGCATTTGCGGATGATCATCTTCTGAATGTAGGGAACCTCACTCGGAGGAATCTCCACTCCAAGATCACCTCTGGCAACCATAATTCCATCTGCTGCCTTAATGATCTCGTCGATATTCTCAACGCCCTCTGCATTCTCAATCTTGGCAATGATACCAATATCCTGACCGCCGTTTTCATCCAGAAGCTGTCTGATTTCCCGGATTGCCTTTGCATCCCGGACAAAGGAAGCTGCAATATAGTCAAATTCCTGCTGAATTCCAAATAAAATATCAGCTTTATCCTGCTCTGTAATTCCCGGAAGTTTCACTTTCACATAAGGGACATTGATTCCTTTACGCTCGCCAAGCTCACCGCCATTTAAAACACGGCAGACAATGTCACAGTTCTTTATATTCTCGATTTCCAGCTCGATCAGACCATCATCGATCAGGATTTTGCCGCCTTTTTTAACATCCTTATGCAGATTCTCATACGTAATGGCAACACGGGTTTCATCTCCCTCTATGTCACCTGTGGTAAGTGTAAATTCACTTCCTGTTTCCAGCATAACCTTCTTATGATCCTTCAGAAGCTTGGTACGGATCTCAGGTCCCTTGGTATCAAGAAGCATAGCAACAGGAATATTCAGCTCTTCCCTCAGGTTCTTGATCATGTCCACGCGCCCTCTGTGTTCTTCATGAGAGCCATGGGAAAAATTAAAACGGGCAATATCCATTCCGGCACGCATCATAGCTTTCAATACAGTTTTCTTACTGGAGGCCGGTCCCAGAGTACAGATGATTTTTGTTCTTTTCATAGCAGTTTATCCCTCTGTTTGTAATAGTTTACAGAACCTCACATCTATAGTGAGTTCCCGGAATCCCAAGGAAGCAAAACCATCTGCTTCACCCCCGGATTCTGTTTAAAGTATGTGCCAAAGCATATTGAAAAGGCTCTACTTCACATGTGTATGAGTAAAAAGATGGTCCTGGCAGTACTCATAATTTCCGTTACATCTGGAGCAAAAGCGAAATTCCAGATTGGGATCATCAAGCTCGGTGCGCCCGCAAATTGCACATTTATGCTTGGTCAGTGCACCACCGCCTGACCCGGTACGTCCTCTTGGCTCCATCGCCCTGCGAAATTCATTCCTTCTGTGGACCTCCTTCGGATTATACCGACTGAAATCCTTACTTCCAAAGTAAAAAATAATGAAGTTCAACAGTGAAGCCACAATAGGGATCACCAGATACCATGCACCTGCCATAATGTACTGAATCATTTCATATGCAACAATCACTACATAGAAAACCGCCATCCACTTCATCTTCACCGGAATGATAAACATAAGAAGAACCGACATATCCGGATAGCACATTGCATATGCAAGGAATGTGGACAAGCTGATATAATAGGTGGAGAATACGCTTCCTACCAGAACATTCCCTCCAAGAAGGAAGTATAAAATAAAAGCGCCTATAATTGTAAACAGGATTCCCGAAAAAATATACAAAGTATATTTAAAGGTACCAATCGTACGCTCCAGTGACGTTCCGATCGGATAATAAAAGAATAAAACCGCAATTGCAAACCAGAGTACACCTGCAGTACTTGGCGGATACAAAACCCATGTCACCAGTCTCCATATCTGTCCACGCAAAATATACGCCGGTTCCAGACTCAGCCAGTTCAGAAGGCTTGGATTTATGATCGTAAGCGCATAGCCAATCACGTAACAAACAATAATGTAAACTGTCAGATTGGGAATTCCGAATCTTCCATATTTGCGTTCCCACTTGTCAATAAATTTCATGTAATCCTCCATTCTCTGATGATCAGAAAAATTTCTTCTTGGATAGAATCACTGCCGCCACAATACTTACCAGAACGGACAACACGATTACCACTAAAAATCCCCATTTATCTGCTGAAAAAGGCATTCCTGCAGGACTTAGGTTCATGCCGTAGGCACTGAACACAATGGTGGGAATACTCATAACAATGGTAATGACAGATAAAACCTTCATAACCACGTTCAAGTTATTGGAAATAACAGATGCAAAGGTTCCCATCATACTGCTCAGGATACCGCTGTAAATGTTCGCCATCTCAATTGCCTGCTTATTCTCTATGATAACATCCTCCAGAAGATCTGTGTCCTCCGGATACTGCTTGATACTCTCTACTTTCAGAAGCTTCTCCAGCACTACCTCATTGGAACGAAGAGAGGTTGTAAAATAGACCAGTGATTTCTCCAGTTCCAAAAGCTCTAATAATTCCTGATTCCTAGTAGACATATGAAGCTTCTCTTCTACCTGCTCGCTCTTCTTATCTATAATTCGCAGATAATGCAGGTACATGGTCGCATTGCGATACAGAATCTGCAGAATAAATCTGGTCTTCATATAGGTAAAAAAGTTCCGCACCCTTCCTTCCATAAAACGGGTAAGTACCTGCGTATCCTCCAGACATACGGTAATGATCATTTTCCTGGTAACTATAATGCCCAGAGGGATGGTGCCGTACCAATCCTTTTCATTACGTTCCTCAATGATCGGAACATCTACAAGTATCAGGGTATAATTGTCTTCCACTTCGATACGGGAACGCTCTTCTTCATCAAGAGGTGCCCGAAGATCATCCACTTCAATTCCAAATCGCTCGGATATCTCAAATATCTCAGTTGCAGTAGGATTGGTCATCGCAATCCAGCAATCCTCCTGTGGCTCCTGGATTTCATGAATTGCCCCTTCTATTGTCTTGAAAACCCTTACCACAATCTGCACTCCTTCCATCACAAAAATACAGTTTCCATTATAATTTGTACAAGAAATTTTGTCAATTCTAATAGATTCGGTTTACAAATTTTTAGCATTTCGCTATAATGTCTTTAACAACACATTCGTACTTTAATACGATATAGTCAAAAAACAGAAAGGATTTTACGCCTATGAGTCAGTCAACATTCGGAAAAAAATTCACAGTAACTACCTGGGGAGAATCTCACGGCAAGGCACTTGGGGCAGTTGTGGACGGAGTACCTGCAGGACTTTTCCTTACAGAGGCCGACATTCAGGTTTATCTGGATCGCAGAAAGCCTGGACAGAGCCGCTACACTACATCCCGCAGTGAGGGTGATCAGGTAGAAATTCTCTCCGGCGTATTCGAGGGCAGAACTACAGGAACTCCCATCTCCCTGATCGTGTATAATAAGGATCAGCGTTCCCAGGATTATGGAAATATTGCCCAGACTTACCGTCCCGGACATGCGGATTTTGGCTTTGACAGCAAATACGGTTTTCGGGATTACAGAGGCGGAGGACGTTCCTCCGGACGGGAGACCATCGGCCGGGTAGCAGCCGGTGCCATTGCAGCTAAGATTCTTAAAGAGCTTGGCATTACCCTGCAGACATATACAAGCTCTATCGGACCTGTCTCCTGCCAGGGCTTTCATCCTGAGGTGATTTCGGAGAATTCTTTTTATATGCCGGATATGGTTGCCGCAAAAAAAGCAGTCCAGTATCTGGAGCAGTGCATGAGAAAAAATGACAGTGCAGGCGGCGTGATCGAATGCCGTATTAATGGTGTTCCTGCAGGTATCGGAGACCCTGTTTTTGGCAAGCTTGATGCAGCATTTGCGCAGGCACTGATGTCTATTGGCGCAGTCAAGGCTGTAGAAGTCGGTGACGGTGTAAAGGTTTCTTCCATGAAAGGCTCCACGGATAATGACGGTTTCCACATGGAAGACGGCAAGATCACAAAAACCACCAATCACGCCGGAGGTATCCTTGGCGGCATCAGTGACGGCGGACAGATTCTTCTTCGCGCCCATGTAAAGCCTACTCCGTCCATCTCTCAGGCACAGCAGACTGTCACCAGGACCGGAGAAAATATTTCCATCGAAATCAAGGGGCGCCACGACCCGGTGATCGTGCCAAGAGCCGTTGTAGTTGTAGAATCTATGGCTGCCATCACCCTGGTAGATGCCATGTTCTCCAACATGAGCGCCCGCATGGATTATGTGAAGGATTTTTATCTGTAAGAAATGTCTTTTCCTAGAGCGTGTTTGAAAAAGGCTTTCTGCAAGATGTGCGTCACAATTTGTGGGAGATTTTGTCCGCATGAAGGCGCCGTAGCGGGCTACGGCAACTGAATTCGGGCAAAATCTCCCGCAAAGTGGGGCGTACAGATTGCGGGAATGATTTTTCAAACACGCTCTAAAGCTCCCTCCCGGATTCGGAGGGAGTTTTCTTTTACAAACTACTTAGTTCTAAATTTCTGCACTTGCAAAAACAAGGACAGCTATCTGCTTTTACTTTCAGATAACTGTCCTTGTTTTTTATAATCGCTTTTTCACGAAAACATCAGGCCTCCAAATCCTCAATGTCCTCTCCATCCGGAACCGGCCAGATGTTGATGCAGTTCGGAGTCTCGATCTTACGGGGCTTGCCTTTCATCATAATGATGTTCTTCTCGTAGTCTACCTTGAAGGTGGTTACGCTGTTGCTGGAATGGTTGGCAACGGCAATGTGCTGGTTATCCGGGAAGATTACCAGGTCCTTCGGGTAATCACCGCTAACCGGAAGCACAAATTTGCGCTCCAGAAGTCCGGTCTCCCCATCTACCTCAAACATGGCAACGGTATTCTCACCTGCTGTTGTGCAGAACAGGTGCTTGCCGTCCGGTGCAAGCGCAAGTCCGGAAGCTGCATTGTGGGAAACACCAGTCTCCTTCTTCGCCAGAGTGGATACGCTCTGAAGCAGTTCAAACTCCGGAGCATCTCCGCTTCCGTCATAGCTGTACACCTTGATCTCATTGCTCAGCTCAAAAAGAATGTATGCAAAACGTCCGTCTGCGCTGAAGCGGATAATACGCGGGCCGCTCTCTCTCGGGCAGCGGACAATATCTACAAGCTCAAGCTTGTCTGTGCGCTTATTGATGCGGTACACCTTTACCTGGTCGATTCCATTGTCTACTGCACAGAGATACTTATTGTCCGGTGTGGGACGCACGCAGTTTACATGAGGGCGGAAGTTGCGCTCTGCCACGCTTCCAAGTCCTGTATGGAACACGCCGTCCATAACGCTTCCAAGACGTCCATCCTTATGTGTATGCACAACTGTCACCTTGCCATCATGATAGCCTGCAACGTAAAGATATTTGCCGTCTACGTCTGTTGCCAGGAAGCATCCGCGCATGCCGTCGATATCAACGCTGTTGATACGGGACAGATCACCGTTGTGATCACGCTTGAAAACCGCAACTCCTTCGTCCTCGATGGAATACAGATACTTGCCATTCTTGGACACTGCGGTATAAGATGCATTGCTTACTTCCACTTCGCTTCTCTCTGTGAGAGTACCTTCTTCCAGGTTCACGTCATAAACCTGGATTCCTTTGCTGGTTCCGTGAGTATAGGTACCTACATAAGCCACATATTTCTTCCCCATTTGTCTAGCCTCCTACAGTCTCATTTCTGGAAACCATTTGCTTTCGCTGCTTTTCCGTTCTCAATCTGCAGCGGTCCTGGTTACTGTTCAGTACATTCCCAGTAACTGGTTTGGTTTCTTTTATGTAATTTGTAACTGAATTATACCACACCCGGTTTCAAAGAACAAGCTTTACTGCATCCAGAGTTTCCATAATAATTTCATCTGTGTGGGCAGCAGATAAGAACATTGCCTCAAACTGGGAAGGTGCCATGTGGATTCCCATTTTCAGCATTTTCTTAAAATACTCTGCAAAGGCCTTGGTATCAGAGGTTTTGGCGGAAACATAGTCCACTACAGGCTGCCCGGTAAAGAACAGACTTCCCAGGGAGCTGATGTGGTTCATCTGTACCTTCAGGCCCTTTTCCCGGGCAATTTTTTCCATGCCGCCGTAAAGCATCTGGCCCTTGGCTTCCAGTTCTTTATAAATTTCCTGATGATCGTATAAATATTTCAGCTGGATCAGACCTGCTGCCATGGCAACCGGGTTTCCGCTTAAGGTTCCTGCCTGGTAAACCTTTCCTGCCGGGGAAACCAGCTCCATCACGTCTCTTCTTCCGCCGTAAGCGCCCACAGGCATTCCTGCGCCGATGATCTTACCGTAGGTCACAAGGTCCGGAGTTACGCCAAAATACTGGGCTGCGCCCCCAAATGCCAGACGAAATCCTGTGATAACCTCATCGAAAATAAGAAGTGCATGATACTGATCACAAAGAGCCCGAAGCCCCTCAAGGAAGCCCTCGCATGGAGGAACCACACCCATGTTGGCTCCAACTGCCTCCACGATCACAGCTGCCACCTGGCCGTCTGCCTGTTCAAAAAGAGCCTTCACGCTGCCAATGTCATTGTAAACTGCCAGCATGGTATCCTCTGTGCATCCCTTTGGCACGCCTGCGCTGTCCGGCACGCCGCTTGTCATGACACCGGAGCCAGCACTTACCAGCATGGCATCGCTGTGTCCGTGATAGCAGCCTGCGAATTTGATGATCTTATTTTTCCCGGTAAAGCCTCTGGCAACACGGATAGCACTCATAACGGCCTCTGTTCCGGAATTGACCATACGGATCATGTCCACATGAGGGATCCTCTCGCAGATAAACTCTGCCATCTCCACCTCAATCTCAGTGGCACAGCCAAAGCTTAAGCCGTTCTCACATGCCTTTAACACACTTTCCCGGATGGCCGGGAAATTATGGCCAAGGATCATCGGTCCCCAGGAATCAATGTAGTCAATATAGCGGTTGCCGTCCACATCGTAAATGTAGCAGCCGTCTGCCCTGTCAATAAATCTTGGTGCCTCTCCGATGGATCCGTAGGCACGCACCGGGCTGTTTACGCCTCCTGGAATCCTTTTTACTGCTCTTTCAAAAAGCTTCTCAGACTTTGTCATCAGCCGATTCTCCCTTCGTCCATCATTTTTGCGATTTCCTCTGCAAAATAGGTGATATAGATCTGGGCACCGGCACGGTATGCGCCAACTGCCATTTCCCCGATAATGCGCTCTTCATCGATCCAGCCCATTTTGGCTGCTGCTTTTACCATGGCGTACTCGCCGCTTACGCTGTATGCAGCTACCGGAACATTCACAGCCTTGGAAATCTCAGATACCATATCCAGATAGGACATTGCCGGCTTCACCATAATAATGTCTGCGCCCTCCTCAATATCCATAAGAGCCTCTTTCATCCCCTCTCTTCTGTTGTGGAAATCCATCTGGTAGCTCTTGCGATCGCCAAAGGCCGGGGCACTTCCTGCCGCATCACGGAACGGGCCGTAGAAAGCAGAAGCATATTTCACCGCATAGGACATGATCGGGATATTGGAAAATCCGCCCTGATCCAGTTCCTTACGGATTGCTGCCACACGGCCGTCCATCATATCAGAAGGCGCGATCATATCGGATCCTGCCTGTGCGTGGGACAGGGCTGTTTTTGCAAGAAGCTCAAGGGTCTTGTCATTGTCCACATCATGACCGCAAAGCACGCCGCAGTGTCCGTGAGAAGTATACTCGCACATGCAGACATCTGTTACATAATACATTTCCGGAAATCTTTCCTTGGCAGAACGAAGGGCTTTCTGCACAATGCCGTCCTGGGCATAGGCACCGCTTCCGATCTCATCCTTATGATCCGGAATTCCAAAAAGCATGATGCTGCTTACTCCTGCTTTTTCCAGCTGCTCTAACTTATAAGGCAGACGGTCCAGGCTGTAGCGGTACTGGCCTTCCATGGACGGGATTTCTTCCTGGATCCCGGTTCCTTCCATAACAAATAAAGGATAGATCAGGGAGGATTTGTCCATTCTGGTTTCCCTTACCATTTTTCGCAGGGTCTCCCCGCCTCTTAATCTTCTTGGTCTTTTGATCAGTTCCATTTTTCTTCACTCCTCTTTAATGTTTCAACCAGCTCGATCAGGCTGTCGATGGTGGCTTTCTCTGACATATAGGTCTGCATTCCGTAAGCATCTGCTGCGGCTTTGGTCTGTTTGCCAATGCAGGCAGCACGCACCCTAGAATAGTCCAGTCCGTTTGTACTCTTCACAAAGCCTTTCACAGTGGAAGCGCTTGTGAATACGACCATATCAATGCTGCCCTCTTCGAATTCCTTTTTCTCGTCGATCAGCGGGCAGTTCTGGTAATCGGTTTCATAGGTAGGCACATCTTCAACTGAAGCGCCTGTTTTTTCCAGTTCTTCTACCAGAGTCTTGTTTCCAAGCATAGCTCTTGGAATCAGGATCTTTTCTTTTCCTGTCAAAAGGCTGGCAAGCTCTTTGCCCAGGGTGTCGCCGTCATAAACAGATGGCACGAAATCTGCGTAGATGCCTCTTTCCAGAAGCTTCTTTTTGGTGCCCTCGCCGATGGCTGCGATTTTGACGCTGCCAAGGCAGCGGATGTCCACTTTCTTTTTGCCCAGTTCCCGCCAGAATACTTCCACGCCTGCGGGACTTGTAAATACCAGCCAGTCATAGGTGTTAAGCTTTGCAAACGCTTCCTGAAGCCTGCTCTGATCCTCAAGGGGGCTGATGCTGATGGACGGAAGCTCCAGTACCTCAGCGCCTTTTTCCCGAAGCTTTGCCGCTGTTCTGGAAATATTTTCCCTCGGTCTTGTGACAAGAATCTTCCATCCCGCCAACGGCAGCTTCTCGTACCATGCAAAATCTTCAGAAAGGGTACAGACTTTGCCTACCACAATAATGGCCGGAGTCTTGATCTTCTGTCTGTCGGATTCTTTTTTCAAAGTGGAAATGGTGGCGATCACTCTTCTCTGTCCTGCTGTGGTTCCCTTGGATAATACAGCTGCCGGCATATCCGGATCCATTCCAGCCTCCATCAGGCCTTTGCAGATGTCTTCCATGGCCGTTAAGCCCATGAGGAAAACAAGGGTTCCTTTTGTGTGAACCAGCGCTTTGAAATCAATGTCATATTCCATTCCCTGGCGCTTGTGTCCGGTAATGATGTGCACAGAGGAACAAAAATCCCTGTGGGTTACCGGAATTCCGTTGTAGGCAGGCACGGAAATAGGGGAGGTCACTCCCGGTACCACTTCATAGGGAACCCCTTCTTTCGTAAGAAGCTCCAGTTCCTCGCCGCCTCTTCCAAATAAGAAAGGATCGCCGCCTTTGAGGCGCACTACCCGGTTTCCTTTTTTCGCCTCGTCTGCAAGCACCTGATTGATCATATTCTGGGGCATCATGTGATGTCCGGCACGTTTTCCAACGTTGATCAGTCTTGCATCCGGCGGGATCCTGGTGAGGATTCCCTGGCCTACAAGGCTGTCGTATACCACTACGTCTGCTTTTTCCAGCACGTCTGCGCCTTTTAAGGTGAAAAGACCTGCATCTCCAGGGCCTGCACCAACCAGCCAGACTTTTCCCATCTCTTTTCTTTCTTCCTGTTTTGCCACTTTATATTCCTTCCGGCAGCGCTCCTTCAGCTCCTTTGCAAGGGCGATTCCAAGCGCTTCGGCCTCTGATACGGCTCCTGTTTTGCTTCCTTTGAGATAATGTCCGGTCTCTTCTTCATAGTAAAGGCCGCACAGCTTTAACTGTCCCTCCTGAATCTGGCCGTAAGCTGCCACAGGGGAGGTACACCCGCCGTTTAAATATCTTACAAATGCACGTTCCGCAAGGGCAACACTATGTGCCTCCGGGTCATCGTAGCCCTTCAGATACTCATAGTCCAGTCCTTTTTTGCCCTGTACCGCAAGGATTCCCTGGCCTGCTGCCGGGAGGATCTCCTCTGTGTCAAAATAGCGGCTGATTCTTTTTTCCAGGCCAAGGCGCTTCAGTCCTGCTGCCGCAAGAACAAGGGCAGAATACTCTCCGGAGTCTAATTTCTCCAGTCTTGTCTGAAGGTTTCCGCGGATGCTTTTTACTTTTACATCTGGGAAAATTTCCTGCAGCTGCAGCTTTCTTCGCAGGCTGGAGCAGCCGATTGGTTTTGAGGCATCCAGTTCTTCACAGCCTTTTGGAAACACCAGCACGTCTCTTACATCCTCTCTCTTGGAAAATGCCAGGATGGGAAGCTCTTCGGATTCTTCCATGGGCATGTCCTTCAGGCTATGTACAGACAGCTGGCTTCTTCCCTCCAGAAGGGCCCGGTCCAGTTCTTTTACAAAAAGGCCTTTGCCTCCGATTTTGTCCAGGGTACGGTCCAGAATCTTGTCTCCGGTGGTTTTCATGGTAAGGATATCCACTTCCATGTCCGGATGATTCTGTACAATGAAGTCCTGTACCATCTGGCTTTGAAGTACGGCAAGCTTGCTTTCCCTGCTGCCGATCACAATTTTATTACTCATAACTCTCCTCGTCTTTTGCAATTTCTTCCAGAAGGGCCTGCACTTTTTCGCGCACGGCTCTGGCTTTTTTGTGGTTCATGCCGCTGGCGGTAATTCCCACCACCACATCATCCTTCAGGCAGATCCCGGGAAAATAAAAGTCGCACAGGTCTTTGTCGCTGGCTACATTTACGTAGATTCCCTCTTCTTTGCAGGCATGATAAATTTCTTCATTTAATTCCCTGTTGTTGGTTACAGCCAGCACCATATACGCCATGGAAAAATCGGATTTTTTCACAGGGCGGGGCTGGATCTGGATCTTGCCAAGCTTGCCAAGCTCCCACAGATCTGCCGTCATTTTCGGCGCGATCACAGTGATGTTCCTTGTAAAAAGCAGCAGTGCCTTTACTCTTCTGGTTGCAATGGTTCCCCCACCCACAACAACCACATTTTTATCTGACAGATCCACATACAGTGGAAAATAGCGCTTATTTTTCATATGTTTTCTCCAGTCCGGCTACACATTCCAGAAATGCCTTCTCATTCATGCTGTCTCTTAGGCCAAACAGCATTTTGTTTACTACCTTCTCCATTGCTTTGTCTACTGCGCTCATCAACTTCTCTTTGTCCTCTTCTTCCAGAGGGCTGTTTTTCAGAGGCTTCATAATGCGCAGGTTAAAATCGTTGACTGCATTTTCTTTGATTTCCTGGATTCTCGGGATCAGTTCCTTTCCATCCAGCCATTTGAAAAATTCGTCCATCTGCTCTCTGACGATCTTTCCTGCGGCTTCTAAGTTTTCCTGAAGCTCTGCGGGAGTTTCGTCCATGCGGAAGCTGTCCATGTCAAATAAAGTGACGCCCTCGAATCGGCCTACTTCCGGCTCAATGTCTCTTGGCACGGCAAGGTCAATGAGAATGATGTTTTTCTCAAGCTCCAGATCCTCAAACAGTTCTTCCCGGAGGGTGAAGTTGGGGCTTGCGGTTGCGCTTACCACCAGGTCGCACTTGGGAAGGTACTCCATTCTTTCCCCGTAGTTGATTCGCTTGCAGCCAAAGGGGATGTTTACCACGCCGCTTCGGTACTGTCTTACGGTGACGGTTACGTCTGCGCCAGCTTCCTCTAAAGCCTGAGCGGCTACTTTTCCCATTTCCCCGTTTCCGATTACCATACAGACTTTACCGGCAACAGAGTAGCCCTGTTTTTCCAGCATCTGGATGGCCTGGTGGATGACGGAAGGGTTGCCGTGGGAAAAAGGGACCTCTGTCTTGATCTTCTTGCCTGCGGTCACAGCCATGCGGAAAAGAACTTCCAGGGCACCGTCTGTGGTGAAGTGTTCTCTTGCGATTCCAAGGGCATCTTTTACCTGGGTGAGGATCTGGTCTTCTCCCAGAATCTGGGATTTCAGGCCGGATGAAAGGTAGAAAAGATGTTCTACGGCATCGTGGCCTTCCCGTTTGGTGAAATATTTCCGGTATTCGTCGTTGTGGACATTTTTCAGTCGGCACAATTCCTCATACAGGGAAATTTCCGCTTCCTCGTCTACGCTTGCCCATACTTCCAGGCGGTTGCAGGTGGACAATATGATACAGCCGTAGATTCCCGGCTGTTCCTTTATTTTTTCCATGGCCTCCCCTGCATTTTTCTTTGTAAATGCAAATAAGGCTCGTATATCTACGGGAGCCATACTATGGTCGATTCCAATCATGGAAATACTCATCTTATGTAATTTCTCCTTCTGAAAAACTTTCGATTGCTTCGTCAGAGCAGAATGAATAAAAACGGGCCTGCGCTGACGTCCATTGCCTATTTTACTAATTCAGCCCGATATTGTCAAATAAAACCGGGAAAAAGAGTTCCCGGTTTTATTGACAATATGTTATGGCTGTTTTCCGTATGGTGTTTTTGGTTCTGCTGCCATCGACAGCGTTTCCTGACCGCTCAAGTTATATGTCACCGGCTTATGCTCTGGCTCAGTAAAGTTAGATGAACCACCGATACCGAAATACTTTTCAAAGAAATTTTTCAGCTTGTCAATGACGCCTTGTTTCTTCTTGGCTCTTCCGCCACCGCCAAAACGGGAAAGCGGCGGCATGAGTTTATCGATATCTGTTCCAGCTGTTTTGATTTCTCCGTCACGGAACGCATTCTCCATAAACTTCCGTGTGTCTTCCGGCTTCAGCCTTTCTTCTGTAATGATTGCATTAAGGTCCTGATCACGCTGTTCTACTACAAACTCGTGCCACTCATTCAGAACATCATCTACGTCATTAATTCCTGCAATAAAATTTTCAATGAGCTTTTTCTTGCTGCGCAGTTCCGGGCTGGCCTCAATTGCCTTATTGATGTTTATCAGCACTTCCTTATCTTCACAATGGGTATCATGGTACTTTTTTACAAGCATGAGAATATAATCGATGTTAATTTCTATCTGACGAATCAGTTCAATCTCAAATACCACATCATCTGTAATATCTGTACTTTTCTGACGCTTACGCTTCCACTCATCACGTAAATCCTGATAACGTCCAAGGTAATCCTGTAGATCACGCTCGGAAATCTGCTCATTTCCCTTGAACTCATCAAAGGAAAGCAGAAGGTTCCTCATACGAAGAATCGCACCGAACAAAGCAATAAAGTCTTTCTGATTCTGTTCTCCGATAATTTGTGATTCTGACAATGGAAACTTATTTTTTAAGTCTCTCATCATATCCACATATCCTGGCATTGGTTTCCCGTCTACAGATTCGTAACCGTAATAATAATCCTTAAAACTCTGCAGCAGAACAATACCTCCGGCATTCTTGTCTCCAAACAGAGAAATGGCACTATCTACACGCTTTTGCAAACTTCGGAAACACACAATATTTCCAAAGGTCTTGATAGAATTCAAAATACGGTTAGTACGGGAAAACGCCTGTATCAGTCCATGCATTTTCAAGTTCTTATCCACCCACAGCGTATTCATAGTTGTGGCATCGAAACCTGTGAGAAACATATTTACTACAATCAGAATATCCAATTCTTTATTCTTCATGCGAAGTGACACATCTTTATAATAATTCTGAAATTTATCACTCGATGTATCATAAATGTTCATAGGCCACATAGGCATTCTTTACTTCCTGAATTTCTTTTTGTGCGCCTAACACAGCCTTACCATTAATAACATCTCGAACCTGTCCCAAAGTTAGTGAGTTCGCTTCAATTTTCAGCGAGGAATGAATGGATCTGATTTTATTGTTTCTTCTCAAATGCGGTTTTGCTTCCAGATTTCCGGTTGCAGTTATCCGCCCTATTTTTTCTGAAATCGACGATACATACGATAATATTTTATTCGTTATAGTAAAAGGCGGTTTGTATTCTCCCATGTAAACACCTCCATCATCTTGAGTATTATCTTACGTATTATCTTACGTATTATCTTCCTCTATTATACGGATTTTATAAAAAAATTCAATCTGCTTAACAAATGAAATTCATAATTTTTCAAATTTAATACACCAGTTTACAACTTTATAAGTGATAGACTTGCTGACTAATCAACTGTTTTAAAGCCTTTGCCATAGCATTTGATTTTTTACGCACATCTAATTAGATTTCGTGTGTAAAATTATTGTGTTTAAACCTATATACTAAAAATATTCTCGATGTATATAACCATATTATCCACTGATATAAGTTACAGAATATCCTCAACGTCACAGGTTCTATCCGAATACTCTTTTTAACAATTCCACAACATCCTCATTTTTCAGCATATATCTTTTCAAAGAATTCTGATCAAATGGTTCTTGCTCCAATAAGTTAATCAAACTATGTATATCAGTATTTACCGCTATTGGCAACTCTTCCACTTTTTCAAGCATAAGTTCTGAAGCAATGCGCAAAACATCTTTTTTATGCTTCTTAATATCACTGGAATCAACTTTTTCACCTAAATCTTTTCGCATTTTCAAATCAAGATACGCTTTTGCTTTAAAAAGAATTATATATTCTGTTCTTAGGACAGAGAGTCCATTAGAATATCACAGGCAGCGCCACCTATTAAGACATACTGTTCTTCATAATCTACAAAGTACTTCCGAAATGTGTCTAATCCTTTGACCATACATATTCCTCCAACATCTTATTAATAGAAAGATCAACCCGTTCCTCTTCTTGTTCCTCTCCCGTCTGTGACAATGCTACACTCAAAGGATCCTGCAATCCTTTTCCACAAAAATCAATAAAATATCCCAATTCCAAAACGACACAGCCAATTTCTTCCAGTTTACCTGCTTGTTTTTCCATTTTCACTCCACTGGCTTTCAGTTCTTTCTTCGTTACTGCATAGGTAGGATAAACATTATCGGACAAAAGAGAATACTCACACAAAGCAGAAATACCTGCTTTCTTTTCAAGTTTCATATCTTCTCTCAGAATAAATCTTCGAATGACTGGATCTCTTAATATATGTTCAATCTGCAGCCATAATTCTTTTCGGTCATCTGGAATCTCGATGACTCTTGATTTACTTTTCATACCTAACACGCCAACATTTAAATATTCCAACTCATCAAAACATCGGCTTGCAGATTTTGTTGACACTCCCAATCTTTTCGCTGCATCAGATACTTTCACTCCATTCCAGCGTTCATAAATAGCTGTCAGAAGCATTTTTTGCGTCAGAAATGATATCAAATGAACTGGTGCCAGCTCTCTTTCATTTGCCTTACTCAACAAATATCCAATAAACGGGAGAAATACCTGCTTCCCATCTATTACAAACGGAATTCCTTCTTCCATCAGCTTTTCTTTTATATAGAATGTCGTTCGGTCAAGAAATATTGCACAGTTTAACCCTGTGATTTTTTCTACACTAGCTCTGTCTCTTCGCAGCAGGACAAGTCCAACGTCATCTTTTGGATGAAGAGCCATCCACAATACACCATTCGTCTCTACTTTAAAAATATCATATCTTCCACGATATACTAATGGGAGCTTTTTATATAACTCTTTATTCTCCATCATTATTACATTTTGCCGTAATGATTCTTCCAGAAATTTTTTCATATCAATCACCTTTTTATAAATGTGACTATTTTTACGTCACATTTATAATTTATCATATATTGTTCTATTTTTCAAGAAACAAACGGTCTCGTTAAAGGTAATTTCTTCAGAATCCTTCTTTCGCTTTTACTCCCAACCGTTCCATCATCTTGCGTATTATCTTACGTATTATCTTCCTCTACTATACCGCTTTTATTTCAATTCAATTTTGATGTAATTTGTGCAACAACCTACTGCGCAAATTCTTGATTCGAATTATCGACAATAAATATACATATTTCAATTATTTTATTTTTGCCGATACGATTAACTTCTGCCAAAAAGACTGGATACCGCATCTTATGGAGCAGCATCCAGTCTCATTTATTTTCTTCTTATTGCAGAAAATAGCATAGCCCGCACTACGCGATCTTCTGCGTCTGCTTATCCCTGAAGGATTTTAGATTTATTTCGCAGCTTTTGCGTGCTCCACGAAAATATGGCGGATGCTTTCGTATTCGCCCAGGCCTTTGAGGACGGTTTGTACTTCATAACCTTTCTGGCTGATGATGGTTTTCCAGGAATCTGGCTCATCGCCGGCCATGTCGTTCTTGGCATGGTCTCCTGCAACAATCATAAGAGGGGCAATTACCACTTTTTTGGGTCCGCATTTTTCTAACTGCTTTAATACCTGGGAAATTTCCGGGTAGCCTTCTACAGTTCCCACGATCACATTTTCATGTCCCATGTCCTTAAATCTGTAGTCAAGGGCTGCATAAACTGCGTTGGCGTAGTGCTCGGTTCCATGACCCATAAGCACCAGTGCAGTTTCTTTATCCTCAATTGCCGGGAATGCCTCTGCAATTGCTTTTACTACAAGTTCATTGTCCTCTTCAGTAGTCAGAAGAGGGGTGCCAAAGGTCACGGACTGGAACTGACCTGCATATGTAAGGACGTCCTCTTTCATAAGGTCATTTTCCACACCGTTCATTACGTGGGTTGGCTGAACGATTACATCTGTGATGCCGTCCTTTAACATATGTTCCATGGCTTCTTTTACATTGTCATAATGAATGCCGTCTCTTTTTTCCAGTCTGGCAAGAATCATTTTGCTGGTCCATGCCCGGTAAAGACTGCAGTCCGCAAATGCTGCTTTCAAGTCTTCCTCAATGGCATCGATTGTTACTTTTCGGGTATCGCTGTGGCTGGTTCCGAAGCTCACTGCGAGAATTGCTTTTTTGGCTGTTTCGCCCATTTTCATTTCCTCCATAATTCCCATCATTTTCATACATGGTCCTGCCGCTTACAGGCGCCATGCCCATTTCGTAACGATTAAATGCCTCCGCGTATTCCTGAAATTCGATATTTTCAGACAAATTTTATTATAACTTACCCTGTATGCTGAGTAAAGAAAATTTTTTATAAGCCCAAGTACAGCGAATATTAAGTAACCGCTATATTGACGCAGAAACTTAATTTTCGCTGTACTGGTTGCCCGGCGAGAACATTTATGGTAAATTCTATCTGGAGGTGTACAGACTTATGACAGAAAATCAGAACAAAATAATAGAACTTGTAAAGCAGACCAAACCCCTGATTTTTCAGGAAATGACCCATGAGAAGGTGACGGAAAAAGGGGCTGCGGATTATGTGACAAATGTAGATGTGGCAGTTCAGAATTTCCTGAAGGACGCCCTTGCCAAAGAGTTTCCGGATATTGCGTTAATTGCCGAGGAAAAGGAAAACCTTGGTCTGGACCCGGCGAAATCCTACTGGATTCTGGATCCCATTGACGGAACTACCAACCTGATACGGGACTATCATCTCAGCGCAGTGTCCCTGGGACTTTATGAAAAGGGGGAAATTACCTTCGGAGTTGTTTACAATCCGTTTACAGAAGAACTTTTCTGCGGGGCAAAGGGAGAAGGGGCATTTTTAAATGGAGTGCCGATCCACGTTTCGGACCAGCCGGAATTTAAAGATGCGGTGGTTTCCTTTGGATCTTCCCCTTATGAAAAAAACCGGGCGAAGGATCTGTTCCCGGTATTTTATAATGTATTTATGAACTGCGCGGATTTCAGGAGAACCGGATCTGCTGCTCTTGACCTCTGCTATGTGGCTTGCGGCAGACAGCACGCCTTTCTGGAGCAGAATTTAAAGCCATGGGATTACAGCGGGGCTACGGTCATTCTAAAAGAAGCAGGCGGCACCATCTCTGACTGGAAAAATGAGAAGCTGCCTTATCTTGCCAATGCGGACATTCTGGCCTGCGTACCCCAATTTCGGGAAATACTGTTTCAGTTAATTGAACACAAATATTGATCTGCAAAAACTTTTTCCCGAATGAAAGCACTGTAGTAAACTGCACAGGTCGAGTTCAGACAATATATACCACAAAGCAGATCATGCAGATTTTCCAAAGATATATGCAATTTATCAATATAACAAACTCTCCGTCATTGTAAAAAGGCGGAGAGTTTGTCATAAACAACCATGTTCTCTATGAGCCGCATCACTCTAAAATATGCCCCAAAAGGCCTATGGTACTTTTTGTGGCAAATTGAAATTATTCCGCCGTGTACTCTCTTACCCGCAGCGGGATTCCCATCTTTTCTGCCACTTTGCGGCTTTTCTCGATGTTCTCTTCGCCAATGCAGTCTACTACTGTAAATTTCACATTTTCCGTATACTTCTTGCAGTCTGCGGCAAATTTCAGCATTGCATCAAAGGCTTTCTCCCCGTATGCCGGGCGGACTACTTCATTGTAGGATTTGGCATCGGGCATGTTCAGGCTGATGGAAACTACATCTACTGCGGAACAGACTTCTTTTGCAATGGAGCGCTTATTGATCAGGTCACCAAGGCCGTTTGTATTCAGGCGAAGCTTGATTCCTGCACAGGGATTCCCGTCCCGGTCAAGATGTGCCGGATATTTTCTTCGCATGTACTCGCTGACTGCAATCAGCTTGTCCAGTGCCATGGTTGGTTCTCCGTAGCCGCAGAAGACAGCTTCTTTATATCCTGAGAAATCAAATGCATCGATTGCCTTGTAAATTTCCTCCATAGTTGGCTCTTTGTCAAACCATAACGTCTTTGCCTCTCCCACAGAATCCCCGTTATTTCGGATACAGAAAGTACAGTTGCAGGGACATTTATTCGTCAGATTAAAATACACCTCATCATTATAACAATATACAATATCAGCCATGATATACACACCTTTCTATTTCTTTTTACACAATTCCCCAAGATATTTCTCAAAGCAAACCCCATCGTTCCGGTCGGTTCCCTCTTTTACGGTTTCTGAAATTGCTTTGGAGAGAAAATCCACTGCCAGTTTCACGCAGTCCATCATGGACATTCCCCGCACCAGGCCTGCACTTAAAATGGAAGCGAACAAATCTCCGGTTCCGGAATAGCTGCTGCCCTCTTTCCTGGCAAAATACCAGGAGAGCACACCATTTTCCACTACCAGATTTCCCATCTGGGTTTGCACTTCCTCTGTACCTGCCTTCACTGCCTGGGTTTCTTTTTCATATTCAATCCCGGTAATTACTGCTGCCTGCAGATGAAAGCGCTCCGCCAGCTCTTCCCCGATTTTCCCAATCTGCTCCAGGCGTTTCTCCCCTGCCAGGGCCATCAGGGATGCATATCTTTTTTCCATCTCTGACTTTCCGTCCAGCAAAAGCAACGCTTCCGTAAGGTTTGGCGTGATCACCTGGGCACAGCTTACCAACTGAAGCATTTTTTCCCGAAGCCCTTCTGTGTAAATTCCATAAGCGCTGCCGTTGTCTCCCATTACCGGGTCCACCAGCACCATGGTCTCCGGGCTTCGAAATCTTCTGAAAAAGTCCAGGATCTTGTCTGCCTGTTTCTCGTCTGCCAGAAATCCGGTATAAATCCCGTCTGGGGCAAACCCAAGCTTCTCCCATTCATCCATGACTTTTTCCATATGATCGGTATAGTCACAGGCATAGTAGGACGGGTAACCAGTCTGGTTGCTGAGAACTGCCGTGGGAAGAGGGACTGCCTGCACGCCCATTACCGAGATTACGGGAATGGCGGCTGTCAGAGAACATTTCCCAAGCCCGGACAAATCCTGAATCACTGCTATTTTCTTCAAATCTATCACTCCTGCAAAGATGTTAGCTGCTATCCCCTTGATCATGAGCAGCAGATTCTAACATCTTGTAAATTTTATGTTTATATTGTAGAATAACACTTAAGTGTATGTACAGAAATATCCAAATTAAACTTTTTTCGAGGGGACAGTTTTATGTTAGACATTGCAAAAGACCAGAATCGCACCACACATCTTTACATGGAGGTTTATGAATATTACAAAAAGCTGATTCTGGATAGGAAAATGGCTCCGGGCAGCAAAATGCCTTCTCTTCGCAAATGCTCCCAGGAGCTGAAGCTTTCCCGCACCACCATTGAGACCGCCTATCTGCAGCTTGCCGCAGACGGCTATATTATGGCAAAGGCCCAGAGCGGCTACTACGTAACGGAGATCGCATCTCACCACCATATGAGCAGTCAGCCGGACAGACGGGATGAAATCCACTACCGCTATGACCTTGCCTCCTCCGGCGTTGACCGGGAAAGCTTCCGCTTCGATCTGTGGAGCCGTTATATGAAAAGCGCCCTTCGCCAGGATGAGCGCATGCTCACTTACGGAGAGCCCCAGGGGGAGACGGATTTCCGGGAAGCGCTGGCTGCTTATATCCGGGAGCGCCGGAACATTCTGTGTTCCCCGGATGACATTGTGGTAGGTGCCAGCTTCCAGAGTCTTCTGCAGATTCTGTGCCCGCTGATCCGGGAAGTATATCCGAATTTCGAACAGGTATCCTTTCCCACACCTTCTTTTGTCCATGGAAGTACTGTTTTTGCGGATTACGGCTATGAAATCCACTATCGGAATAAAGACTGCGATGTGGTTTATGTTTCCCCGGCGCATATGACCAAGTGGGGCGAGATCATGCCGGTAAAACGCCGTCTGGAGCTTTTGAAATATGCAGATGAGCGGCATCATCTTGTAATTGAGGATGATTTTGAAAATGAGTTCGTGTATTTTCAGAAGCCTACTCCTTCCCTGTTCGGACTTTCCGGAGGGCAAGGCGTGGTTTATATTGGCTCTTTTTCCAGGCTTCTGCTGCCCTCCATCCGAATCAGCTTTATGATTTTGCCGCCAGAGCTTCTTGCCGCCTACCGAAAAAAAGCCTCCTTTTATAATCAGACCGCTTCCAAGGCAGAGCAGATCGCTTTGTGCCAGTTTATCCGGGACGGCCATCTTGCAGCCCAGACCAGAAGGCTGAAACGGCTTTACGCTTCCAAATTAAAGCAGCTTCGAAGCGCGATCCGGCAGGTGTTCGGCTCAGTCTGTCAGATCCAGGCGGGCTCTGCCGGAACCAGTCTTGCTCTTACCCTGCCCTGCGAAAAAAACGGGGAAGAATTAAAAAAGCAGGCCCGTGTGAAAGGCCTGCGTCTGCAGATTCTAAAAGAAACCGAATCAGAGGTAACGGTTCTGATGTCCTGCTCTTCTATGGCAGTACAGGATTTCGTTCCCGCATGTGAATTACTGAAATCGATTGTCACTGCCTGAAATTCACTTTATATAAACAGCGTATGATCTGACAGGCTGTCCTTAACAAATCATACGCTCTAAGCTCAATTACCTCCGATTATTATCGATCATATACAGCAGCGCATTGCAGATACATGCCGCAATGTTGGATCCGCCTTTGCGTCCTCTTGCTACAATATAAGGCACATCCGTATGCATGATCAGCTCCTTGGACTGTACCACATTCACAAAGCCTACTGGCACGCCGATGATCAGCTCCGGATTCAGCTTTCCGTCCTCTATCAACTCATAAAGCCGAACCAGTGCAGTAGGCGCATTTCCGATGGCAAAGATTAGCTTCTTATTCAGCCCTGCCGCTTTATCCATGCTGGCTGTGGCACGGGTGGAACCATTTTCCTTTGCGATTTTTGCCACATCTTCATCGGACATAAAACAATAAACCTCGCCGCCGTATCTGGCAAGAGCACGCTTATTGATTCCCGCTTTTGCCATCTGGGTATCCGTTACAATGCAGGCGCCGTCCTTGATTGCCTGGATTGCTTTCTCCACTGCATTTTCAGAAAAGCAGAGGTTCTTCGCATAATCAAAATCCGCGCTTGTGTGGATACAGCGCTTTACCACCAGCTCCGTTCCCGGAATCAGAGGGGTATCTCCAAGCTCCTCTGTGATAATCTCAAAGCTTCTTTTCTCTATGTCCATTGGCTTTACATTTTCAAGTTCTACCTTCATTTTTATACCCCCTCTTCCAAAATCTGATAAATTTTCTTCATATCCAAATGCTTCCGAAGCTCTGCCGCCAGAATATCATACTGGGTTTCCTTAAACGCCTGGAAATCCATTCCGGTCATTTCGGATACATCCAGTCCTTTCTTTTCCCCGATGATGTGAACGATTGCCTCTGCCACAGCTTCCTTGTCAAAAACACCGTGGACGTAGGTTCCGCACACATTGTCAAGATGGGCTCCGTCGGCTTTTTGCTCCCCTGTCACGCTGTCACAGATGGCAGTGGATGGCTTCGCCGCTCCTTTCAGAACGGTCTCGCCCATGTGGATCTCATAGCCCTCCAGCGCAGTGCCGCTAAGCTTTGCAAAAGCTCCATCCAATTCTCCGAAGGTACCCTCCACCCGGGTCCTTGTTTTCTTTTCAGCAAAAACAGTGTCCATTGGAAGAAGTCCCATTCCTTTTATGGTACCGCCGGCTTCCACCCCATGAGGATCGCTTAAGCTCTCTCCCATCATCTGATAGCCGCCGCAGATTCCGAAAATCAGCTTGCCTCTTGCGGCTTCTTTCAGGATCAGCGCTTCCAGCCCGTTTTCCCGCATCCACAGAAGGTCTTCCATAGTGTTTTTGGTTCCGGGCAAAATGATCATGTCCGGATTGCCAAGCTCAGAAGGATTTTTCACATAGCGAAGGGAAACGCCCGGAATGCTCTCCAGAGGATTGAAATCCGTGAAGTTGGAAATTCTTGGCACACGGATTACCGCAATGTCAATCAGATCCACAGAGCGTTTGGTCTCAAAACGCTCTGTCAGGCTGTCCTCATCCTCCACCTGAATGTTCAGATAAGGTGCCACCCCAACCACCGGAATGCCGCTTCTTTCCTCCAGCATATCCACGCCGGGATCCAGAATGGTTTTGTCTCCGCGGAATTTGTTGATGATCAGGCCTTTTACCATCTTTTTCTCATCTTCTTCCAGCAGCATAACTGTTCCGATCAGCTGGGCAAAAACACCGCCTCTGTCAATGTCGCCTACCAGCAGCACTGGAGCCTTGGCCATTTTCGCCATTCCCATGTTTACGATATCATCACTTTTCAGGTTGATTTCCGCAGGGCTTCCTGCTCCTTCTATAACAATAATATCATTTTCTGTTGCAAGGGCATTGTACGCCTTCATAATGTCTGGCACCAGTTTCTTTTTGTATTTGAAATAGTCTCTGGCGCTCATGTTTCCCAGGACCTCGCCGTTTACGATCACCTGGGAACCCACATCGTTGGTGGGCTTCAAAAGAATGGGATTCATCAGAACGGATGGGGCAATTCCTGCGGCTTCCGCCTGCATCACCTGGGCCCGTCCCATTTCCAGCCCTTCTTTTGTGATAAAGGAATTCAGTGCCATGTTCTGGGATTTAAAGGGTGCCACCCGATATCCATCCTGCTTGAAAATTCTGCAAAGCCCTGCTGCCAGAAGGCTTTTTCCTGCATTGGACATGGTACCCTGCACCATAATTGCTTTTGCCAAAATGTGTTCCTCCCCCTGAATATGTAAGTTATACTTCATCTAAATCATGTAAAAAAATCATTTCTGTAATTCTCTCAACGCCCGGATCAGCTGCTGGTTGTCCTGGTGATTCTTCACTGCCACCCGGTAATACCCTTTGGAAAGTCCGGTGTAGTTGCTGCAGTCCCGAATGAGGATCTTCTTCTGTTCCAGCTGGTCATAGAGATTTTCCGGGCCTTCAAAGAAAACGTAGTTCGCCTGTGATAGATAAACCGGATAGCCAAGCTCCGTCAGCTCCTTTTTCAGGTAGGCAAGCTCCTCAAAGGTGATCCGTCTTCCTTCTTCCACATATTCTTTTTCCTTCAAAGCTGCCAGGCCGGCTGCCTGTGCTATAGAAGAGACATTCCATGGCTGGCTCATGCTTTCCATTTTTTCCAGAAGGGCACGATTCCCGCAAAGCCCGTAACCAAGTCTTACTCCCGCCATGGCGTAGCGCTTGGTAAAAGCCTTGAAAAGGAACAGGTTCTGATGGCTTTCCAGATGTTCCTTCAGAGTATATGCCTCCGGCGCTTCCACAAAATCCAGGAAGCACTCATCCACTGCCATAAAAATTCCAAGCTGCTGGCAGCGGTCCAGGATTTTTTCCAGAAGAGGCTTTTCTACCAGAAGGCCTGTGGGATTGTTGGGATTGCACAGGAAAATAATGTCCACATCCGGGGTCAGCGCCTGGAGAAAGCTTTCATCCAGGGCAAACTGTTTTGCCTTTTCCAGAGGAAAATATTCCACCTCACAGTCCACGCTGTACAGCGCCTGCTGATACTCTGCAAAGGTGGGAGCCGGCACCAGGGCTTTCTTTGGATTTACCGCCCGGCAAAGGGAAAAGATCACCTCTGCTGCGCCGTTTCCGCAGATTACCTGCTCCGGTTTGGTGTGTTCGTATTCTGCAATGGCTTCTTTGAGGGGAGCGCAGCCAACCTGGGGATAGTCACCGATGTGATCCAGGCTTTCTATAATGGCTTTTTTGATTCCCTCCGGGGTGCCAAGGGGATTGCAGTTTGCTGAGAAGTCGATGCACCCCTGGTGATGGTAGACATCACCGCCATGTATGTGTTTTTCCATTTTTGTTTCTCCGTTAGACAGCAGACTTGTTGCTTGTCTGCATATTTATATATTGATATCCTTGCTTTATATTCCAGCATACAGCCATACCAGCATGCGCACGCCCCAGAACAGGATTGCGCCTGCAATACAGGTTGCGTAAAGCAGTCGGTTCGAGCGGAGAATATCCTCGATTTCCACTGGACGGATAGGGTCTCCTATGGTTGGTTTTTCATATAATTTGCCGAAATAATAGGCGTTTCCCGCAAGCTGCACATCCAGGGCCCCTGCCATAGCAGCCTCTGTCTGGGCAGAGTTGGGGCTGGCGTGATTCCGGCGATCCCTTCTATAGATTTTCACTGCATTTTTGGTGTCCATTCCCACAAAAACAGTGGACAGGGCCATAAGCCAGCCGGAAGTCCTGGCCGGAATATAGTTGGCCACATCGTCCAGCTTTGCGGCGCATCTTCCAAAATACAGGTATTTGTCGTTTTTGTAACCCAGCATGGAATCCATAGTGTTGATTCCCTTGTAAAGAAACATAAGAGGGATTCCACCGATCGCCATATAAAGCATGGGGGCAATGATTCCATCGGAAGAGTTTTCCGCAACGGTCTCCACCGCAGCTTTAGTAACTCCCACCTCTGTAAGGGACTGGGTATCCCGGCCCACGATCATAGAAACAGCATAGCGGGCTTCCTCAATGGTTCCGTTTTTCAGACGGTCGTATACCTTCATGCTCTCATCTTTTAAGGATCTGGTTGCAAGCAGCTGTCCGCACCAGAAGGTTTCCAGCACAAAGCCTGCCCAGAAGTTCCATCCATAAAGCAGATGGATGATGCCAAAAGGAACCAGAAATGTGATCAGGCACACAAGGATGACTTCCAGAACACCGCCTGCCAGCTCTCCTTTTTCTGATTTTGGAAAAACCTTCCGGATTCCTTTTTCCAGTACGCTGATCAGTTTTCCGATGAGGCATACCGGGTGGTACAGCCATCTTGGATCGCCCATAAGCAGATCCAGAAGAAACCCTGCCGGGAGGGTGAATAATCGTATCATGTTTGTTGCTCCTTCATTCCACCTGTGTTCCAGGCGATATTTTCTGCAAAGTAAGTCCTGCAATTGTTCAAACATTTATGCACGAACTTTCCCTGTTTTCATCTGCTGCATTCTTCAATCATTGGATCTGCCAGACAAACGATACTCTAAGCATTTCTTTAGGAATGCCTGTGGGATTTTTGGGTTTGCGTAGTAATAAAGATGAGGAAAACCTGCCAGCAGGCGGTCTGATCCGTGTATGCAGTCCCAGCCTCTTTTGCTGTGAGGCTTTGATGCGTGAAAGGCGGTGCCGCAGTTTTCCGAATCAAAATAGTGGAATTCGTGCGCCGGGCTGCTTCCAAAGTCTGTCTCCCCCAGAACAAGCGGTTCATTTTGAGTTAAAGTAATATAGCCAAATCTTGTAAGCTTTGGCGTGCGCCAGACTTTGCCGGGAATCACACCTGTCATCTGGTAAAATTTTCCGTCCATGCCTTCCATCTGGTCGTGAAGATACATGAATCCGCCGCACTCTGCAAGACAAGGCATTCCGCCTTTTATGGCTTCAGCGATTTCCTCACGCATAAACTTATTTTCTTCTAACGCCTGTGTATTCAGCTCCGGATAGCCGCCATAGAGAAGCAGTCCGTCCAGATTTTCCGGCAGATGAGCATCATGTATCGGGGAAAACGGCACCAACTCTGCCCCCATCGCACGAAGCAAATCTAAGTTGTCCTCATAGAAAAAACAGAATGCTTCGTCTTTAGCAAGACCAATTCGAAGCTTTTTCGAACTTTTCCATTTTAATACCTCTTTTACAGAAGAGAGGGACGACTGCTTCGTGTTCTCCGCTGCCGATAGAGCAACAGAATTCTGTGTACATTTTTCTGGCTCTGATGCCATAATCGATGCCCTTGTCTTCTCTTCCTCTAACGGCTCATAAGAAAGCTCCGGTGCCTCTTTGGCCAGCTGTATAATCGCCTCTATATCCAGACTTTTCTCCAGTACGTCTGCCAGCTTCAGAAGACGCTGCTTCAACTCTGGAATTTCCTCCGGCAGCACCAGGCCAAGATGGCGGCTTTCGATCACACAATCCTCTACTTTTGGCACATAGCCAAGAGCTTTGATTCCCAGTTCCTCTTCCACCAGCTTTTTCATTCTGGGGTAAAGCATAGGGGACATCTGATTGAAAATCACACCCTTTATGCGGCTGTCTTTTTTGTATTCCATAAAACCCTTTATGTAGGCAGCGAGGGAAACACTCATTCCCTTGCTGTTTACGATCAGAATTACCGGAGTATCCGTAACCCGCGCCAGATCATAGGCGCTTGCCTGTGTGGTGGTTCCGGCAACTCCATCGTAAAATCCCATAACCCCTTCCATCACCGCCATTTCACAGTCTGCACTGTTTTTGGCAAGAAGAGATCTGGTGATCTCTTCCCCTGTGAAAAAGGTATCCAGATTCCGGGATTTGGTTCCAATGACCTGGGTGTGGAACATAGGGTCAATATAATCCGGTCCGCATTTAAAAGAGACTGTTTTGATTCTCCGGTTTACAAGCACCTGCAGAAGTCCGCAGGTCAGAAGGGTTTTCCCGCTCCCGCTGGCTCCTGCCGCAAGCATAATCCTTGGTATTGTTTTTAGCACGTCATTGCCCTCCTGCTTACTTCTCATATAAAAAATTACTTTCGCATTTTCGGATTCTGACAGGTAATAATATAAATCGGGTTCTCTCCCATCATCAGATGGTAGCGGCCGATTTCTTTGGATCTGGAAGCAGCAAGCTGCACTACCTCGCGCTGCTGGAAACCGTACTCTTTCAGCACATCCAAAGCTTCGCTGATAGTTTCCAGGGTAATACAGTTGATTACAATCCGCACCTGTGGATTTTTTCCAAGAAGCAGTGCTACGATCTCCTTCAAATTACCGGAAGAGCCTCCGATAAATGCATGGGTAGGCGCAGGCAGATTCTCAAGTGCCTGAGGTGCCTCTCCCTTTATAATTTCCAGATTGTCCACTGCAAATTTCTGTTTGTTCTCTTCCAGAAGAGCGGCTGCCTCCTCTTTTTTCTCGATGGCAAACACCTGTCCCTGGTCTGCCCGAAGAGCCATTTCCACAGACACAGAACCAGTTCCCGCGCCAACATCGTAGCAGATGGAATCCTCTGTAAGGCGAAGCTTGGAAAGAGAAACGCTTCGCACTTCTTCCTTTGTCATAGGGGCTTTTCCGCGGATAAATTCCTCGTCAGGGATTCCATGAGTAGAAAGGGCCGGCTCCGGGTTTTCATGAAAAGCACAGACAACGCTAAGAGGCTGTCCCTCATAGTTTGTCAGCTCTTCTGCTTTTTTTACAAAAATCTTCTCATCGGGATAGGAAAGATTCTCGCCTACATAGAGACGAACCTCGCCCATATGATACTTCACAAGCTTCCCTGCCAGCTCTGCCACTGCAGTGCCGGTTCCAAGAATGGAAAATACCTTCTGGTTATGGCGGATCATGGAAATCAGATTGCAATGTTTACCGTGGGCGCTGGTGATCTTCGCGTCATCCCAGGAAAGCCCGATCTCGGACATGAAGTATACTACAGAAGAAATTCCGCAAATTACCTCCACGTTAGATTCCCTACCGCCAAGTGCCGTCAGCAGCTTCCTGGCTCCGCTGTAAAATCCCACATCACCGGAAAGAGCGATCACAACCTTCTCATATTCCGGATGATTCCGTATATAATCCGCGATCACATCGCTGCGGTATTCATATACCACTGCCTGTCTCGGCTCCCGAACGGCATCTGCCATCCGCTTTGCGCCAATAATCAGATCCGCGCTTTTCGCCGCTTTTTTTCCCTGAACAGTAAGAGTTTCCTGGCTTCCCATGCCGATTCCAAGCAAAGTAATATGAGGCTTCACGGTAAATCCGAAATACTCTGCCAGCATATGCCTGCACTCTGCCACAGAAAGTCCCTCTTCCTTCAGAGGACGTCCAATAATTACCGGAACAGTTCCGCAGGAAAGGGCCGCATCAATTTTCTCCTGAAAGCCTCCTGCTTTTCCGGTATCCTTTGTAACCAGATATTTGCAGTCAAACTGGCGCAGCATGGCAGCATTTAATTCCATAGAAAAAGGACCCTGCATGCCGATGAGATGCTTTCCCTCAAAGCCGTAGCCTTTGCAGGTTTCCATCACAGAGGGCAGGGAAAGGACACGGGCATAAATGCGCTCTCCAGCATCAGAAAGTGCGGTGTATTTTCCCAGCTCCTTGCTTCCGGTTGTAAGAAGGATATTGCCCTCTGTCCCCTCCAAAAATTCAATGGCAGCCTGGGTATCCGGCACATAAACGGCCTGGTCCTGATAGGCTCCAGCCTCCCGCAGCACACGCCTGTACTCCAAACCTGTGTTCTGGCAGGCTGTGCGGATATTTTCCGTAACCTCTGCAGCGTAAGGATGGGTTGCGTCCAGAACCATTTCCGGCTTTTTCTCATTTAGAAGTGCTTCCATTTCCGGCTCTGTCAGGCGCCCGGCGTGGATTTTCAGATATTCGTTCTCTTTTAATGATTTGCTGCCGTAGTCGGTAGCCACGCATGCAAGCACATGGATCTGATGTTCTGCCAGAAAATTACTGATATCACATCCCTCTGTTGTGCCTGCAAATACAATGATTTCAGACATCCCTGTATCCTCTTGGAGTAACCATTTTGCCTTTGATGTTGCGAGTCTGGGAATTGCCGATGAATACGGTAGTGAACATGTCTACCTGAGTATCCTTCAGTTCGTCCAGGGTCATGATCTGGGAAGATTCCCCTTCTCTTCCAATATTTTTCACAATGCCGCATACAGTATCCGGGGACTTGTGCTGCAGCATCAGCTCGCATGCTTTTTTCAGATAGTCGTGTCTCTTATGGCTGGACGGGTTGTAAAGGCAGATCACAAAATCCGCCTCCGATGCCAGAAGAAGGCGTTTTTCAATTTTTTCCCATGGGGTAAGAAGGTCGCTTAAGCTGATCAGGCAGAAATCGTGGATCAAAGGTGCGCCAAGGACTGCTGCGCCGCCTGTAGCTGCAGTAACGCCTGCTACTACCTCGATATCAACATCCGGATAATTGGCTCCTACCTCGTACATCAGGCCAGCCATTCCGTATACGCCTGCATCTCCGCTGCAGATCATGGAAACGGTCTGTCCATTCATTGCCTCGTCAAAGGCCATGACACAGCGGTCTACCTCTTTTCTCATAGGAGTGGTAAGGAAGGATTTGCCCGCAAAATGATCCTTTACCAGATCAATATATACGGTGTAGCCCACGATCACATCACTTTTTTCAAGGGCTGCCACTGCTGCTCCTGTCATTCCCTCATAGGAGCCGGGGCCAATGCCCACTACGTAAATTTTCTTCTCTTTATTCAAAATGTATCCTCCAATCTGCAAGGACAAGGGCGGCTGTCACGCCGTCTGCTGCCTGTTTTCTCTGGATCAGGCGGCAATGTTCCCCACCTCGCCTGGTACCTGGTTTTGTCTGGTTTCGTTCTGGAATCCTACCGGTATTCAAACAGATTCTATCCTGCGCCGCCTTTAATGCGCTTCTCTCGCACACGTTGTCAACGCCTACCGTCCTGCTCACAAAGGAAGAGGCTGTAAATTCCCCCTTCACAGCAAGAAGCTCTTCACTAGAAAAAGTCTCAAATGGGATTCCCATTTTTTCTGCCAGGGCCAGAAGTCCTGGTTCTTCTTTTTTGATATCAATACTGGCAAGACAGGCCACGGCCTGGGGATAAATCTGATTTTCCTCAAGGCAGGTAAACGCGGCCTTTTCCACTGCCTGCGCTTCTTTATTTTTGCGGCAGCCCATTCCCAGAGCCACGGCCTGGGGTACTACATGAGTAGTGGAAAGAAATGGAGTACAGTTTTTATGTATGGTGACGGCAATTCCTACCTTAGGAAACAGATCAGATGCCGATTCTAGCTTTGCTTCCATCGCTGCCAAATCTGTTTCAGAACTAATTTCATTCCTTGTCTCTGGTTCCTGTTTTCCCGATTTTATCTGGTTATCATTCTGGACATTGGTTCCGGGTTCATTTTCTGAAATCCAGTTTTCATCCCTAAGTCCGCAGCAATTCACCAGCCCATCCGGCAATTCGCCTTCCCAGGGAAATTCACTGTAAAATCCTACTTTCTCCCCTGCAAGCAAAGCTGCTGACACTTCTTTGGCTTCTTTCATACGGAAAATATGGCAGTTGTTTTTCTTTGCAAAAACATCTACGGCAAATTTCCCTTCCAGATCCGTGGCAGTGGTCACAATAGGAACTGCATGCAAAGCCTCTGCCGCCTGCAATGCCAGCTCATTAGCACCTCCAAGATGTCCGGATAACAGGGAAATCACAAATTTCCCGCATTCGTCTGTCACCAGGACCGCCGGGTCCGTTTTTTTGCTGGCTACATAGGGGGCAATACTGCGCACTGCAATTCCTGTGGCTCCAATGAAAATAATTCCATCCGCACTCTCAAACTGCTTTCCTGCCCATTCCTTTGTACTCTCTTTTATGGACTCCGGAATGTACTTGCTCTTCGTATACAGGGAAACTGCATGCTCCTGTTCTTCCAGTGCTTTTTTCAGTTTTTCTCCGGTCTGCTGCCCGGTCAGGGTGAAACATATTATGGAAATCTTCATCTTATTTCAATTACTTTGTTGCTTCACGGAACTCTGTTGTAAATCCCGGGTCATAGAGCCTAGAACGGTCATAGTGTGCTGCATTTACGCAGTCACCGATGATCATAAGGGCTGTCTTTGTAATGTTGTTTTCTTTGGCAGTCTGAGCCAGAGTGCCTACTGTGCACACAAATTTTTTCTCATCCTCCCAGGTTGCCTTGTAAACAATGGCTGCCGGAGTGTCTGCTGTGTAGCCGCCCTCGATCAGTCTTCTGCTCAGTTTCTCCAGCATTCCTGTGCTGAGAAAAACAACCATAGTTGCCTGATGAGCAGCAAAGGACTGGATACTCTCCTTGGGCGGAACCGGAGTTCTGCCTTCCATACGGGTGATGATCACGCTCTGGGAAATGTCCGGCAAAGTATATTCCAGATTCAGTGCGCTTGCTGCGCCGCAGAATGCACTGACGCCAGGACAGTAATCATAAGCGATTCCCTTTTCATCCAGAACATCCATCTGTTCCCGGATAGCACCGTAAATACAAGGATCTCCTGTGTGAAGTCTTACTGTTGTCTTGCCTGCAGCCTCTGCTTTTTCCATTACGGAAAGTACTTCTTCCAGGGTCATTTTGGCACTGTTGTAAATAGTGCAGATGTCCTTGGTGCACTCAAGAAGCTTGGGATTTACCAGGGATCCGGCATAGATTACCACATCTGCTTCCTCTAAGTATTTTTTTCCTCTTACTGTGATCAGGTCCGGGGCACCGGAACCTGCTCCTACGAAATGAATCATGGCTTTTTCTCCTCTTTTACAATAATTAATGAATAGTATCCTGCATCTTCCGGGATTTCATCTACGGTTCTGTATATTTGCTCATCCGGCATACCGCAGTTCTGGATCATCATGGCTTCGCTGCCGGATGCTTTGATCTGCTCTTTCACTGTTTTCATCTGTTTTCCGGTTTTCATCAGCACCTTGGTGCCGGGAAGCTTCAGTGCCTCTTCAATCTGGTAAGAAGCCGGGATCACGTGAAGCTGCTGGGCTTTTTCTACCAGGCCCTGGTTAAATCTGGCACTTACCGCGCAAAATGAAGTGATGCCGCTTACGATTTCTGTGTCGTATCCCATCTGTGCCACACGTTTGTGCACATAAAGGTAGGTGGAATAGACGGTGGGATCTCCAAGGGTCAAAAATACCACATTTTTGCCCTGATCCAGCTGGTCTGCGATGATTCTGGTGCCTTCGTCATGAACCTGCTTCAACTGTTCTTTGTCCTTGGTCATGGGCATGGGAAGGGATATCATCTGCTTGGTATCGATTTCCGGGTATGCGCCCTTCATGATCTTGTAGGCTACGGATTCCCTGGGATTTTCCCCTGGGAACGCCAGTATGTCTGCTTCTTTTGTAAGTCGTAAGGCTTTGAGTGTAACAAGTTCCGGATCTCCCGGACCTACACCTACGCCGTATAATTTTCCTGTCATTTACTTCTCTTTCCCGTAACTGCAAAATTCCTGATTGCCAGTTACGTTTCTTTTATTTTCTGCTTCCTGCATTATTTTTTCTGCAGCTCTATGTCCTGTTTCTTGATTTCTTCGATCAACTCTTTTGCATCTTTCGTCTTGCCAAGATAGCCGTATACATTGTTAAATACCACTGCCCCAAGCTTGATCTGTTCATAGGAACGGTGGTCCAGATAAAACTGGATTTTTTTCATGATTTCTTCCATTGTGGGCTGCAAAAGCTGCTTCTCATGAAGAACGTCCAGGGCTTCATCTGTTGTATTGCAGTTTAAAACCGCTCTTGCGGTGTCGCCGTCAGCTCCTGCACGAAGGGCATTGGAAGCCAGTACTTCCATACGGGCATCTGCACTATGGGAATGGGTGTTCATGATCCCGGCTGCCACTTTTACAAATTTGCCGATATGAGCCACAAAAAGAATGCCTTTTACCCCCATGTCTACTGCCATATCAATGGTCTCGCCTACGTAGTTGCTGCACTTGATATTCCGCTCAAAGGGCAATGTCATATGCTCTCTTAAATAGTCTGCGCCATAGTTGCCCGGAGTGGCAAGAATGTACTGCTCGCCCTGGACGAAATGCTGCTTCATTTCTACGTGGATGCTCTCCACCAGCGCTTTTTCACTCATGGGCTCCACAATTCCGGAGGTTCCCAAAATGGAAATTCCGCCTGTAATTCCAAGCCTCGGATTAAAAGTTTTCTTGCCGATTTCCACGCCCTCGGGCACAGAGATCACCACTTTCAGCCCGCCCTCATAGTCGTAAGACACAGCAGCTTCCTCTGCTTCACGAAGAATCATGGCCCGGGGAACTGGGTTGATTGCCGCCTCTCCTACCTGCTGGGAAAGTCCCGGTCTTGTCACGCGGCCAACACCGATTCCGCCGTCTATCTGGATTCCTGGTTCTTTTGTCTTTGATACGGTGGCGTATACCAGGATCCCATTGGTGGTGTCCGGGTCATCCCCTGCGTCTTTTTTGACAGCGCAGGTGACCTGGTTTTCTTCGATCTGAATGTGGTGGAGTTCCAGATCCAGGAGAATTCCTTTGGGCGTCATAAGAGGAACGCTGTCCAGCTTCTTTTTCCCAAGGAGCATCAGCGCTGCGCCTTTGCAGGCAGCTGCCGCGCAGGAGCCTGTGGTGTAGCCGAAGCGCATTTTCTTCTGTCCGCGGATCACGTAGTACTCTTCCAGACCGGTTTTGTGTGCCATATCCTTTGCCTCCGTAGGTATAAAAGTAAATTTTTCAGCTATTGGCTGGGATTTTTAATGGAAACCATTTTCCGCAGCCAGGCTTACACAAAAAAAGCTCTGTCGTAACGTGACAACAAAGCTTCTTTTCCCAGAATGATCCCGGTTGCCGCAGGAAATCCTGTTCCTGAAAAAGCATCCAGTATCTGACTGTACAGTAACGGACTTGTGCAGGAGTTCCACCTGCTTCCTGAAAATACTTTTCCCTGTTTTTATCCGTTACATTATATAATTTTGTCCTGTAAAAGTCAACAGCCAAGCCGCTCCTGACCCATCCCGACCGCAAAACTGCTGCTTTTGTTCACACAACCCTGTGTTCCATCCATTTCCCGCTTTTAAAGCGAAGACTGAATACAATTCCTCTTACGGTCCAGTCGGTGAACATTCCGATCCAGACGGCCATGGGGCCCATGCCGCAGACGCGGATCAGGTAGACGCAGAGACAGAAACGGAATACCCACATGGTGGTGCAGGAGGTGATCATGGAAAATTTCACATCTCCGGCTGCACGCATGCCGTAGGCTGGAATAAAGGCCGGCATCCATACCAGAGGCTTTACAATGGTGATCCAGAATATCATATTCAGGCACATTTTGGCACTTTCCGGCTCCATGCCGCCGATCATGGTGATCGGTTTCGCCAGTGCATACACAATCGCACAGCAGGCAATCAGAAAGACCTCTGAAAAGATCATCAGCTTTTTCATATAATACACAGCTTCGTCCTTGCGTCCTGCGCCAAGGCTCTGGCCTACTACGGTCATCAGTCCGATTCCCACGCCGATTACAGCCGTTCCGTTCAGCATCTCCATAATATTGGTCATAGCCTGAGCTGCAATGGCTGTGGTTCCAAGGGTAGACACAGTGGACTGGATTGCCAGCTTTCCAAGCTGAAACATACTGTTCTCCACACCAGAGGGCACTCCAAGTGCCAGGATCCGCTTTATCATATTTCCATCCGGGCGGATATTCAGATAATCCCTCACCGCAATGGGCTGTCTGTCTTTTCGCAGCTGATACAGAACTACCACTGCACAGAAGATTCGTGATACCAAGGTGGAAATCGCTGCTCCCGCAACTCCCATGTGAAATACCCAGATCAAAACTGCATTTCCCCCAATGTTCATCACATTGGAAATAATGGAAATCACCATTGGTCCTCTTGTATTTTCCTGGGCACGGAAAATGGAAGCTCCGGCATCATAGAGGGCGATAAATGGATAAGACAGTACGGTGTAAAAGAAATAGACCATTGAATTATCCATAACATCCGCATCTACTTTTCCGAAAATAAAGCTCAGCAGTGGTGCACGGAAAATCAGTCCCAATGTGACAATGCAGACGGAAATGGCAGTTATGATAAAAAGAGCCTGTCTGGCAGATTTGTTTGCCATCTCGTGATTTTTCTGACCAAGATACTGGGTACAGATGATGGTTCCACCTGCTGCCAGTGCGGAAAACGCCTGAATGATCAGAACGTTGATGGAGTCCACAAGGGAGACTGCGGAAATCGCCGCGGAGCCTACATTGCTGACCATCATAGTATCCACAGTTCCCATCAGTGCGTTTAAAAGCTGCTCCATAATAATAGGCACCAGAAGAGCCCGGAGCATTTTGTTGGTAAAAAGGTGCTGCTGTTGTTCCATATGTTTTCTCTTTTCCCCCTAAACGGATGATTACTGGCCACGTGCTCGGCAGCACATTTCGTCATATGTTATTGTCCACTCTGTATCCAGCAACATACTTCACGATGCACAGAAATCAGCCGTAAAAATCGATTGTATACTTCCATACACATTTTATCTGTGTTATTATACACCTTAAGCGAAAAAATTGCAGTACGAAATTCTAAATATAATGTCAGACTATTTCACAAAACGGACATGTCGTCTACCGGCGATATCATCATATATGAAAGTCAGATGTTCTGTAACATTCTTTGCCAATAAAAACAACACAGGAGGAACTTACTTTGGACCGGATTCTTACTTACACTGTACAGCCAGACGAGGAAAACATGCTGCTTCTTGATTTCCTTCGAAGCAAGGGATTTTCCCGGGGCATTCTTTCCTCTATGAAGCCGTATAAAGGAGCAATTCAGTTAAATGGGGAAAGAGGATTCGGCAAGTCGGTTCTTCATGCCGGGAATTTTCTTCGCATTCATATCCCGGAAACGGAAAGCAGCGAGAATATTCTGCCTGTGAAAATGGACCTTTCCATACTCTATGAGGACGAGGATCTCCTGGTCATAAATAAGCCGGCAGACATGCCTGTGCATCCTTCCATCGGCAATTACGACAACACCCTTGCCAACGGAGCGGCCTGGTATTTTAAGGAAAAGGGACAAACCTTCGTCTACCGCTGCATCAACCGCCTGGACCGGGATACCACAGGTGCTCTTATTCTGGCGAAAAATCCTTACAGCGCCGCAGTTCTCTCCGCCCAGATGAAGCAGCGGCAGATCCGCCGGACTTATCTGGCAATCGTTCAGGGGATCACGCCGTCCCACGGTACCATAAATGCGCCTATCGGACGGACAGACGGCTCCACTATTGAACGGCAGATTGACCCTGTAAATGGGGAGCGTGCAGTCACACATTATGAAAGGCTGGCTGCTTACGCGCTTCACGCTGGAACATTCTCTCCTGTTTCGGACGCACAGAAAACAGATTTTCTCCAGGCATATTCTTTAATCGAACTTCACCTGGAAACCGGTCGTACCCACCAGATTCGGGTGCACATGAAGCACATCGGGCACCCTCTTCCAGGAGATTTTCTCTACAATCCGGATTACAGCATCATAAAGCGCCAGCCCCTGCACTCCTACCAGCTGGAATTCACCCATCCAGTTACAAAAGAAGTCATGTGCATCACCGCCCCGGTACCAGAAGATTTCTCTAATGCTTTTCACTAATGTATGTTAAAAAAGGCAGACCAGCGCCGCACATCCTGTGCTTCCTCTGATCTGCCTTTTATATTTTCGTGTTAATACAGCCGCCATATCGACGTGTCTGGTTTTCGTATAGAGCTATTTCTGGCTTCGCGGCCGTCGCCCTATCTTCTCTTACCGATTCTTCTCATAAATAATCAGCAGCCCCTTCAGCAGAAGATCCTCATCCAGCAGGATCTCCCTGCGGCAGTGAGGAACGATCTTGCGGGCAAGACCGCCAGTGGCAACTACTGTAATCTTCTGGCCCAGTTCTTCTTCGATCCGGTCCACAATACCGTCAAGTGCAGCCGCATTGCTGTAGATCACGCCGCTTTTCATACACTCGATGGTATTTTTACCAATGATACGTTTGGGAGCCTCAATGCTGATACCACTCAGCTGAGAAGCACGGGCTGTGAGGGCATCCAGGGACACTCCCATTCCGGGAAAAATCATACCGCCCACATAATGTTTCTTTTCATCAACCACGCTCACCGTGCTTGCAGTTCCCATATCGATAATCGCCAGAGGAAGGGGATACTCATGGATTCCCGCAACCGCATTTGCCACCAGGTCAGCGCCAAGCTGTCCCGGATTATCCATCATAATATTCAGACCGGTCTTCACTCCAGGTCCCAGAACCATGGGCTCCTTGTGAAGCACCTTCTCAGCAGCAAGCTTCACGGCATTGGTGATCTGGGGAACTACAGAGGAAATGATGCAGCCTTCAATATCTGTACGTTTAATGTGGTAAATGTCAACAACCGTTTTTAAATCAACTGCATATTCCAGCTCTGTTTTTGTGCGGACCGTAGAAAGTCTCTCAATAAAATAAGTCTTCTCCCGGTCAATGCACCCAACCACAATGTTTGTATTTCCGATATCAATTGCTAAGATCATAGTTTCCCTCCATAGTTTCTTATCAGCCGTCTGGCCTTTTTCCCGTCCGCAGTCAAAGTCTGCCCGGACATAAATCATCTATCTGTATTTTAAACCTCTGCTGCCTTTACCGCCTTGTCAGCCTTTTTCTCTGCGCCAGGAAGCAGTCTTGCCTTATAAAGGGCAGCTCCCACAGCACCCGTGATCACAGTGGCGGAAATCATCTCGCATACTGCGTTGATTCCTACAAATGTGCAGATAAACAGAATTACATTTTTTCCGCCCATAAGGCCCTGCACATACTCTGTATTTCCGAAAAGTCCTACCAGCAGTGCCATAAAGAACAAAGTGTTCAGAAATGCGGAGCAAAAGCCTGTCACTGCACAGGAAACATAAATATTTTTTGATTTTTTGCGAACGCCCTGGAAAATATATCCAAGCAGAAGTCCGTCAACCAGTCTTGGGATAAATCTCTGTACAAATGCCAGAAATGGATTGATTCCGAATAAGGTAGCACCCATAATGCTGGTACCGCCAATGCCGATACACTGTCCGAAGCTGGTCAGTCCGAATACGGCTCCGGCAATGGCTCCGCCTACAGGTCCCATTGTAATTGCGCTGATGGCAACCGGAATAATGTTAAAAGTAATGGCAAGAGGTCCGATATTCAGGTAGCCAAGAGGTGTGTAAGCCATCAGAAGCAGGATTGCTATCATCAGGCCAAGCAGTGTGATTTGAGATGTTGTAAATTTTTTGTTCATAATGATCCTCCTTGTTATCGTTCCCGTAAAAGGGATACAATACGGTATGGACTGACGGGCATGTGTTCTTTTATTTACCCGTCACTCTTAAAAAAAGTATTCTATCCAGGATTTTACTGGCTGCATCCTCCTTGCTCATAAGCGGGAGTGACACTTCCTCATCCTGTGTAATCAGAGTCAGAACATTGGTGTCCCCCTGGAATCCGGCGCCAGCCATTTTTACATTGTTGGCAGCTACCATATCCAGATTTTTCTTTGTAAGCTTGACTCTGGAATTACCGATCATATTCTGTGTTTCCATGGAAAATCCGCACAGAAACTGTCCATCCGGTTTGTGCTCCCCGAGATACTTCAGAATGTCATCTGTTCTCTCAAGGGCAATGGACATATCGTCGTCTTTCTTCTTGATCTTCTCATCGCTGACGGTAGCCGGACGGTAATCCGCAACAGCTGCTGCCTTGATGATAATATCCTGTTCCTTGCTTACCGCTGTGACAGCCTCATACATATCCCTTGCTGTCACCACCGGAACCACCTTCACAAAGGGCGGCGGCGCAATGGCAGTACGTCCACTTACCAGTGTGACATCTGCACCTCGCAGCATTGCCATTTTCGCAATGGCGTAGCCCATCTTGCCGGAAGAATGGTTGGTAATATAGCGGACCGGATCAATGGCCTCCTGGGTAGGACCAGCTGTGACAAGCAGCTTCAGCCCTTTCATATCCTTCTCGCAGGCGCACTCTCTCATAATATAGGACAAAAGAGTCTCCGGCTCCGGCATTTTGCCGGCTCCTGTGTCGCCGCAGGCAAGATAGCCCACTGCAGGATCGATCACTTCATATCCGTAATGCTCCAGGGTCTTTAAATTATCCTGGACAATGGGATTCTCAAACATATTGGTATTCATGGCCGGGGAAATAATTTTTTTGCATCTGCATGCCATGATGGTAGTGGTCAGCATATCATCTGCAATTCCATGTGCCAGCTTGCCGATCACATTGGCACTGGCCGGGGCGATCATCACCACATCTGCTTTCTTGGCAATGGACACATGCTCTACCTGGAACTGGAAATTCCGGTCAAAGGTGTCCACCAGGCATTTATTCCCGGTAAGAGTCTCAAAGGTAATGGGATTGATAAAGTTCGTGGCATTCCTGGTCATCAGCACATGAACGTCCGCGTGCTGCTTCTTCAGCGCACTTGCAAGATATGCGATCTTATATGCGGCAATACTGCCTGTCACTCCCAGAAGAACGGTCTTTCCCTCTAACATTCGTTTTCCTCTTTTCTCTTTAAACTCATGGGGACATTTTTCTGTCCGTACCGCTTATTATAAAACAAATATAGCTCTGATTGCAATGTATTTTTTCCATGTATAGCTTTTCGTACATGCTGCGCTGCCGCGGTCAGCCTTTTTATTGCCCGCATCCGGCAGATTTTTTTGCCATTTTTCCATGAATATAAAAGGAAAATCTGCTATAATGAAATGGCATTTTAGATATCATCGAATCCAAGCGGAAAGGACTTTATCATGAATTATCAGATCACACAGTGGTGCGCCCACTTTATCACAGAGCATGTAAAGGAAGGAGACCTGTGCATTGACGCTACCATGGGAAACGGAAACGACACCCTGCTCCTTAGCCGTCTTTGCGGGGAAAAAGGCCATGTACTTGCCTTTGACATCCAGGAACTGGCCCTTGCCCACACCAGGGAGCGCCTGGAAAAAGAAAATGCAGCTCACAACTATGAGCTGATCCTGGATTCCCATGCAAATATGGGAAACTACGCTGCGCCCATGAGTGTAAGCTGCATTGTGTTTAACTTCGGCTATCTGCCGGGAGGGGATCACAGTCTGGCCACCAGGCCTGATTCCAGCATTCTGGCCCTTCAGGCTTCCCTTGGCCTTCTGAAAAAAGGCGGAATCCTGATGCTGTGCATTTACAGCGGCGGCGATTCCGGATTTGAGGAGCGGGATGCCCTTCTTAGCTGGCTGAAAAAACTGGACTCCAGAAAATATCTGGTAATCAAAACCGAATACTACAACCGTCCCAACAATCCGCCTATGCCTGTGCTTGTAGTAAAACAATAACCTCTGCATCTGCATTATATCTCATAAAAAATTTTGTCCAGCCAAAGCCGCACAGCACAAACTGCGCAGGCCGAAGCTGGACAAAACATCGATTGCAGATGTAAAATTGCAGACTCCGAAATCAGTCTGTAATAATCACGCTCGTCATCACCGGCTGCTGGTCTGCGGAAATAGTTCCGTTATTATCCGTCGGCTTGGCATCCTTGCAGATCTGGTCCACAATGTCCATGCCCTCTGTCACATGGCCGAAAGCTGCATACTGTCCGTCCAGATAAGTGCTGTCTGACTGCACAATAAAGAACTGGGAGCTTGCGCTGTCCGGATCTGAGGATCTTGCCATGGAGATTACGCCTCTTTCATGGGAAATGTTATTCTCCACGCCGTTTTCAGAGAATTCTCCTTTGATGGTCTCATCAGAGCCGCCTCTTCCGGTTCCCTCCGGATCGCCGCCCTGGATCATGAAGCCGTCAATAATACGGTGGAAAGTCAGCCCGTCATAGAAATGCTCCTGTGCCAGCTTCACAAAGTTGGTAACGCTGATAGGCGCTGTATCCGCATCCAGTTCCACCTTGATGGTGCCGTAATCCTTCACTTCAATTTCCGCATGGTGGATGCCGATAAGGGGCTGTGAAGTATCCAGTACTGCCTCATCTGTCACAGTTCCTTTCTCATCCGTACCGTCTGAAAAACCGGAAACTTCCTCGTCAGTTCCCTGCTCTTCACTTGTATCGGAAGAGTTCTCTTCTGTGGCCTCATCTGTCTTTTCTTCTGTATTTTGGGTTTCTTCTTTCGCATTGTCTGTGCCGCAGCCTGCCAGCAGTCCCACTGACAGGGTTGCAGTCATCAACATTGCCAGAATTTTTCTTTTCTTCATAATTCGCCTCCAGATTACGTTCTTAAGTATGTGTATTTGGATAAAAAACGGCGCCAGGCTTTTCCTGACGCCATCTTTTCTCATTATAACGAAATTGTCGCAAAATACAATTGATTTCACAAATTGTTCAATTTCTTTTTCTCTTTCTTGGATTCCACCACATGGCGGATCGCTGCTATGGGATGATGAAACAGCATCCTTGGACCGGAGAAACGCATGACTTCACGGATCTTTTCCCGCATTTCCGGCTTATAGCAGTGCACCTTGCAGTTGGAACAGAAGGTCTTGGTCTCCATAAACGGGCATTTCTCGCTGCGCATTCTGGCATAGGCATCCAGCGCGGCACATTCCGGGCAAAGCCCGTCTTTGCTGTGGTGCTGCTTTTTGCAGTAAAGCTGGATCATCTGGGAAACCATTTTCTTTTCCCGTTCCCGCTTTTTCTCTATTTTAGTGCTCATTGACAACTCCTCTGGTACCTGGCATCAGCTGTCCGATCATGTAGCACACAGCTGCCACAGCCATACCGTTGATGGAAGCCACACCCCAGTTCAGCACATTTGCCACAATGGTTCCAAGCACAACACCTGCAACGGAAAACCAGTTTACCGTTTTCAGTGCCGGATTCTCTTTCTCATACTCTTTCCGGTTCATGAAATAGTCCATTACCAGAATGATTCCAACTGGCGGAAGGGTACAGTTAAGAATGTTCAGCCAGTCACAGAAATTGTAGTACAGCCATACAGAAGCCACCGTTCCGATGATTCCGGAAATCAGTACCATTGGTTTCTTTTTCTGATGGAAAATGTTGGCAAGACCAAGACCTGCTGTATAAAGGGCATTGTCGTTGGTGGTCCAGATGTTAAGGCCCAACACCAAAACAGCCAGATAAAACAGGTTCAAGCGGATCATAACCTCAAAAATATCGTTTCCTCCTACAAAAATAGAAGAAACAGCACCGAAGAAGAACATCAGGGAGTTGCCGATAAAGAACGCAACCACTGTGGTGATCGCGCCGACCTTGCCGTTCTTTGCGAAACGGGCAAAGTTCGGGGTTGCGGTTCCGCCGGATACAAAAGAACCTACCACCAGTCCTGCGCCGCCTACAATGGTCAGGCTTCCGCTGGATTTGGCGAACTGGTCAATGATGGTGCCATCTCCCTGCTGTACCGCCATCACCATTGCAACAGTACCAAGAACCGCTACCAGCGGCACTGCAATATAGCTGACAATGGTAAGGGAATCGATTCCAAAATAAGCGGAAGCAGTCATGCATACACCAGCCAGGATCACAAGTCCCCACATGGCAGCATCGCTTCCCCCAAGAAGCTCCTTGGATACCGGAATGGCAAACATGGCAAGTCCCACGCCGAACCAGCCGATCTGGGTGAAACTGATCATGGCTGATGGAAGGTAGGAGCCTTTTTCCCCGAATGCTCTTCTGGAGAGAAGGTCAAGGGATAATCCAGTCTTGGCACCTACGTATCCAAGCAGTCCGGTGTAAGCCCCAAGGATCACGCCGCCAAGAATCAGGGATTTCACAAAGCCCCAGAAATCAAGTCCTTCTGCCAGCTGCTGGCCAACCCACATGCTTGCGGAAAAGAAGGTAAATCCCAGCATGATCATGAACATAGTAACCAGGCCTTTGCGGCTGTCTGCCGGAACTGCCTTTGACGCAAAGTCAACGTCTTTTGTTTTTTTGTTTTTACTCATTTTCTTTCTCCTGTAGTTGCATCATCATAAAATGTATTTGCGCAGCGCAGTTGTGAATTCTTCGATTCTCTGCTGGGCAATCTCTTTCAAGGTTACCTGTTTCAGACAGTCTGCGAAGCGCATTTCCATCTCATACAGCCATTTGGTCTGGGCGGACTCAATCTCCTGGAAGTGGTTGCAGGCCAGCCAGTCCTCGTAACTGATCGGCAGTGCATAGCCTAATTTTTCCTCGATCAGGGCGTTCATGTCGATCACATCGCAGCGCTCTAACATGCCCTTCCAGAAGTCCAGAACCTCCTCCACATGCTCATGGATCTCATATCTTCTGGCGCCGCCATCGTAGATAATGCATTTCTCAAACAGAGGATCCCGCATGGAAAGGGTTTCTCTTCGAAACTCCGGTGCGATGATGCCGTCTTTCCAGTAGAAATCCACGTCCGGAAGATTGATCCCGGATACGCCCTTGTCCTGATAGGTGCTGAAGATTCCCTCATAGTAAACGGTGATAAATCCCTCGAAGTCCGGCCAGTACTCGCGGATCTCGCTGGTAAGCTTCTCCAGGATCTCGATTCCCTTGGTGCCGCCGATGGTGAAGATGATGATGTTCCGAAGCTTGGCTCCATGTGCCCGGTAGAAATCGGTTACATAGCGCAGGCAGTGGATCAGAGTTTCGCCGGAGGCAATGATATCGCCGATCATAAGGGTGCTGTCCGGCACCATGGTAAGCTTGCTGTACTTGATCTCCAGTCCTGCGATCTCGTCCTCCTGGAACACACGCTCGCTGGACAAAAAGCTGATGTCGTGTACGCGGATGTGCTCGCGATAGCAGCTCTCCTCAAGAGGATAGTTCAGGGCACCGCGAAGAATGGACAGGATGTTGGCTGTTGTCACCTTCTTCTGTTCCTTGAAATAGTAAAGCATCTGTGAGGTAGCAGGGATCAGGCAGTGGTAAACCTCATAGCCTACAACCTCCGGTGTGTTCATCAGTTTTCTTGTCTCCGCCTCTGATACCACATAGTATTCGTTCACATAGTCTCCGCCTGCCAGCTTGTAGCAGTCCACACCCTGATCAGAAAATTCTCTGACCAGTCTTACGTTTTCCCAGTTTTTCATCTGTCGTTTTCCAAACCCTTTCTCGCTTTTTCCGTAAAAAAGGCCCTCTTTTGCGTCGATCACATATTGGTTCCAGCAAAAGACAGCCTGTTTTTTTAACAAAGATGATATGATGAATAGGCTTTATTGTCAAGTGAAAATCCAGGAAATTTTTCTTTCCAGGATTCCTGTCTTGCCACTTTTTCCAGAGTCTGCTAAAATCAAGGGAGAATTTTATACTTTACAGAAAGCGAGGACCTTTTTTATGGAAAAGATTACCAGTTTTACAATAGACCACATCAAGCTTCAGCCGGGAGTGTATGTTTCCCGCAAGGATCCGGTTGGAAACAGCGTGATCACCACTTTTGACATCCGCATGACTTCCCCCAATGAGGAGCCTGTGATGAATACTGCAGAACTTCACACCATTGAGCATCTTGCAGCTACTTTTCTTCGCAACCACAGGGAATTCGGCCCTAAGATGATCTACTGGGGACCTATGGGCTGCCGTACCGGAAATTATCTTCTGCTGAACGGGGATTATGAATCTAAGGACATTGTGCCGCTTATGATCGAAACTTTTGAGTTTATCCGGGATTTCGAGGGCGAGGTGCCGGGCGCGTCTGCAAAGGACTGTGGAAACTACCTGGACATGAACCTTGGCATGGCAAAATATCTTGCAAAGAAGTTTCTGGATGAAGTGCTTTACGATATTAAACCGGACAGACTGGTTTATCCAGAGTAAACCAGTTTCCGAAAATCAGTTTCTTCGCATCTTCGGAAACTACAGAACATATTTGCATTCAGGTCATGAATCTGCATATTCATGCAGTTGAATCAGAAGCAAATTCAAAACTTTCATGAAAAATGCCAGATGAGCAAATCACAAACACTCTGATTCCTGCCCATCTGGCATTTTTTTATTTCGTTCTCTTCAAAGCATCAGCCTTCTGTGGAAGCGTCAACTGCCTGATCTGCACCGACATCTGCGGCTCCATTCGCTGCGCCTGCGTCTGCAGCTACTGCACTTACATAATCACCGGATACATATGCGGTCTGTCCCTCATAGGAAACCTCAACCCATCCATTGTCGCACACACCTGTGCTAGTAAGCTGTGTGCCGTTTGCCACGCTGGCAACCAGAGCTGCATCTGTGCTTGCATCTGCACGAAGGTTTACATCTGCATTGGCAACGTAAGTACCATCCTGTTTGGTTACGTTCACGCCGCTTGCAGTCTGTACGACTACAACCTCAGGTGTAGGTGTTGCCTCTGGAGTAGGTGTTGCCTCCGGGGTAGGGGTTGGAATCGGAGTAGGGGTAGCCTGTATAACAGTAACGGTTGCTCCTGCGCCTTCCTCAAATCCGCATCCCGGGATGCAAAGTGCTGCGCCAAGAAGCAGAGCAGCCAAACCTGCTTTTCTCATAGTATTATTCCTCCTTTACAAAGCATCACTGCCTTGGATTCATGTTACTGTCCACTCCATGCACAGTAACGGATTGATTCTTCTGTTATGAAAGTCAGCTGCCTCCTATCAGCAGCCGCATACTCTTTTTGCGAATCGTTACAATTAATATACAGTATTATTACAAAATATGCAAGTCCTAAGTGAAGGGAACTGCTTACACCCGCTCGAATACCACCGTTACCTGGCCGCCGCAGATCATGCCAAGGCTGTCTTTGCCGTCGGCGGTGAGGGCGTAGTGCTTCACTTCTTTGTCCTTCACTTCCGGGCAGTGGTTGATGGCTTCGAATTCTACCTTGCCGCCGCCAATGCTGCCTTCGATATGGCCGGATGGCTCCACAAACATTTTGCTGCCTACTCCTCTTGGGGAGGAACCGGATTTCTCGGCAATGGTCACCATTACGCCATGGCGGCCCTCCTGTACTGCTGCCTCTACCTTTTCATCGCAGTAGGCGCTGTAGTGCTGATTTTTCACCTTGACAATCTCTGCCATAATGCTGACTGCAATTTCCTCGGGAAGCTGTCCGCCAAGAGGGATTCCGATGGGGGCATGAACCTGATCAAGTTCTTCCAGGGAATAGCCCTCCTTCAGGAGATTTTCCCGGGTGATCCGCACTTTATTTTTGCTGCCAATCATTCCCAGATACTCATAAGGACGCTTCAAAAGCCTGCGAAGGCAGTCGGCATCTCCAAGATGGCCTCTTGTCAGGATCACGTAATAGGCGTTTTCATAGGGAACAATGTACTGATCCAAATCCTTGAAATCCCCGTAAACCAGCTCGTCTGCCTCCGGGAAGCGCTCTTTTGTCACAAAATCTTCTCTGTCATCCATGATGGTCACATGAAAGCCCAGCATTTTTCCCAGATGGGCGGTAGGCTGGGATACGTGACCGCCGCCGAAAATAGCAAGCCTTGGATTTTTGCGATAGTCTTCCACGAAAATCCGAATGCCGTCGGCAGTTATGACTTTTGTTTCTCTAGCATCGTTTAACAGTGGGAGATATTTTTCCCAGATTTCTCTGTCTTCTTCCTGTTCTGGAATCAGGCTCTTCTCCTGCGCTGCTGCATCTGGATTTCCAGGCTGTCTCACAATACACTTTTTCCCCATGTCCGGACCATCCAGAATGATCGCTGTCTTGATCCGCCCTTTTTCTTCCAGTATTTCATAAATTTTATTATACACGACACTTCACCTCATTTTCAAAATTTCATTGCACCTTTCTTTTTCGTATATTATAATACATCGGGAGGAATTTTCACAATGAAGAAAAAAAGAATTATGACCAGTTTTCCGGTCCGGATTCTGGCGGTAAGCATCCCCGGCCTGCTTGCGGGGCTGTTTTTCAACGCCACCCGTACCATGGGATTCACATCCGGCGCACTGAATCTGGTTGTTACAACACGTTATGTACTTAGCCAGCTGATTGCATTTCTGGCACCTCTTATTATTATCGGGCTGATGGCATCCTCCATCATTTCCGTAAAAAAAGATCCCACGCCAGCCACCAAACCTGTGATCCGCATTACTTATATTTCCATGCTGGGGGCGGCTGCGTTTTCGGCGGTGCTTGGATACCTGATCATCCCAAGGCTTCCGGTTTCCACAGACAGCTTGTCCTTCCGCTTTTTGCCGGACACCCTGTTTGAGCTTCCCATTCCGGCACCGGTTTCCGCTTTAAGTGCACTTGTGCTTGCCATCCTGCTGGGATTCGGAGCCTGCTGGACCAATGCGGTGCGCACCAAGGAGCTGCTCAATGAGTTTCGGGGAATTACCCTTTCCCTGATGTCCAGGGTTCTGCTGCCGATTCTTCCGGCTTATATCGGACTTTCCCTGTGCACCCTTGCTTATCAGGGGTATTTCATTAAGTATCTGCCCCTTCTGCTTCTGACGCTGGTAATCGTGATTCCGGTGTATGGCATCTGGACTTTGCTCTTGTATTATTTTGCAGGCTCTTATTCCGGGGAAAAGCCCTGGAAAGTTCTGAAAGAATACCTGCCGGTCTGTAAGATGGCGCTGATGACCCGCTCTTCTGCAGCCACAGGCAAATATTCCCTGGAGGCAGCTTCTAAGTGTGAATGTCTGGAACAGGATCTTACAAAAGATGCACTTCCTCTTTTTACACAGATCCATCACTGCGGTTCTGTGCTTACAGAGGTATTTTTCGCGATGATGATCTCCAGGATTCTTTACGGTTCTGTTCCGGCACCTGGCACCATGGTGATTTTTTCCGTGCTTCTTGCTACCTGCTCCATTGGCACTCCGGGGCTTCCCTGGGGAACGGTGATGGTATCACTTGGAACCCTTACAGGAATCCTGAAATTCGGGGATTCGGGAGTGGCGCTGATGTTTGCGGTATTTGCCATCCATGACGGATTTGCGGCAGCCTGCAACATGACCTGTGACGGAGCGCTGGCACTGATCCTGACAGGATATGCGAAAAAGCGGGAAATTTCAAAAAACACAGATATATAAAAATATGCGCCCTTTGCGGCATAAGGTTTACCAAAAGCCACGCCGCAAAAGACGCATATTTTTTCTAAAACTTTTTCCAACAGGCTCTGGCAAAACTATGCCAGCGGCTGTCTCAATCCTCTCTTAATATAGGTTCCAAGCTTTTCCTGCACCAGTTTTCCATCCTCTACAGCCAGATTGCCGCGCAGGAATACTTTGTCAATATCCCCGTGGATTTCAAAGCCTTCGTATGGGTTATTGTCCGTATTGTATGCATGTGTTTTCGCGGAAATCACATTCTCTTTTTCCGGGTCAAACACCACGATATCTGCATCGCTGCCTTCTGCGATCACACCTTTATTGGGATACACGCCATACAGCTTTGCTGGATTTTCGCAGAGAAGCTGGCACATTTTCTCCACAGAGATCCTGCCGGTGCGCACGCCATAAGTATACAGAAGAGTTCCTCTTGTCTGAACCCCGGGAAGGCCTCCTGGAATCTTGGTGAAATCTTCTTTTCCCATTGCTTTTTGCGCCAGGGTAAAGCTGCACTGGTCAGTTGCAACCGTCTGGATCTGGCCCTCTGCAAGTGCCTTCCACAGGCAGTCCTGGTCCTCTTTCTTACGGATCGGAGGTGCACACACATACTTGGCTCCCTCAAAGTTTGGTTTGGAATACACGCTGTCATCCAGCAGCAGATATTGTGGACAGGTTTCTGCAAACACGGTCTGCCCATTCTCTCTTGCGCGAAGGATTTCCTCATAAGCCTTGCGGTTGGTAAGATGAACTACCATTACCGGTGCTTTTGCCTCCTTTGCGATTACCAGAAGTCTGTGAACAGCCTCAGCCTCCATGGTGTCCGGGCGCACCAGCGGATGATTTTCCGGACCTAATCTTCCTTCCGCTTTCGCCTCCTGGATCAGCGCATCGATCACTCCTGCATTTTCACAGTGAACGCCTGCGAAGCATCCTTTCTCATTCAGGGCCTTCACAATCTTGTAAAGATCCTCATCGTCCACGATCATAGCCGGATAGGTCATGTAAAGCTTAAAGCTGGTAATTCCCTCATCGATCATGTCCTGGATTTCTTTTTTGGTTTCCTCGTTCCACTCTACAACAGACATGTGGAAAGAATAGTCGCAGGAGCATTTACCATCTGCCTTTTTGTGCCATTTCGCAAGGCCTTCCTTTAAAGTATGTCCCCCTTTGTCCTGAGAAGCAAAATCAATGACCAGGGTGGTTCCTCCAAGGATAGCTGCCCTGGTTCCGGTTTCAAAGTCATCTGCTGTTACCGTTCCGGCAACCTCCAGGTCAAAATGCGTATGTCCGTCAATAAAGCCCGGAAACAAAAGCTTTCCGGTTACGTCCACCACCTTGGCGTCCTGCTCAAAAAGCGACTCTCCCACGCGGATGATCTTCTCTCCCTCCACCAGTACGTCCAGCTTTTTCCCGCCTGTACCTGATATTACCGTTCCGTTTTTTAAGAGATATTTCATAATCCGTCCCCCATTTCCATTATTTCTTTTAGTAAATATAACATATGTTTTCACTGTATTCAAGAAAGCCGGTACGAAATTTTTTCAGTGTGCAACAATTTTTTTGCAAAACATCTTTTTATTTCTATCCAGTCATGTTATGATATAAGAAACATACGGTAACATCCTGCACTTAAAATAATGATATAATAGCAATTGCAAACAGGATCCAAAGCAGTTGCAAAAGATATTTACATAACAGGAGGGTAAATATGGGAAGATTAACTGTCTTACAGCAGATTGCTCAGGATATTGCTGCGGAGTTTGGAGCAGACTGCGAAGTGGTAATCCATGATCTGAAAACACAGGAGCCTGAACACTCTATTATTTATATTGTAAACGGTCACGTGACCGGACGAAATGTAGGCGACGGACCATCTGATGCTGTTTTTGACGGAATCCGGCAGAAAAGACGAGGGGACAGTGCACCTGCTGATCACAACGGTTACCTGATGAAGACCGCAGACGGCAAAATCCTTAAATGCAGCACATCCTATATTAAAGACGATGACGGCAGCCTTCATTACGTATTTGGTATTAACTATGACATTACCAAGCTGACCATGATCAACAGTGCATTGAATGATCTGATCACACCTAAGGATAAGGAAGAGAAGCCTAAGCAGATCACCCACAGCGTCAATGACCTGCTTGACCGTCTGATTGAGGAATCTGTAAGTCTGGTTGGCAAGCCTGTTGCTCTTATGAATAAAGAAGATAAGGTTACTGCCATACAGTTTTTAAATGACTCCGGAGCTTTCCTTATCACGAAATCTGGAGATAAGGTAGCTAATTATTTCGGGATCTCCAAGTATACGCTGTACAGCTATATTGATGTGAATAAATAAGGTCTTACGACCACCGCCTATCCTGTTGGCCGACAGGATAGGCATTTTTTTCAAGCACAGCTTCATCGCCTTTGCAATGAAAAATCCCATAACATTTTTCTATACTGTCATATGAATATCCCTCCGGATACTCTTGACCACTTACAATATTTATAACATTTGAAGAATCTCCTACATAAACTGTCTTATACTGCGCCAGGTCAGAAATTTCGTACATTTTTTCTTTTTTCCCACACGCCGAAATCAACATTCAGACCGGGAAATATTTAAAGGAACTGGAACATAAAAAAGCATTATGCATAGCAGATAATTTCATCTGCATAGATAAAGAGCGCATCGAGGGGTTTGGCAAAGCCTTTGAGCAAGGAGAAACAGATAGATGGGAGATTCCAAAGACGTAAAAGGAAAGAATGTGTTTTTACGAGGATAACTATATGCAGTTGCTAAAAAGCAATGTTACCGCTGTTTTTGCAGCGTCTGATTTTTATGCACTTGAGTTGCTGTTCAAACTGTGTGAACAGCTGCTGGATATTCTCCAATGTCCTGTAGAACTCCTTTTTATAAGGACAGCTGCTACACAGTTTGAATGTAATAGATCTTGCTGAATGGATTGCCCTTGCAGCAATCTTTATCAGCTTTAAGCGAATGACGACAACAAAGTCAAATCCACAATTGACGCTTTTCTATATATTTATTCCGAATATGGATTTTTCAGAAAAGAAAATGCTTTCCGTGTATCAAAAGTCCGCAGACATAAAAACGGACAGATTCATCTGACTATTCCAATTTTATCTTTTTACCTAACAATAAAACCGTGGCTGCAGAAATAACAAGTGCAATTAACAAACCTAATATATTTGTATTATCTGCTGTCTTCGGAACAAAGTTACCTTTTGATTGACTACCTGTTCCTGTACTGCTTGCCGTTGGTGTCTGAGTTACTGATATATCCGATGCTGTCTTTTCTGTAAATACGTAGTACCTGTTTCCTGATATTTTAAATGTTATGCAGTTGTCTTTAACGGAATAATCTGTCACTGCCACTGTTCCATCTGTAGAAACACTGTAAAATTCTAAATTATCTGCATCTGCCGGAGAATCAATGGTAACAGTGGTTCCCTCTGCATTGATCCGATTCCCTGCTTCATCCAGAAAATAAATATCATATGCACAGATAAAATTCCCTCTACCATTTAAACATTTGATCAGCCATCTGCCGCCATCTGTATTTTTCAGAATAGGGCATACAACCAGATATCTGGCATTTCCCGGCGCACCGGAAACTGAAACTTTAACACCTTCTTCTGTTGTGAGACTTCCTTCTCCATTCTTAACAGGAGCTTGATTGAAACCCTCGGCTGTTTGAATATACTGCGCAGTTACATCCACATCTTTCTGCTCTATTGTTTCTGCCAGTACAGATATCCCCGCAGAAAAAAATACCATCAGGGTAATTAAAACCAGGCTTAATTTCTTCATCCTACTCCTCCTTTTTCACTGCTGTTGATAAAGCAGCCATTCCTCTTCCTGGTATCTGATCTATAATTATCACCGTAAAAAAAATAAACATACATCAGATACCAGGACAGAACAGTGTGCCGTTCTGTCCTGGTGAAGCTGTAACTCTCAATTACTTAGCTCCGATTGTAATCGTAAGAGTTGCAACATTTGCATCATTTGTTCCAGCTGGCAGACTTCCGCCTGGATAAATAGTCAGCTGTTTAGAAGGTGCATTATCGACTGCTGTATTTTCTGCTGTTTTTAATGTTCCTGTATATGTGCCTAACATACTGTCTTTAGACGTACCCAAATAAAAGTCATCACTATATTTGCTATTTACTTCGCATGAAAGTGTATATCCTACGTCTGCATTGGAATGATTGGTCATCTTGATCGTACCCGTCTGATCTCCCCAACCTGCCGGTTTTGGTTCTGAATATGTATGAGTAGCTGGATCCCATGCTCCTTTGCTTCCCTTATTATATTCAAAATTAAAGTTAGACCATTCAATATCCACGCTGTAAACAGTTGCATTGGTATCATCTCTATAAGTTCCTTTAACCTGCTGGTTACTTGTATTGCTTCCAGCCGTTGTACTGCTCAGTGTATCTGCTGAAACAGAAGTTCCTAAAGTAAAAACAGTTGTTAAACATAATGCAAGTGCGGTTAATCTTTTCATAGAATCATATCCTTTCTCTTTTAATTTTCATAGTTTTCCGGTGAAACAGTAATTGTGATCGTTCCAATCTTGCAGCCTGATTCACTGACTGTCTCATTCGGTTTCCCGGACAGTGTCAGTTTGGAAGTTACATTATCTGCATGTTCATAATCATTCTCTACACCAGCTTTTAATGTACTTTCCGTAACATCCAGCGTTGCTGTCAGATCTGTATTTCCAGCTGTTTTATAAACAAATCCAACTTTCACGTCTGCATTGGAATGATTTGTTACCAAAATAGCTGCCGTATTTTTATCCCACTCTCCAGTAATTTTCTCTGAATATGTATGATCTGTGGGATTCCATACTCTGGTACTTTTTTCATGATATGTAAATGTCATATCATCCCATTTCATATCCACACTGTAAACCACATTGTTTTCAGTTGTGTCTGTTCGCTTTGCGATCACGTTAATAGACTGGCTCTCATTTCCGCCAATTGTCTTTTCGCTTGATTCTGCAAATACAGCAACACCCGTTGGCAATGCCAGGGCTGCGGCGATACTGATCGCAAAAAGCTTTCTCATCACTTCCCCTCCTTCCCTGAAATTTATTTATATTTATGCCGCTATGGGCCATAAATCAAAAATCACTCAACTGTAATGGAAATTGGGATTTCCGTATTAACAGTTGCTTTCTGGCCAGAATCCGGGTCATAAAATAAGACTCTGAATTTTCCATCATATCCGCCTTTTTCCAGCTGCTTTTCTGCATTATCCAGAAGGTCAAGTTTCGTTACCTGATTACCAGGCTTCAGCAAGTCTGACTGTACAATCTCAGTATCAGCGATTACAATCTGAACCACCATATCCTGCGTGGATTTTGATGGATTGGCAAATAACAGGGACGCAGTTTTATTATTCAGATCAATCGTTACTTCATTGGAATAGGTAATGCTGACTGCACCGCCGCCTTCTTCTGCCTTCATTTTTTCGGTACTGTCATTTTCAATTTCTTCTGCATTTTCTTCTGTTTTCTGCGGTGCACGATCAGGCGAAAGTACAGTTTCTGTATTATTTCTAAAAAAAACTGCCCATACTGTGATTGCTATGCAGCAAACAGTAATCAAGATCAGCAACGCGATCAGTATTTTTGATTTCGTTTTCTTGTCTTTATCCATGATCACTGCCCTCCAATCGTTACTGTTACTGTTCCAAGTACACTGTTGCTGAATTCTTCAGACGGAGTTCCGGCTAAAACAAGATAAGCACTGGTATTCTCTCCTGCTGAAAGTGCGATTTCCGATATATTTTCACCATTTCCATTTTGGAAGCTTCCGGAATAAGAAGTATCCGCCTGTGTATAGGTCAAAAAAGCTTTTACGCTTTCTGTACCATTGTTGGAAATACTAATCTGACTGCTTCCGTTTCCATCCGGGTTCCAGCTGCCAGTGCCATACTGATGTGTTTTCGGATTCCACAGGCCTTTTTTATAAACAAACCCCATATTTCCCCAGGTAATATCAACTGAAATGATTTGTGCACTGCTCGTTGTTTCCACTGAAGCATTAGAAACAGCTTCTGCAGGTGTAACTATTTCTGTGGGAACAGGTGTTTCTGTAAGCACAGGTGTTTCTGTAAGCACAGGCATTTCTGCTGTTTTCTGCACTTTCTTCTCTTCTGTTACTTCCAGTGTTTCCGATTTTTCCGTTGTTTCTGCCGATTCCTCTTTTGCCGGTTCCTCCTGCAGCTGTGGTTCTGATGTTTCTGTTTTTTCCGGTACTGGCGTTACGCTCTCTTTTACAGACGGCTCTGCTGCAGTATTTTCTACTTCTATATTTTCTTCTGCAAAAGCATTTCCTGGATACAGGCTAAGAACTGCTGCAGCTGCAAGTATCCATCTGGCTTTTTTGAAGCAGAATCGATTTTTACGTTCTTTTCTCATAACATTATCCTCATTTCGCCATTTGCGCTAAAGTGGGCATTAACTCAGATCAGTTTCCGCTTTCTGGCTTCTGTAATTGCTGCTGCTTTATTCCTGACACCAAGCTTCCGATAAGTTTCTTTATTGTGGTATTTCACTGTTGCCTCTGAGATTTTTAGTTCTTTTGCAATATCTGCAGATGACTTACCTTCTGACTGCAGTTTTAATATCTTCAGCGCATTTTCACCTAAAACAATATTGTTTCTGGAAGCCAGATAAGAAGGATATGATTTGGCCATCTGTCTGCATTCTGACATGATCTGGTTTCGATAACTATTGTCTTTCCAGATAAATTCGCACTTTTCAAACATTGGAAGAAGTGCTGTTCCTTCCCTGGTAAATATTCTCACAAAATGATATTCTTCCGCCTGACTGATGCTGGTTTGGAGAGTATCCTTCCACTGCTTCTGTTCCAGTTTATACTGAACAATAGAAAGCAAGATCATCGCTTCCATATGAATATAGGTGCGCTTCATAATCTCCGCATAATGCAGGAGCTGCTGCAGCAGGCAATAAGCTGCTTCCAATTTCCCAAGAGAAATATATACTCTCACTTTTGTCAGATATCGAAAACGTTCCATTGTGCAAAATTCCGCATTCTCATCTGGTGCCTGTTTCATCCAGTCTGAAACATCTTCACCCTGATACAGCTTAATCCGGCAAATAAAAGCATCAATATTCAAAGTCAGATTCGGTGCTTCCTCTTCCGCACGATCACGAAATGTTGCAAGAGATGCAAGTGCGCCATCTGCATCATTTTTCAAAACAGACAGCCATGCAAGGATTCCTGTTCCTACAAAAACCTGTTCCAGCATACCCCCCCCGTTCTGCATCCATACGGCCTTTTTCCACCTTTGAAAAAATCTCAAAAATATCTTTTCCTTTTTCCAAATAGCTCTCCGCAAGAGCAAGATATACAAGGCCTTTTCCATATTTTTCAAGAACAAATTCTACCGGTTTACCAATCGTAAGTGCCAGTTCTGTGTCCCGTTTCGACCATTCACAGAAATCTTTTCCTCCGTTCATCATAGAAGGAAGATTGCTGGTCACAGACAGCTCTGGAAAAACTGCTTTTTTATTATGAATTAACAGGTCTGCATTTTTCAGCAGATCGATCATGTTCGCTGTGCCAGTATGAGGAAGTGCTATTTTTAAATAAAGCAGCCTGCTGAGAGCTTCTTTTTTCATACTACCTGAGTGTTCTTCTGCAAATTTTTCCAGCTGATGATACCAGCGGTTGCTTTCTTCTATATTCATCAGCATAGATTGCAGCAAACTGATTCCTGCCATAAGTACCGGACTTCCCGAGATGAGTTCTTCCGGCAGTTTCAGATAGTATTTCCGCAGTTCATAAAAATGTCCACTGGAAGGATTCTTACGTGCATTGGAGATCAAAAGTCTGGAAATGCTTTCCATGTCGTTGTATTTTTCATACATGGAAAGTGCCTCAAGAGGTTTTTCCTCCAATTCATAATATAAGCCAGCTGTATAATAAAGATGATTAATCTGCTCAATGCTTCTCTTCCTCCGTAGTCTCTGCTGCATGGATTTCCTCATAGCCCATCTGCATTTCCAGACTCCATCGGTTCCTCTTATGTCAAAAAAGTTTCCAACTTCTTCAGCCCGAAAGATCAGTTTCTCCACATCACTTCGTCCTGTAAGCATAGACGCAAGTCTGACTGTAAATGTTTCTACAATGGAAATGTCCATAAAAAATTCCTGCAGTTCCAGATCCCACTGATCGTATACATGAATTTCCAGATAATCCCACTGCCGTCTCTGTGTCAGTTCCAGATTTCCTTTTTCCATTGCAAAAAATAAAAGAGCTAACGCATTTCCACCGCCCAGATTCCATGCCTTCTGATGTTCTTCCCGGGTAAGATGAATATCATATTGTTCTATATACGTAATCTGCTCATCTAATGAAAGAAGGAAATCACTTTCTTCAATTTCCGCAAATATGTATTGCGTCCGAAGCGGAAGAAGCCATCTCGGAAACGGACATCTGGCGATCAGGATCAGCCATACGTTATTTAAGCTCAATAATTTGCAGATCACTTCAAAATAACTTTCTCTTTCTGTTGTATCTGTGAGATTTTGAAGATCATCAAGTACTACTGTGTATTCCGCAGATTGTTCTTTTATTTTAATCTGGTCTGCACTTGTTTCTGATGCACTGTAATAGCTGCAGCGTTTCATATTCAAATTGTGCATAACCAGAGAAGTCTTTCCGATGCCTGTAACTCCATACAGGTATAGCGGTGTTCGAAGTTTTTTGGCAGAGCGAAATTTGCAAATAGCTTTTTGAGGGCATATATATTTATCATCAGTAAATTTGACTATTTTCTGCATATTTCCCTCCTTTGTTTTATCGTATTTATGTAAATATTGTAGCAAATTGAAGGTTGAGATGGAACTATCCAAAAGGATAGTTTTGGGCAAAAATTTGCAATAAAAACAGACCCCATTATATTTCATAATCTGCTCTATGAAATATAATGGGGTCTGTTTAATAAGGCTTTCTATTCTTCACTTCCAAGCCGATGAGCCTCTTTATAAATCTCACAGGCACTGTGATGTACACATCTTTTATATGCACAGTCCATAAATGTGAGAATTCGTCTGCCATCCTTTTCCCGGTATTCACAGCATACTGTCTGGCTTCCGTTGCAGGTGCGGCAAAAGCCGGAAATAAATTCTTCCGTCTCCATAGCTCACCTCTGACACAGCTTATGTATAAAAATACCACTTCGAAGCTTTGGCTCAAACCAGGTGGATTTGGGCGGCATTAGCTTATTCTCGTCTGCAATCTGCATCAGATCTTCCATAGAAGTGGGATACAGTGCAAAAGCAATTCCGCGGCTCTTATCTGCCATAGCCTGAAGCTCTCTTAATTTATGGCTTCCGCCCACAAAAGAAATCCGCTTATCCGTCCTTGAATCTCCGATTCCAAGTATAGGTGCAAGCACCTGCTCCTGCAAAAGCTGGGAATCCAGCTGTCCCACTACGTCCTTGCCCTCATAAAGCTCCGTCTTCGCTTTCAGCAGATACCAGAAGCCATCCAGATACAGTCCAAAGCAGTGCTTCTCCACAGGCTTGGCCGGAAAGCCCGGAACTATGGTCATGTCAAACTTCTCCTTGATCCGGGAAAGTACCTGCTCCGGTGTCTGACCATTTAAATCCTTCACCACACGATTATAGGCCAGAATCGTAAGCTGGTCATAGGGGAAAACAACGGACAGGAAAAAGTTAAACTCCTCGTCTCCTGTATACCCCGGATTCTCTTCTCTTCGTTTCAGGCCAACCTTCACCGCAGAGGCAGCTCTGTGATGTCCGTCTGCAATGTAAAGCGCCGGAATCTTCTCCATCTCCTCCCGGATCAGGGCAATTGCCTCGTCCTCATCGATCACCCACACACGATGTGTAATCTCATCTTCCTCTGTGAAGTCATATTCTGCCAGATGATCCTTTTTCCACTGCGCAAGAAGACCGCTCAGTCTGTCGGTGTAGCGGCATGCCAGGTAAATAGGGCCTGTGTTTGCATCGCACACATCCACATGATTGATGCGGTCCAGTTCCTTATCCGATCTGGTAAGCTCATGCTTCTTCACCACATTGTTCAGATAATCGTCAATGGAAGCACAGCCTGCAATTCCAGTCTGTACCTTCCCTTTGCGAACCAGTTCATATATGTAATAACAGGGCTTATGGTCCTGGGAAAGAATCCCCTTCTCTTCCATCTGAAGCAGATTCTCCTTTGCCTTCTTATATACCTCAGGGTCATAAAGACCGGCATCTGCCGGAAGATCCATCTCCGCTCTGTCCACATGCAAAAAAGAATCCGGATTCTCTTTTCCGATTGCTGCGGCTTCCTCCCGGCTCACCACATCATAAGGAAGTGCTGCTACTGCCGCAGCCTTTTCCCTGGCAGGTCTTAAAGCCTTAAATGCCCGAAATACTGCCATAGTTTTATACTCCTTTCAAATCTGCCTGCCTCTTTTTAAAGTGCTCCAAAGGCGGTCTTTTTCTCTGACGGCAGACTATTTTCCTCTGTTTTTACAGGTGTCGTAACTTATATTATATCACAAATAATGCGGCTTCGCAATGAAACTAAATAATTTTTGAGAAAGCTAAATTTTTTTGTATTTTTCTATTGCAAATTGTTTTATTTATGTTATTATACTATTAGAAAAACAAAAACGTAATGCAATATAACCAAATAAATCAAACACCACAAAGGAGGTTTTCCCCATGACAGAAGGACTGAAATGGACGGTCAATCATGTTCCGGAATCTGATGACAAGTTTCTGGATCTGATGTCCGAAGAAAACGTAACCAAAGCAAATGAATTTCACAAGAGTTTCCCACAGTATTCCGTTACACCGCTGCAGAAGCTTTCCGCACTTGCTTCCTATCTTGGAGTAAAGGGAATCTACTGCAAGGATGAGTCCTATCGTTTCGGACTGAATGCATTCAAGGTTCTCGGAGGCTCTTACGCCATGGGTCGTTACATTGCAAAGGAGCTTGGCCGCGACATCAGCGAGCTTCCCTATAATGTCCTCTCTTCTGACAAATTAAGAGAAGAATTCGGACAGGCTACCTTCTTTACTGCCACAGACGGAAACCACGGACGTGGGGTTGCATGGGCTGCCAACCGTCTTGGACAGAAGGCTGTAGTAAGAATGCCGAAGGGCACCACCAGAACCCGTTTTGATAACATTGCCAAAGAGGGTGCTGAGGTAACCATCGAGGAAATGAACTACGACGACTGTGTAAGAATGGCAGCTGCAGAGGCAGCTAAGACCGAACACGGAATCATTGTTCAGGATACTGCATGGGACGGCTATGAGGAGATTCCTTCCTGGATCATGCAAGGATACGGTACTCTTGTTCTTGAAGCTGACAAGCAGCTGAAGGAGAACGGTGTTGAGCGTCCTACCCATGTATTTGTACAGGCTGGTGTTGGTTCTCTTGCAGGTGCAGTTGTAGGATATTTCGCTCACAAATATAAAGAAAATCCTCCTGTAATGGTTGTCTGTGAAGCAAGCGCAGCTGACTGTCTCTATCGCTCTGCTGCACAGGCTGACGGCAATCTGGTAAATGTTACCGGCGATCTTCAGACTATTATGGCAGGTCTTGCATGCGGTGAGGGAAATACAATCGGATGGGATATCCTGAAGAATCATGTTACTGTATTTGCTTCCTGTCCGGACTGGATGAGTGCAAAGGCAACCCGTATCTATGCAAACCCGCTTGAAAGTGATCCACATATCGTATCCGGTGAATCCGGATCTGTACCGCTTGGGCTTGTATACACAGCACTTCACGATGAAGATGCAAAAGATCTTAAAGAAGCCCTGAAGCTGGATGAAAATTCCAACATTCTGGTAATCTCCACAGAAGGAGACACCGATCCCATCCGCTACCGCGAAATTGTATGGGACGGATTATACGGAACAGACAAATCATTAAGCGAATAAATATAAATTTTACGGAGGTAAATTACAATGGATTACAACAAAATTAAAGAAGCGGCTCAGAATTATGAAGCAGACATGACCAAATTTCTTCGCGAACTGGTTCACTTCCCCGGCGAGAGCTGCGGTGAGAAGGATCATGTAATGCGCATTAAAGAAGAGATGGAGAAGCTTGGCTTTGATAAGGTTGATATTGACCCGATGGGAAATATCCTGGGCTACATGGGAAGCGGAAGCACACTGATCGGCTTTGACGCACACATCGACACAGTAGGTATCGGAAACAGAAGCAACTGGGAATTTGATCCATACGAGGGCTTCGAGACTGAGACTGAGATCGGCGGCCGTGGAACATCTGATCAGATGGGCGGTATTGTATCTGCAGTTTACGGTGCTAAGATTATGAAAGACCTTGGTCTTTTAAATGACAAATATCAGGTAGTTGTTACCGGAACTGTTCAGGAAGAGGATTGCGATGGTCTTTGCTGGCAGTACATTATCAACGAAGATAAGGTTCGTCCGGAATTCGTAGTTTCCACAGAGCCTACAGACGGCGGTATCTACCGCGGACAGCGCGGACGTATGGAAATCCGCATCGATGTAAAAGGTGTTTCCTGCCACGGATCTGCTCCGGAGCGCGGTGACAACGCAATCTACAAAATGGCTGACATCCTTCAGGACGTTCGTGCATTAAACGAGAACGATGCAGCAGATGAGACCAAGATCAAAGGTCTTGTAAAAATGCTGGATAAGAAATACAATCCTGAGTGGGAAGAGGCAAACTTCCTTGGAAGAGGTACTGTTACCACATCCGAGATTTTCTTTACTTCCCCAAGCCGCTGTGCAGTAGCTGACTCCTGTGCAGTTTCCCTTGACCGTCGTATGACAGCAGGTGAAACCTGGGAGAGCTGCCTGGATGAGATCCGTGCACTTCCTTCCGTTAAGAAATACGGCGATGATGTTAAGGTTTCCATGTATGAGTACTCCCGTCCATCCTGGACAGAGCTTGTATATCCAATCGAGTGCTACTTCCCAACATGGGTAATCCCGAAGGATCACAAGGTTACTGCTGCTCTTGAGGAAGCTTACCACAATCTGTATGGAACAGAGCGTATGGGAAATGCTGAGACAGAAGCTATGAGAAAGGCTCGTCCGCTTACTGACAAATGGACCTTCTCAACCAACGGTGTTTCCATTATGGGACGTAACGGAATTCCTTGCATCGGCTTCGGACCTGGCGCAGAGGCACAGGCTCATGCTCCGAATGAGAAGACCTGGAAGGATGACCTTGTAAGATGTGCAGCTGTTTACGCAGCACTTCCTACTGCATACTGCAAATAAGAATCAACAGCAATATACGCCATGGAGCGGATAGCTTGACAATGTATCTGCTCCATGACCTCCACTTTATCTGTCTTTTAAATATTTCAAATATAAATTATAAGGAGAATAACTCATGAAAACATTACAGGATTACATTGACAAACTTAACAGCCTTAACTTCAAGGAAATGTACAACAACGATTTCTTCTGGACTTGGGACAAAACAGACGATGAGCTTGAAGCTGTATTTACAGTTGCTGATGCTCTTCGCTTCATGAGAGAGCACAATATTTCCACAAAAGTATTTGAGAGCGGTCTTGGAATCTCTATTTTCCGTGACAATTCCACCCGTACCCGCTTCTCCTTTGCTTCTGCCTGCAACCTTCTTGGACTTGAGGTACAGGATCTGGATGAGAAGAAATCCCAGATTGCTCATGGCGAGACTGTTCGTGAGACCGCTAACATGGTATCCTTCATGGCTGATGTAATCGGTATCCGTGATGACATGTACATCGGAAAAGGCCACACCTACCAGAAAGAATTTATGGATGCTGTAACAGAGGGAAATAAAGATGGTATTCTTGAGCAGAGACCAACTCTTGTAAACCTTCAGTGCGATGTTGACCATCCTACACAGTGTATGGCAGATATGCTCCACATCATCCATGAGTTCGGCGGTGTTGAGAATCTGAAGGGCAAGAAGCTTGCTATGACATGGGCTTACTCCCCATCCTATGGTAAACCGCTTTCTGTTCCACAGGGTGTGATCGGACTTATGACACGTTTCGGTATGGATGTTGTTCTTGCTCATCCGGAAGGATATGATGTAATGCCTGAGGTTGAGGAAATTGCTAAGAAGAATGCTGAGAAATCCGGCGGTTCCTTCACAAAGACAAACAGCATGGAAGAAGCTTTCAAGGATGCTGATATCGTTTATCCAAAGAGCTGGGCTCCATTTGCAGCAATGGAAAAACGTACCAACCTTTACGGCGAGGGCGATTTCGACGGAATTGACAAGCTTGAGAAAGAGCTTCTTGCTCAGAATGCAGAGCACAAAGACTGGGCTTGCACAGAAGAGCTTATGAAGACAACTAAGGACGGAAAAGCACTTTACCTGCACTGCCTGCCAGCAGATATCACAGGCGTAAGCTGTGAGACAGGTGAGGTTGATGCAAGCGTATTTGACCGCTACCGTATCCCGCTTTACAAAGAAGCTAGCTTCAAACCATATGTAATTGCAGCAATGATCATGCTCTCCAAATTTGAGAACCCACAGGATATCCTGAAAAAACTGGAAGTAAAAGCTGCTCCGAGAATTATGGAATAATGCTTTTTTTGGGGCTGTAGTAATACAGCCCTTTTTTGTTCTCATTTTTCGGGATAAACAGCTTTCCGACTATATTAAATGGAGGTTTTTACAATGTATAAAAGAAAACGAATCGTAGTTGCCCTTGGCGGAAATGCTCTTGGAAATACACTTCCGGAACAGATGATTGCTGTAAAATCCACAGCAAAAGCACTCTGTGATCTTATTGAAGAAGGGCATCAGGTGGTTGTAGTCCATGGAAACGGACCTCAGGTTGGCATGATCAACAATGCCATGACGGCTCTTACCCATGAAGATGAGACACAGCCAAATACCCCTCTCTCTGTTTGTGTAGCAATGAGCCAGGCTTATATTGGATACGATCTTCAGAATGCCCTTCGCGAGGAGCTTCGCAAGCGCGGCTTTATGAGAACTCCGGTTGTTACCGTTGTGACACAGGTACGTGTAGATCCTGATGATCCGGCTTTTGAGAATCCAAGCAAGCCGATCGGCAAGTTTCTTACCAAGGAAGAGGCAGAGTATCAGGCAAAAGCTTACGGACATGTTATGAAAGAGGATGCAGGCCGCGGCTACCGCCGTGTGGTTGCTTCCCCGAAGCCTGTTGAGATCGTGGAGCAGGATGCCATCAACAGTCTGGTAGATGCCAATAAGATCGTGATCTGCTGCGGCGGCGGCGGTATTCCGGTTACCTTAGAAGGCCATCATCTCAAAGGCGCTTCCGCGGTTATCGACAAGGATTTCGCAAGCTGCCTTCTGGCGAAACAGCTGGATGCGGACATGCTGATCATTCTTACTGCAGTAGAAAAGGTTGCTGTCAATTTCGGCAAAGAAAATGAGAAATGGCTGGATGACCTTACCGTCTCCCAGGCAAAGAAATACATCGAAGAAGGACAGTTCGCCGCTGGCTCCATGCTGCCAAAAGTCCAGGCCTGTGTAGACTTCGCCAGCTCCGGTGCCGGCCGAACCGCCATGATCACCCTCCTGGAAAAAGCCAAAGACGGCATTATGGGAAAAACAGGAACACAGATTCATCTGTAAGAAAATCTTTTATAACGAAAAAAGCACGAGGCAGTCCATGGAGACTGCCCTTGTTTTATAAAAAAGACCTTCCGCATTTCACTCACTGAGCTGCAGAAAGTCCTTTTTTTATCATTTGTGATGTTTCTCTTCCTCTTCTTCCACCAGTCTTGCGGTTTCACCGGAGGGAGCGGAGATTACAGCTGCTGCAATGATCTCGCAGGGCGGATTCTCCTTTACACTATCAACTGCTGCCTTCACAGCTGCCACATCACCGCTGAGAAATACGGTCGCATGGCCTCCGCACTTGGTATGCCAGGTACGAAATTCCACATTTGATGTTTTCAGCATCTGGTCAAGGACAACTACTGCATTGCAGCTTCCCAGAACCTCTACTAATCCTAATGCTCCATATGACATCCTCTTATTTCCTCCTGACATATTCTATTTGTTGATGGTCATCTTCAGTGCAACTTCTGTGTCTGCAGTAGGGGATGCGATCACTGTGTGGGATACCACCTTGCCCAGGGGCTTCGCTGTCTCCAGTGCCACTTCCATTGCTGCATTTACATCTGCTATGCTGCCTCGCATTTTCACACAGGCTCCGCTTTTCAGTCGGTTTCGCTCTACACTCTGGATCTTCACGTTCGCAGCCTTGGATGCTGCGTCCAGAGCTACAAAGCAGGCTACCAGGTTATCCAGCTCAAATACCCCAACTGCCATGCCGTTATAGTTTTCTGCCATTTTATCCTCCTTACGAGACGGGAAAAGGGGCTGCCCTTTCACGACAGCAAAAAAAGGATCTCCCGACTGCTTTCTTTTTTACCAGTATACCTTGTTTTTCCTGTAATTACAAGTAATTTCTGCCTGTAATCTCACGCAAATTCACAAAATACAACACAATCCCACATTTTTTTCACAATCTAATCCCCATTCTACAAATGTCGCGATAATTACATCTGCCCTCTGCCAGCTTCCGCCTTAACATCTATATCCGTAAGTTCCTTCCCATCCTCTACCTTCAGAACAGCTGTATCGTCTCTGTGCGCGGTTATGACGGATTTTCCGCCACGGTCTCCGGTGATGGAGAGAAGCTGGTCATAATATTTCTTTGTAAAAATACAGGGATTGCCAAGCCTGCCCTCGCTGGAAACGCAGGCAATTCCTTTTCCTGTGGTTTCCAAAAGCGTGATAAGCTGGCGGATCGTCCCGGCTGTAAGCCAGGGCTGATCGGATACAGTAAAAAGACAGGCGTCCGCATCCAGGTTGGCTTTCAGGCCAATTTTCAAGGAGGAAGAGATTCCCTCATCCGGATGGGGATTTATATATACCGGAACTCCTAATGCTCTCGCTTCCTCCTCAATTTCCTCATACTGAGTTACCACCGTTACCGTCATCTCCTGCTTTATGTTTTTTAAACTGCCTGTTTCCAAAACACAGCTGGAAACCTCTTTTCCCTGTCCCCCGGCCCCAGCCACCGCTATCAGCCTCTCCAGAATATATCGGTACATAGGATTTCCGTCAATTTCGTACAGCAGCTTGTTGCCTCCAAAACGGCGGCTGTTTCCGGCGGCCAGCATGATCAATGCAATCCTCATAATTTCTCTGCCTCTCTTAAACTGCCGTAAGCAGCGACAGTTCCCTGTTTTGCCAGATCTTCCACAATATGCTCTGCCGGAGCCGGATCCGATAATACATCTGCTTTGTTTAAATAAACCCGATAGATTTTGTGGTCCACGTTCTTATATAATCCGTGGACGGAAGTGGCGATTTTCTCAATATCTTCTGCCGTTACCGGTGCATCCAGATTTTTTTTGAGGAAAGCACTGGTGTATTCTGCACGGTGGGAGGTCTCACAGATAGGCTTGCCAAGGCAGTCCAGACCGATCACGCTTACTACAATATCCGCAAATTCCGGTATCACCGGCTCCCAGTCTGCCGGAACCTTCAAAGGTTTGTGCTTCGCACCGTCCGCTTCGATCAGCATCACATCACAAAGGGAAGCCAGTTTCTGCAGTTTCCCCGCTTCTATGGAGCACATTTTCCTGGAGGCTTCCTCTATATCGGCCACCGCTGCAAATCCATGATTCTCCAGCATTTGGGGAAGCTTATCGAGCTCATCGCTGCCAATTCTTGGCAGCATCGGATCAAAGGCCATATGGGTGGTAGTCGAAATGATCACCTTCTTACCTAAGGCCTGCAGCTCTTCGTTCAGACGATAGATCAGACTGGTTTTCCCGCCTCCGCCAACAACAGCGATCACCGGGTATTTCTCGATATCCAGCTTTAATAAATCCAGAAAATATCCACTTTCTTTCATCCGGCCTCCTACTTCGGCAAAATACCGTTGCTAAGTAAAATTTCCACAACACTTCCTGCAATACATCTTGCCTTATCTGAAATGGTAAAGCAGTTCTTTTTTTCCTCTTTTCTGGGGTCTATATCGGCAATTTTCATTCCAGCCGGAACATAATAGCCATCCTTTATAATCCCGCGCAGAACACCCGTTATAGAGGCTTCTACGGGCACATCTCCCACATAGGCAAGTATCTGCCCCTTCTCCACAATATCAGCAATATGGGCAATCCCACGGATCATACCGGTGCCAGGAGAGTGAATAACCCTTTCTTTGCTTACGCCGCCTACCATGCCCGGAATACCGGTATTTGGAATTGCACAGCCCTCTGTGATAATTCTTGCCAGATCATGTCCGCGCATAGTCTCCACCACATAATCCACATCCAGCCCTGCTGTAAAGCCAGGTCCTAACCCAATGGTAAGAGGTGCCATCTCTTTGGTAGTTCCCAGATTTTTTTTTGCAAGGATAGCATCTATAAGGGCAGCCACTTTTCCCTGTTCATGAAGTGCCCAGATACACGTTCCATCAGGGTCTACTATAAGAGGAAGCTCACCTGCCTGCCATATTTTGTCACATTCTTCCAGAGCATTTGCCTGTCTGCACAAAACACCCTCTACTTCTGCTGTTTTGTCATATACAGCCTCGCAAAAGGCTACTTTCCTGCGAATTGCGCTTGGCTTCTCACATTCTAAGATCAGTACACGATAACCGCAGCGATGCAGCCTGTGGATTACACCACTTGCCAGATCTCCCCCGCCGCGGACGATCACACAGTTGTTATTCATGATTTTGTCCTGCCCGTTTTTTTATTTTGTAATGATAAAGCATATTTGAAAAAGCTGCAAAGGCGGGGATGTCCCCGCCTTCTTATAGCCGCTGTCATTTATCCTGTGCAGCCATATTTTCTTTATTTACCTTCTCCACTGCATTCACAATATTCTCATAGCCTGTGCAGCGGCAAAGATTTCCTGCCATGTGCTTGCGGATCGCATCCCTTGTCAGCTTCTCGCCGCGCTCCAAAAGTACTGTGGCAGACATAACAAAGCCAGGTGTACAAAATCCGCACTGAATGGCTCCCTCTTCAATAAAAGCCTCCTGAATACGAGTCAGCTCTCCGTCTTTCTCAAGGCCTTCCAGGGTGCGGATATTCTTGCCCTCTGCCCAGACAGCCAGATAAATGCAGGAATCAATAGTCTCACCGTCAATGATTACCGTACAGGCACCACATTCGCCTACCTCACAGCCTTTTTTTACAGAGGTAAGCCCGAGACGGTTGCGCAGCATATCGAGAAGGGATTCTCTTACATCCACATACTCAGCAACCTGTCTTCCGTTTACAGTACACTGTACCAGCCGCATATCCTTTTTCATGACTGCTCACCTCCTGCTGCATTTTCATCATCGACCATGCCGCGGCGAATACTTTCTTTTAATGCTCTTTTTGCAATCTCGCCGCCAATCTGAAGCCTGAAGGCCTTCGATGCTCTCCAGGAATCTCTTGGATTGATTTCCTCCCGTACAAGCGCCTCCACTTTTGCAAACAGCTCATCACCGATTTCCATGCCCTTCAATGCTTCTTCTGTTTTATGGCAGCGATAGGGCACAGGTGCCGCTACACCAAAGGTAATCCGCACATCCTCCAGTACCTTCTTCTGCGGATCGATCCTGCTTACCACACTGCAGCTTAAGGTTGCAATATCCATGGCATTTCGCATGGAATATTTAATATAAAAGCCATGATATCCCTGATAATCCTTTCCCGGAATCACAATATGGGTAAGTACATCTCCCTGGTGAAGATCTACCCTTCCAGGTCCCAGATAAAAATCCTGGATCGGAACCATTCGTCCGCCGGTTCCATCCGCGATCCGAAGCATTGCATTCAGGGAAAACAAGGTAGGTGCACTGTCTGCGCTGACTGCACCGTTGCATACATTTCCGCCGATAGTCCCGATATTGCGAACCTGAGGACCTCCAACCTGATCCACAGCCTCACCCAGGACCGGTATCAGCTTCTGAATCACCGGGTCTTTGGTAACATGGGAAAAGGTGGTAGCTGCTCCGATGAAAATGTCACCGGAATCCATCAGCCGGATCCCCCGGATTTCCTTAATATCCCGGATACTTACCAAAGATGTTCCTGCCATTTTCCCTTCACGTATTTTGATCAGAACATCACTTCCGCCGGAGATTATCCTTGCATCAGGATGCTCCTTCAAAAGCAAAACTGCCTCTTTTATAGTTTCTGCATTATAATAATTTTCGATATCGTACATTCCTCATGCCCCCTTTCTCAGATCAGTCCGGCTTTTGTAAAGCCGTCTATCAGTCTTTGCGGTGTCAGAGGAATTTCAGCAAATCCAATTCCTGTTGCATGTAAAACTGCATTACGGATTGCCGGCGCCCCCGGAATTGCCGGCGGCTCTCCAAGAGCCTTGTTTCCATAAGGTCCCATAGGATCATTCAATTCTACAAATTCTGCTGTAAGATCCGGTGTATCCATAGTTGTCATCAGCTTATAGTCAAGCAAAGTACCGTTTAACGGTCTTCCTGTTTTCTCATCCAGAAGAAGCTGCTCGGAAAGTCCACAGCCCATACCCATGGACATACCGCCGTGAACCTGCATAGCTGCAAGCTGTGGGTTCAAAAGAATTCCGCTGTCATGTACATTGACAATATCCAGAACCTTGATTTTACCAAGCTTCATATCTACTTCCACCTCTGCGAAGCAGCATCCGGTTGCAACCGTATTCTTTTTCACTTGTCTGGAAACCTCAGCTGTAAGAACGGAAGAATTGCCCAGACTGTAATAGCTCTCCATTGCAAGCTCTTCCAGAGAAATGGCCTGTCTGCCGTCTGCCAGAATATATCCGTCCTCCAGCTCCAGACGATCCACATTGCCAGGAACAAGAGTTCTTGCATAATCCAGAATCTTCTGCTTCAAAAGCTGGGCACATTCCTTCACTGCAGTTCCTGTAACAAAGGCCTGTCTGGATGCATAAGCACCTGTATCAAAAGGTGTCACATCTGTATCCTGCATCGTCACAATATGTACTCTGGAAATATCCATATGTAAAGTTTCTGCTGCCATCTGAGAGAAAACAGTATCTGCACCCTGCCCGATCTCAGTTGCTCCCACCTGAAGCTGTACGCTTCCATCCTGGTTCAGTGACAATCTGGCACCTGCAATTTCCAGAGAAATAGGCCATACACCTGTCTTATAGGAGAAAAGTGCCATACCTACGCCGCGGCGGATATCTCCTGTCTGGTCTGCATATGCCTTTCTCTTTTCATCCCAATGTATATAAGCAGCGCCCTTATCCAGGCACTCAAAAATACCATTTGAATTCGCTGCAATCGGTTTCAGATAAGCATCCTCATAATATCCATGAATCAGATTCTTTCTTCGGAATTCCAGAGGATCCATTCCAATCTCATAAGCAATATCATCCATAAAGCTCTCTGTTGCATAGCAGACCTGGGGAATGCCATAGCCTCTCATGGCTCCTGCAGTAGGACAATTGGTATAAACCGTATATGCCTCACCTCGGATATTCGGGCAGGCATACTGAAGACGGCTTGCAGTCAGGCCGTTAGCTGCAATGGCATGTCCGTGGGAAGCGTAAGCTCCCTGATTGGAATAAGTAATCATCTCTTTTGCCAGAAGATGCCCCTCCTGATCTACTCCTGCTGTCATTTCGTATTCAATAGAATGACGGGTTCTGGTATTGGTAAAGGTCTCCTCACGGGTAAGCTCGATCTTTACCGGGCGTCCGCCAACCTGCATGGTAAGAAAAGCATTCAAAGGCTCGTAAAGCACTTCCTGCTTATTTCCAAAGCCGCCGCCTACATATGGCTTAATGACACGCACCTGTCCCCATGGGATTCCCAGTGCCTGACCAACTACACGGCGGACAATGTGAGGTATCTGTGTGGAAGAAACCACAACAATTCTTCCCTTTTCCATATATGCATAAGAAATATTATTCTCAATGTGACAGTGCTGAACAATAGGGGTCTTATAGCTTCTGTGGATCTGTACAGCAGCATCCTCCAATCCCTTATCCACATCACCGATAGCAAAGCTGGAACGCGCAAGAATATTATCCTTCTTATCAAGATGAATGGGATGCTCACTTCCCCGCATAGAAAGCCTGGGGCTTAGCACAACCGGATATTCTTCATATTCTACCTTGATCAGCTTCAATGCCCGTGATGCAGTCACTTCATCCTCTGCTACAACTGCAGCAATATCATCTCCATAATAACGTACTCTTCCGGTCAGAAGATTACGGTCAGCCACATCCTGATGTGCCAGTTCCACAGACCAGGGATGTCCCGGTGTGGGATAGCAATGATTCGGTACGTCCTTAAAAGTCACTACTTTTACCACGCCGTCCAAAGCTTCGGCCTCACTGGTATCAATGGACTTCACAATACCATTACCGATTGTGGCATGACAGACCTTTGCCACCAGACACTTGTCCAGGATCATATCATCTGTAAACTTCGCTCTTCCTGTTACTTTTTCATAAGCGTCTACTCTTGGAACACTCTTTCCAATCATATGCTTCACCTTCTTTACATTTACTTAGTTTGTTTAAAAAAGCCGACGCCGTTCAAAAAACAATATCACGGTTCTTCTTTGAACTGGCTGTCGGCTATGGGCTCATTGCCTTGTGTCTCAAAAATATTGTCTAAAATATCTCTTCTGCATAAAGCAATTGTACCACATTTCTCAGATGTTTTGCAATATTTTTATGCATAATGCAAGAATTTTGTACAGTTATTTTTGAAACTTTCACATATTATTCTTTTAATGTCTGATTAATTGATAATACCTCGCAGGTCATAGATAGCATGTCTTGGGCATTTCACCACACACATACCGCAGCTTAAGCACAAGTCCTCGTTGATCACAGCGCAATTGTCTGTGACCTTAATGGCTTCTGCAGTACATGTTTTCTGGCAGATGCCGCAGCCGATACAGCTGACCTGACACTGTTTTTTTGCCTCCTGACCCTTACTTTTGTTAGAACATTTCACAACCATCCAGTTGGCACATTCATGAATATGAATTACCTTCTGGGGACATACCTTTACACACGCTCCACAGCCAATACATTTCTCTTCATCTACTTCTGCCACACCATATTCATTAAGAGAAATGGCACCAAACTTGCATTTGCTTACGCAGGCTTTACAGCCGATGCATCCGTCCTTACAGCCTTGCTCACCTGATGTGGCTCTGCACCCTCCATTACATGCCACAAAAGCAGCTTTATATGGGAATTTCTTTTTTACAGCCATATCATCCCTTCCTTTCATATGGTGTCCCGCTAAGAGGAAGGCTGTACCGCCTTACACCATCTCTTCGGAAATATGCATCTGCAATTGCAGGTGCCGTCGGAATTGATGTGATTTCACCGATACCAATCGCGCCGCAGGCAACCTTAAGTCCCGGCTTATCGACTACAATGGCATCGATCTTTGGAATTTCGTGGGAACGGAATAAACCAAGAGAACCATATTTCTCAATTGGCTTACAATTTTCATCAATCGGATATTTTTCTCTTAAAGCAAATCCCATGGACATTACTACGCCGCCTTCAATCTGGCCTTCACAGGATAAAGGATTCACTGCTTTGCCAACATCATGAGCCGCAACGATTTCCTCCAGCTTACCGGTTTTGGAATCCAGGATACAGACCTGGGTAGCATAGCCATATGCCACATGAGATACCGGATTTGGCACATCTGCTCCAAGAGGGTCTGTTTTTGCAAGATATTCTGCGTAATAAACCTTGCCGATCATTTCCTCTACTGTTTTTCCGCCACGCTTATCTTCCATCAGCTTCTCACAGGCTCTTCTGCATGCTTCTCCGGTTATCAGAGTCTGTCTGGAGCCGGAGGTTGTTCCGGAATCAGGTGAAATCCAGGTATTGCTCCGCTCATAAACAATATCCTCTCTTTTAATATCTGTGTTGGTAACGATCATCTGAGTCAGCACAGTGCCAAGTCCCTGGCCAATACAGGATGCGCCGGAATAAATATGAAGCTTCCTGTCTTCCTCGAAAATCAGCTTCACACGGCCGGTATCCGGAATTCCTACACCGACTCCGGCATTTTTCATGGCACATCCAAGGCCTACCGCTTTGCCAGCCTCTAATGCTGCGTCATATTTCTCTTTCACTGCCTCCAGGGTTTCCACAAGACCGGTGGAATCATCTACGATCTGTCCATTAGGGAGAACTTCTCCCGGACGGATAGCATTTCGATAGCGAATCTCCCATGGTGTAATTCCCACTTTATCTGCCATCATGTTCAGTAAGGTCTCTGTTGCAAAGCAGGTCTGCGTAACTCCAAAGCCCCGAAAAGCTCCTGCCGGCGGATTATTAGTATAATAAGCAGTTCCTTCAATCTCAAAGTTCTGATAATGATAGGGACCGGCTGCATGAGTGCAGGCACGCTCCAGAACCGGACCTCCAAGAGATGCAAATGCGCCGGTATCAGCCTTAACCTTTGCCTTAACACCCATAATATTTCCGTTCTCGTCACAGCCCATTGTCATATCCATATAAAATGGATGACGTTTTGGATGAACCAGCAAAGATTCTGCCCTTGAAAGCTTCATTTTAACAGGCTTCTTAGTCACATAAGTAAGAAGCGCCGCAAGGTGCTGCACGGTCATATCCTCTTTGCCCCCAAAGCCTCCGCCTACCAGGGCATTCTGAACCTTCACCTTATCTGTTCCAAGAAGCAGACTGCATTCATGCAATGTCTGATGTGCAGACTGGTCTGTGGAATATATGAAAATATCTCCATCCTCATCGTAAAATGACACTGCACACTCCGGCTCCAGAAATGCATGCTCGGTCCATGGTGTTTCAAAATGCTTGGAAATCACGTATTTAGAGCCTTCAATAGCTTCTGTGGCATTGCCGCGGCTAATGTGCTTATATGCACAGATATTATTCTCTTCCTCATCAAATACCCTTGGTGCGTCCGGTGCAGCAGCTTCCTCAATGGTATGGATGTGAGGCAGCACCTCATATTCTACCTTGATCAGCTTCTTCGCCTTCTCTGCAGTTTCTCTATCTTTTGCTGCGACAAGTGCAATGGCGTCCCCCAGATAATGAGTCAGGCCGCCAACCGGAATCAGGGTATACTGATCGTGCTTCAAATGGCCGATCTTATTCTCACCCGGAATATCCTTAGCTGTAACAACAGCCTCCACCCCCGGAAGCTGTTCTGCTTTTGTTGTGTCAATAGAAAGAACACGTGCCCGCGGATATTTGCTTCGGAGAGCCACTCCGTAAAGCATGCCTTCCGGATAGAAATCATCAGGATATTTTCCGGTGCCAAGAACCTTTTCCCCCACATCAATTCTTGCCACACGGGATCCAAGCTCCCAGTTTTCATCTTCCTGTGGAATTACGCCCTCCCGCATAATTCCTGCGGCAATCCGCACTGCATCTATTATTTTTACATACCCTGTACAGCGACAGTAATTGTTGCGCAGGGCATACTTGATTTCCTCATCAGTTGGTTCTTTATTTACATCCAAAAGAGCTTTGGTACACATAATCATACCCGGAATGCAAAAACCGCACTGTACAGCTCCGGCTTTGCCGTACGCATAGGTATATACTTTTTCTTCCCAATCGGTCAGGCCTTCTACTGTGATCACGTTTTTCCCTTCCAGGGAATCCGTGTCCGGCACACAGGCTTTGCAGGTCCTGCCATCAATGATCACGGTGCAGGCTCCGCAGGCGCCCTCACTGCAGCCGTCCTTTACAGAGGTCAGATGCAATTCATCACGCAGAAAGCGAAGCAACTTCTGGTTTTTCCCGGACTCTACGGTCTGTCCATTGACTGTAAATGCTGCCATATTGGACTCTCCTTTCTTGCGGGTTCTCCCGGTCAGGCATACGCTTTGCCATTTTTCCGGAAGCTTTTACATTATATAGATACTGTCCACAGCCCGGATAAAGCTGTGGACAGCATTTGCCTTGTTGGTCAAGCGGATATTCGCAATCCGCTTCGCTGCTTGCTCATAACCAAATGCTGCTTCGCAGCTTGATTCGGTTAAATCACAGATCAGATCATATATCCATAATCATCGATCACTGCACAGATCAGCTTCTTCAGACCATCATACAGCTTATCAGCAGGATCATCTGCCTTGCAATCTGTAATCTGGCCTACAAATCTTACCTTGCAGGTCTTTGCTTTTTTATCAAGCACAACAAATCCGTCGTTTGTGCTGTCTGCCATATCTTTTTCATTTGCAAACAGAGTGAATTTGTCTTTATATGGTGCACTTGCGTATGGACAGAAGCTCTTGCAGTTACCGCACTCATTACACATGTAATCTACATGGATCACCTGATTCATTGCCATTCCCGGAACCTTTACGGAAATATTTGCACGGTTCGGACAAACATCCACACAGTTCTCGCAGACCTTATTACAGGTAAGACATCTTTCTTCCTCTGTCTTCACTTCTTCGCTGTGCTTTAAGATTCCCTTCTTTGCATAGCAGTCTGCTTCCTTGCCGGTTACAGCTGCATCCCTTGTGATCTCTTTGCCAAGGATATCTTTAACTGCAAGCTGCGCATCGCGGATTCCCTCTACAATCGTAGCAGCACCCTTTGCTCCGTCTCCAGCAACATAAACGCCGCTTACACTGGTTTCAAGAGTCTTGTCGTTGACCTTTGCTCTTCCTCTTTCGTCCACTGCAATCTGGTTTGCAGTATAGAAGTCTGTATCAAGCTTCTCACCAACTGCCACGATTACAGTATCAGCAGGAACCTCTTCTACGTCTGCTGTCTCAGTAACACCGGCACGTCCGGACGCATCCATCTGTCCAAGCTCCATCTTTTGGCAGATCAGTCTTCCATTCTCAAGACTTACCGGAGAAAGAAGCTCTTTAAACTCAACGCCCTCTTCCAGAACCTCCAGAAGCTCATCCTCTGCTGCAGGCATGTAGCGTTTGGTTCTTCTGTATACAAGATATACATGCTCTACGCCTTTTGTGCGCTTTGCTGCTCTTGCAGTATCCATGGCTGTGTTACCGCCGCCGATAACTACCACATTCTTTCCGATATCCAGACTGCCATCACTTGCCTTGAAATCACGAAGGAATTTCAGTGCGTTTACAGTCTCACCCTTCTTAAGCTTCAAGGTACCTGGCTTGCCGGCTCCGATCGCAAGAATCACTGCATCATAGCCCTGTGCTTTCAGCTCTGCTACAGATGTAATTTCTGTATTGGTGCAGATCTTTACTCCCATCTTTTCAATAAAGGAAATATCTTTGTCAATGGCATCATCTCCAATACGGAAGCCCGGGATCACGTAGCGGATCACACCGCCTGCTTTTTCCTCTTTTTCAAAAACAGTTACAGCTGCGCCCTCTCTTGCAAGGAAATAAGCTGCAGCAATACCGGCAGGACCGCCGCCTACAACAGCAACCTTCTTACCGTTTGGTTCTCCGGCTTTGATCTGACCGATCAGCTCCTCATAGCCCTTCTGTGCTGCAATCAGCTTAGTTCCGCGGATATTTACAGATTCCTCATAGAAATTACGGGTACATTTATTCATACAGTTATGCGCACATAAGGTTCCTGTAATAAATGGCAGTGCATTTTTCTCAAGGATCACTTCCAGAGCTTCTTTGTATTTGCCCTCACCTGTAAGAGCCACATACTGCGGAATATCCTGATGAATAGGGCATCCCTCTGCACATGGAGCATAGAAGCAGTCCAGAAGCGGAACCTCTTTTGTGCTCTTTCTGTTTGGAATCGGCTTGATATTCTTTACATGATGTGCATCTGTGATGGCATCCGCTGCCAGCTTTTTCAGTGCATCCACATCAATTCCATCCCATTTCTTCGGAGCAATTCCGTCAGTCTTAGCTGCAACCTGAGAAAATCTCTGATAACCGCCGGCCTTCAGAAGAGTCGTTGCCATGGTTACAGGCCAGATTCCGCAGCCTACGATCCGATCGATGTTGTAATAATCAGCACCACCGGAATAGGAAATTCTCAGCTTTCCTGCAAATTCTTCAGAAAGCTTGGCTGCAAGAGAAATGGACAGAGGGAATAAGGATTTACCTGACATATACATTTCTTCGCTTGGAAGCTCATTTCTTGTAACGTCAACAGGGAAGGTATTGGTGATCTTCACACCAAATTCCAGTCCCAGCTCCTCTGATAATTTCATCAGGCGGGTAAGCATAGGAACTGCATCCTCATACTGCAGGTCATCTCTGAAATGGAAATCACCGAATACCATATAGTCGTATCCCATTTCATCCATAGTCTTTCTTGCAAAATCATAGCCCAGAAGAGTAGGATTGCATTTTACAAAGGTATTCAGATGCTTCTCGGTAAGAAGGTAGTTTGCAATGCTCTCGATTTCCTGTGGCGGACATCCATGTAAAGTGGAAATCGTTGCAGAATTACAGATAGCAGATGGAATCGCCTCAATATCTTCTCTGGTGAAATTGTGGAATCTGTCTGCATTGTCCAGAAGCCATTTTTTACATTCCTGGAAGACAGCAGTATCCTTGGCTTCCATCATTCCATCGATAAAGGTGTTCACCTTGTCGCCTTTGATTCCCTCCAGATCATAGCCTACAGAAATATTAAACTGGAAGCCATCCTGCGCTCCAAGATTAAATTCCTTCGCCATAACATGAAGGATAAACCATGCCTTGATATATTCGCTCATTGCATCCGGAACGGTAAGCTCTGTAGACCATTCACAGTTATAGCCTTCGTCATCAGCAAGAATACATGGTTTATTTACACATGCGGAAAGCTCTGCACCATCCATTTTCTGAACGGTCTTCAGCTCAAAGAAACGTGCGCCTGCATAATAGGAAGCAATAATATTCTGGGCAAGCTGTGTGTGTGGACCTGCTGCAGGTCCCACAGGTGTCTCCAGAGTTCTTTCAAAGATTGTCAGATTATGATCTGCATTTATTGTATATGGGCGATGTACCCCAAATACTGTATCTTTCCCGCTTTTTTCCTGAAGGACCCATTCCATCAGCTGCCCGAAAGGCATACATGTCATAATATCGCTCATATTTATTTTCCTCCGTTAATATCATCAGCCAGTTCCTTGGCAGACTGTCTGCAGTCAGCCATAACCTTATCTACATCACATACCAGTACTTCTCTGTCCTTCATAAGAATCTTTCCATTGCAGACAGTCGTTACTACATCATGTCCTGTAGTACCGAACAGCAGATGTCCATTTACGTTATCAGCTCTCATAGGTGTCAGCGGGTTGTAATCCATTACGATCACATCAGCTGCAGCCCCCTCTCTTAATACGCCAAGAGGTTTCTTAAAGTAACGGTTTGCAATAACAGCATTATTTTCAAAGAGCATCTTCGGAACTTCTCCCCATGCAGCATTAGGATCGCACAGATGATGCTTATGAAGAATATTGGCAACCTTCCAGGATTCCAGCATATCATGAGTATAACCATCTGTTCCAAGTCCGGTCACGATTCCCTTATGAACCAGCTCCATAGTAGGAGGACATCCGCAGGCATTTCCCATATTGGATTCCGGATTATGGACAACCATTGTATCAGTTTCCTTAATCAGATCCATCTCATGCTCATTGATATAAATACAGTGTCCCAAAAGAGTCTTCGGTCCAAGAATGTTCCAATCATAAAGCCTGTCTACAATTCGTTTGCTATGCTCCTTCAGGCACTGATGAAGGTCATAGATTCCCTCAGCTACATGAATATGATAACCTACGCCCTCTGGCTTCAGTTCATTGCACAGCTCCATGGTCTTATCAGAAATTGTGAAGGATGCATGCATACCCATCATAGCTGCCAGCATATCGCTGTCATCATCCAGTGCATGTTTAATAAAATTCACATTCTCCATTACGGACTCTCTGGACTTGTCCATGCCGTCACGGTCAGAAATCTCATAGCAAAGACAGGTTCTTACGCCCAGTTCCTTAGCAGCGGATTCAATAGCGCTAAGGGAGCCTGTAATATGTCCAAAGCTTGCATGATGGTCAAATACAGTAGTAACACCATTCTTAATACTGTCAATATAGGTAGCCATTGCAGAAAGTCTGGTCTGCTCCAGAGTCAGATGGCGGTCAATGGTCCACCACTGTCCATCCAGAATATCAAGGAATCCCTTGGGATTGTATCCCTTAATACTTAAGCCTCTGGCAAAAGAGCTGTAGATATGCTCATGAGTATTGATAAATGCAGGCATGATTACTCCGCCTCTGGCATCCACAAATTCTCCATCCGGATATGCTCTCTTCACCTCATCTGTAGTCCCCACCATTACTATGGTGTTACCATCCATTGCAACTGCGCCGTTCTCTATAAATGCATTGGATGCGTCCCGTGTGATCATTCTTCCGTTACCAATAATAAGCATATGGAGTCCTCCTTTACTTGTTAAAATTGTTGAATCAAAATGCACAATTCAACATTTTTTAGGATATTTTATACAGATAATGTAACATATTCTCATCCGAATTTCAATAGTATTTCAAAAAATATTTTTGGCTTTCTTAAAATTTTTGTAGTCTAACTTTTGTTGCCTGGGGGCAAACCTGGTATTTACAGGAAAAAGGGCGCAAAAAAAGCAGCCCGTTTTTATGCGAACTGCTCTTTCTGCCACTTGCTTATTCTATTTTTCTGATTTAAGTTGTTCCGAGTACATTTCCCTACAGTTCTCTGACCACATGCAGGCTTCTGCGCTCCTTTTTCCAGAGTTCTGTGTCGATTTCCACTTCGTAGCCTTTTCCATTCTTCACATGCCAGTCATAAAAGGACCGTTCCTCATCTGCATATTCTTCCATAATATTCATAATGGTGCCGCCATGTACCACCAGTGCGGCGCTGGAAATATTTTTGCGGATGCAGCTGCCAACTGCCATCTGAAATCCGGTGATGTTTCTTCGCTTAAATTCTTCCCGGCTCTCCCCTCCCGGGAATGGAAGAAGTCCGCCGGAATCGATCCATGCCTGGTAATTTGCATTGCCGTCCAACTCCAGATAATTTTTGTTCTCAAATTCCCCGAAATCGCACTCTGCAAGCTCATCGATTATGTTCAGTGGTTTTCCCGGAAAAAGAATAGACGCAGTCTGGGTGCAGCGCAGCATGGGACTTGCATATACTGCCTGGGGTTCTCCATAGTCCAGCTGCTTCAGCACTTCCTGAGACTGAGGTAAAAGAGGCTCATCGGTTCTTCTTCCTATATATCTTTGTTTTTGATTGCCAGCGGTTTCTCCGTGACGAATAAGCATCAGCTTAAGCATCCTTGATCACCGTCCCAATTCCGCAGACCACACGGGTCACTTTTTTGCTTTTGGAAGCAAGTCCCGTACAGACTCTGCCCACTGCTTCCCGGTATTTCCGGTCAAAAGCGTCCATGGGAACGACGCCGTAGCCTACCTCCTGGCTTACGACCACAATGTCCGGATTCCCTTCTGCAAGCTTCTCTGCAAGCCCGGCAACATCATGACCAGCCTTTAATTCCTTACGGATAAATTCCTGGAAATCCAGAACCCCCTCTGCCTTCATAAGCTGGTATTCCTCTAACTTGCCGCCATTTTTCCAGCAGATTTCCGGGTGTTTTTCCTTTGCATAATCGCTTTTTCCCTGAAAAGCGCCGCCGATAATCATTTCCATTCTGGTATCTCTCCTTCTACACTCACGCTTTTGTATATTATTTCTTCTAAATCAGCACAGAAGCCACCGCCAGCACTACTGCCATTCCCACCTCGCAGAGGCAAAGGAAATAGCCGGCCAAGTCTCCTGTAATTCCGCCGAAATACTTCATGGCCTTGTGATGATAAAAAAGGAAGATTGCCCCAGCTGCCGCAAATGCCAGAATCCCAAGCACAGGCTGGATCCAGACCATCACAGCCAGAAGGATCACAAGATAAACAATCAGCACATTCCGCACCGCCAGATCCTCTGCTTTTCTTGAAAACTCCGCCACAGTGCCATCCTTTCTAGCCTTTGGAAAAGTCATGACGCTGATTCCGGAAAAGCATCTGGAAACCATAAAGCCAAGCGCCATGATCTCAAGTGCAGGTTTGCAAAGCCACAGCTGGCTGTAAGCACCATACCAGGCAAGAAAGTAAACACAGGCCGTGATCACAGCAAATGCCCCAGCATGGGAATCCTTCAAGATCTCAAGGCGGCGCTCCTTTTCCTGCCAGGAGCTTAAGGCATCGGAAGTGTCCAGAAGCCCGTCCACATGGATTCCTCCTGTGACCCATACCGGAACCAGTACCAGCACAGCTGCCACAAATGCCGCCTGAAACCCAAATCTGCTTCCCGCCCAGCCCACAGCCAGGGACAAAGCCCCGATCACAAGACCGATAAAGGGAAAGAAGCAGAAGGTATATTTCATATTCTCCTTGCTCCAGTCAGCTCTTGGCATGGGGATTTTCGAATACATGGCAAATGCCACCTTAAAATTATTCCACAGCATTTTCACCTGTTTTTCCTCCTTTGTGCCAAATCGGGATTCCATATACTACTTCTACCACCTGATCTGCCATTTCTCCAAGCTTCTGGTTGATTTTCCCAAGATACTCCTGATAGCGGACGGTATCTCCCTCATAGGAAGCTGCCTCGGAAAAAATCTCATTGGTAACAATCACAAGGTGACGGACCTGGCTTTTCAGCTTTCGGACACCTCTTAGGACAGCCTCCACAGTATCCGCTCCTGCCCCACTTTCTTCGAACATTTCATTTGCCGCAAGATTGGACATGCATTCCAGAAGAACAATGGCGTCTTGTGGAAATTCCAGATTTTCAAGTCCTGTATAGCACTCTACTGTCTCGAAGCCTTTTCCCGCACGCATTTTGCGATGGCGCTCTACGCGCTTATAGCTTTCCTCATCATAAGGGTGCATGGTCGCGATGTAGAATCGTTTTCCCTGTCCCAGAGACAGGATCTTGTCCTCGGCAAAAGCAGATTTCCCGCTTCCGCTTCCGCCTGTCACTACAGCCATCATGTTATTTCAGCTCCTCGTACTGGTCTACGTGAATATCATCAAACGTACTTAAGGTATTGTAAAGAGTGGCTCCCATGTCCAAAAACGGGCAGAGGGCAATGGCCCCGGTTCCCTCTCCAAGACACATATCTGCATGAAGCACCGCTTCCTTACCAAGCTTTTCCAGAACCAGATGCGCTGCCGGCTCTTTGGAGACATGGCTTGCGATCATATAATCTTTTGCCTGCGGACAGATTCCTGCAGCCACAAGGGCTGCTACTCCGGAGATAAAGCCATCGATCAGCACCGGAATCTGCAAAGCGGCTCCGCCAAGATAAACCCCGGCCATACCTGCGATATCCAGTCCGCCAACCTTGGCAAGCACATCAATGGGGTCTGACGGATCTGGCTCATTGAGGGCGATTGCCTTTTTGATGGCATTGATCTTGCGGGTCAGTCCGTCGCTGGAAAGGCCTGCGCCTCTTCCGGTCATCGTTTCCACAGGCTGATCCAGAAGTACAGAAGCAACTGCACTGCTGGTTGTGGTATTTCCAATGCCCATTTCTCCGGTAGCAAGAAGGCGATAGCCCTGTGCTTTCAGCTCCTCTGCCATGGCGATTCCGGCTTCGATTCCTTTCACAGCTTCTTCTCTTGTCATAGCCGGGCCCTTTGTCATATTGCGTGTTCCGTACATAACCTTCAGATCAGTGCGGGCAGTAGTGTCTTTCACCATTCCCACATCTACAGGCTTCACAGCAACGCCGCACTGATGGCACATCACACATGCAGTGGTGGTTTCTTTCACAAAGTTGTCCGCCACAATTCCGGTTACTTCCTGTCCAGTCTGGGTAACTCCCTCTTCCACAACTCCGTTGTCTGCGCACATGGCAACCAGTGCTTTTTTGCCAATGTCAACCTTCACCTCACCTGTAATTCCCACGATCTGGGTGATCAGGTCCTCCATTTTTCCAAGGGAATGAAGAGGCTTGGCAATGCTGTCCCAGCGCTTCCTTGCAGTCTCCATCTTTTCCTCATCAAGAGGCTTTATCTTCTTCCGTGCTTCTTCTAATGTCATCATTTCCTCCCACTGGTAAATACCAGGAATTTGCTGAATACATAATTTAAAGCCATAACTACAAACTGGATGATCAGTTTTCCAACCATATCATTTAAATGTACGATCTCGGCGAAAAACCATACTCCGCCAACCTCGATGACCATGGTGCTCAGTCTGGCTCCTACGAACTTGCAGAAAGGCCGGATGTGGTCCTTCAAGGTTTCGCATTTGTCCAGAAAAACAAATTTGGAGTTTACCACATAGGCAAACACAATTGCCAGAATAACGGAAATCACATTGGCAATTTCTCTTTGCAGGCCTGCCTGGCGCAGAAAGAAAAAGCTGGCTAAATTTACAACTGTGGTGCAGCCGCCGAAAAATATGTAGCGTATTACGTCATTGGCATAAAGCTTCTTAATGAGAGCGATCATGATTTACCTCCTGATAAACGTCCTTTTTCCCGCGAACGATCTGGGAAATAATGTAGCGGGGACGCCTTTTTACTTCTTCGTATATTTTTGCAATGTAGTATCCAATGATTCCAAGGCTTAGCATAATCGCACTTCCAATAAGAAGCAGTACGATCAGCGTGGTGGTGTAGCCTTCCACTGCTCTTCCGGCAAAAAACTGCACCAGAGAGTAGATGATCAGAATCAGAGAACATCCAAAACAGGCTCCTCCTATAATGGTTACAAACTGCAGGGGGACTGTAGTAAATGCCACAATATTGGTAAAGGCATATTTCACAAGGGACCAGGTGGACCACTTGGATTGTCCTGCCTCCCTGTCATGAACCTCGAATTCCACATGTGTGGTTTTGAAGCCTACCCATGAGGAGGTGGCACGGAAAAACATATTCCGCTCCGGCATGGAGAGAATGCTGTTCACAGCTTTCCGGTCCATCATCTTAAAATCGGAGGCATTCTGCATGTTTACCCCTGTTGCCTTGGACATGATCCCATAGAAAAAGCCTGCGCTTTCTTTGTGCAGAAGACTTTCAGTTCCTCTGCTTTTCTTCACGCCCTCAATCACTTCCCAGCCTTCTTCCCAAAGGTGATACATTGGGATCAGGGTTTCCGGCGGGTGCTGCAGATCGCAGTCCATCACAGCGACCACATCTCCTGTGGCCTGGGCAAGGCCTGCATAAACTGCCGCTTCCTTCCCGAAGTTTCTGGAAAAATGAACGCCTAAGATATTTGCGTCTTTCTCACCTGCTTTGGTGATTTCTTCCCATGTTCTGTCGTTTGAGCCATCGTCTACAAGTACCAATTCATAAGAAATGCCTGCTTCTGTTAAAACCTCATGAAGGACCCGGCAGGTTTTTCCTACCATCAGTTCTTCGTTGTAAGCGGGCAAAACTACTGATAATCTGCTCATTTTTTTGTCCTCTAGTCTTTCATTTTTCAACGTTCCCATTATAGTACAAAACCATTTGGCAGGCAACCTTATTTCGGTTTCTTCAGAATTTCTTAAGGATATTAGGGTTTTATGGCAATAAAAAAAACGATAACCAATCGGCTACCGTTTGCTTACTGTACCTTCAAAACTACATACATGCTGTATCCTCGTTTGGAATCT
>UMCB01031495.1_pt1 | contig 99680 bp, 86 predicted proteins | sample 1964151 | NCBI WGS metagenome assembly UMCB01 (sample SAMEA4835960, study PRJEB28245) | human gut metagenome | biome: gut microbiome; material: fecal sample | place: Denmark | collected 2008
GAATTATATAAAGAAAGAGGAATTTGCATATGCGCCGAGAAGTATCTTTGGAGGAGATTTCCGACGGAAGACTTTATGAATTAAATGATATGGTAAAGGCAGACTGCCAGGACTGCGCTGGCTGCCACGACTGCTGCGAGGGAATGGGAGACTCCGTAGTGTTAGACCCTATGGATGTGTACCGTTTAAGCCAGGGCCTTGGAAAAAGCCCTACAGAGCTGGTAAGCGCCGGATGGATCCAGTTTGACGCCATGGACGGAAACATCCTTCCCCACCTTTGCATGACCGGGAAAAACGAAAGCTGCGTGTTTCTAAACGACCAGGGAAGATGCCGGATTCACAGTGTCCGTCCTGGATTTTGCAGGCTTTTCCCGTTGGGACGCTACTATGAAAACGGAAGCTTCAAGTATTTTCTGCAGATCCATGAATGCAAGAAGACCAACCGGAGCAAGATCAAGGTAAAAAAATGGATCGACACCCCGGAGCTTCGCAAATACGAGAAGTTCGTAGCAGACTGGCATTACTTCCTGCTTGATGTGCAGGAGGTGCTTTACGGTGCCGCAGATGCCCAGCTGATCAAGAATCTGAACCTTTATGTGGTGAACCGTTTCTACCTGAAGCCTTATGAAAAAAATCAGGATTTCTATGAGCAGTTTGAAGAGCGGCTGAAAGAGGGCAGGCAGCTTCTAAGCCTTGCCTGAAGGCAGGGGACTGCCCCTGACACCAGAAAAAGAAAAGAGTATAGAAAAACTCCCGGAACTCTCACGAGAACCGGGGGTCTTTTATTTTTAGTTTGCAGTATTCCATTAGAAGCTTTGGGAGGGACTATGGTATCTGCGCACTAAAAATTCAATCTATAACAAATTATAAGATATAAGCAACATAATAGAAAGCTGTCCAAATACTAGAATACACGAAAAATTCCGTTTTGGCAAGTGTTTTTTGTAAAATTTGATACAAAATTTTATGTAAATTTTACAGAATCTGCAAATAAAATTACACAGCCTATTATAACACAGCAAAAAGGCGTTTTGTAAAAATCCTTTTTCAAACATGTTCTGGACATTGGAGGAAAATGTTGCTATAGTTAGGAGAGAAATCAGGGAAAAACATTATTATACCTGATCTTATTTAAAAACGAAAGAGGACACAGCCATGCCAGTATTTGATTTCAGCGGCGCTTCTGCAAGCAAAGCAGAGGCCAAATGCACCTATACCACTTTTCAAAGCAATAATACCACACCATCTGCAGACCAGCCCATTATGGTGCTTGATAATAAAGAAAGACACTGGAAGCATCATTCCTGCGGCGTTTTCACCAATCCGGTGAACCGCACTGCCTTTGAATTTAAGGAAGAGGACGGCACCTTCACAGCCGATGTGCTGAAAATCGATTCCAGATTTACCAGCCTTCTGAAATGGCTTGGAGACAGCCGCATCAATGTGCGCCTGTCAGGAGCGAATACAGAGGACGGCTATGCTGTGTACCGCATCAGAGAGACTGCCTTTGGGGGCGGCACCAAGCTTTCCGCAGAGGACGGCTTTCTGCAGTTTATGATCGAGCGTCTCCTTGAGAGCAATGCACCTGCAGAAGCAGAGGAGGACGAGAATCAGGAGGAAACAGGGGATGAGATGAAGCTTACCAGCCTTCAGAGCATCACCGATTTTATGACCTGCGCAGGCAAAACCCTGCCGGATAACATCCGCCTGTGGACCAGAAGAAACCTGGCAGTGGCAAGATCCAGCGAGGTTTCCCAGGAAGAGCGCCATCACGCACAGAGAGCTCTTTCCATTATGCTGAACATCCAGTGGAAAAACAATTACTTCGAAGCCATCGACCCGGTGGAAGCAAGAAGAATCCTGGACGAAGAGCTTTACGGAATGGAGCGTGTGAAACAGCGTATCATCGAGACCATTATCCAGATCAACCGTACCCATACCCTGCCTGCTTACGGACTTCTTCTCATCGGACCTGCAGGTACCGGTAAATCCCAGATCGCCTATGCGGTAGCAAGAATCCTGAAGCTTCCGTGGACGACTCTGGACATGAGCTCCATCAACGATTCCAAGCAGCTGACAGGTAGCCCTCGTATTTATGCAAACGCTAAACCTGGAATTATCATGGATGCATTTTCCATGGCAGGAGCCTCCAACCTGGTATTTATCATCAACGAGCTTGACAAGGCAAACTCCGGACATGGCAACGGAAACCCGGCAGACGTGCTTCTTACCCTTCTGGACAACCTTGGATTTACAGACAACTATATGGAATGTATGATTCCAACCGGCGGTGTTTACCCTATTGCCACAGCCAATGATCGTGACCAGATCAGTGCGCCGCTGATGTCCAGATTTGCCGTGATCGACATTCCGGACTACACAGCAGAAGAGAAGAAAGTAATCTTCTCCAGATTCTCCCTGCCCAAGGTTCTGAAAAGAATGCATATGGAAGAGGGCGAGTGCATTATCACAGATGACGCTCTGGATGCCATTGTTGCCCGCTATTCCAATACCACCGGTATCCGTGACCTGGAGCAGGCAGCCGAGCACATTGCCGCCAACGCCCTGTACCAGATCGAGGTCAACCATGTGGATAAGGTGGAATATACAAGAGAGATGGTTGAGGAACTGCTGAAGTAAAAAACATAACAGGAGTAACAAAAATGGAATTCTGGGATATTTATGACATTAATAAAAGACCTACAGGCCGCACCATGAAGCGCAACGACTGGTGCTTAAAGGACGGAGAGTACCATCTCACCGTCCTCGGAGTAGTTGCAAGACCGGACGGCACCTTCCTGATCACCAAGCGCGTCATGACCAAAGCATGGGCGCCAGGCTGGTGGGAAGTATCCGGCGGCGCAGCCCAGGCAGGAGAATCCTCCTATGACGCAGTTCTCCGCGAGGTGAAAGAAGAGACAGGCCTTGACGTAAGCAGTGCACAGGGCGGCTATCTTTTCACATACAAAAGAGAAAACCCGGGTGAGGGAGACAATTACTTTGTAGACGTATACCGCTTTGTCATGGACGTACAGGAAGAAGACCTGCACCTTCAGGAAGAGGAAACAGACGGCCACATGTTCGCCACATTGGAGCAGATCAAAGCCTTTGCCGCAGAAGGAAAATTCCTTCACTACGACAGCATCCAGGCCGCTTTTCAAGGGTTATAAGCAATGGCCGTGCGCCCTACGGCTGCAAATTTTGGAAATAAATAATGTTAAAATTATGTAAGAAAACAGCCGGAAATGAAATAGCCGCTTGTAATTTCAAGAAAGATATATTATAATTAGCACCGAAATCTGAATAAAAACCAGGGGAGTTTCGATTGAGAAGCTGAGAGTAAGGTAGCCCTTAGACCCTTTTAACCTGTTGGATCATGCCAGTGTAGGAAGTGTTGAAGATGTATTTTAGAGCATTTGCGTGATTGCAGATGCTCTTTTTTCTTTTGCAGATTCATAAAAAGATGGTTCTTATTCGATTGATAAAAAATCCCAGGCCCGGAACCCTTTCAAATCAGCTTCGGAGATCTGGCACATATTAAAGGAGGAAACAAAAATGAACGCAAGTGTAGCAATTCAGGTACTGCCAAATGTACAGGATGACGAAGAAGTAATCCGCATTGTAGACGAGGTAATCGCCTACATCAAATCCACAGGACTTAACTGTTATGTAGGACCTTTCGAGACAACCATCGAGGGTGACTACGATCAGCTTATGGACATTGTAAAAGAGTGCCAGCACGTAGCAGAGCGCGCAGGCTGCAAGGCTATGAACGTCTATGTAAAGATCTCTTACAAACCAGAAGGGGATGTGCTTACCATTGAAAAGAAAGTTACCAAACATCACCAGTAAGATTCCCCCTGTCGTTGCAATGGCGGCAATCCTGCTTCTCTGGGAGCTGGTAAGCATCTCCGGATTAGTTCCGTCCTACATGCTTCCCTCCCCGGTTGCAGTGTGCAAGGCGCTGATCGGCGACCTTCCCACTATTTTATTCCATGCGAAATTTACCCTTTTGGAATCCTTCTACGGACTTCTCATTGGAATCGCTCTGGCATTTATTTTCGCAACTGTGATGGACCGTTTCCGGGTAATGGATCAGGCTTTTTATCCGATTATGATCATTACCCAGACCATTCCCACCATCGCCATCGCGCCGATCCTGGTGTTGTGGATGGGCTTTGGAATGGCACCAAAGATCACCTTAGTCGTGATCACCACCTTTTTCCCCATCACCATCGGGCTTCTGGACGGCTACAAGAGTGTAGACCCGGATGCCATCCGCCTGATGAAAGCAATGGGCGCCGGCAGAATGCAGATTTTCCGCCATGTGAAATTCCCCTCTGCCCTGCCCCAGTTCTTTTCCGGGCTGAAGATCTCCGCATCCTACGCCGTAGTAGGTGCCGTAGTATCTGAGTGGCTGGGAGGCTTTAACGGTCTTGGTGTTTACATGACAAGGGTAAAAAAGGCATACGCGTTTGACAAAATGTTTGCAGTTATTATTTTCATTGTGATCATCAGTTTGCTGCTGCTTTTCATAGTAAATGTGGCAAGCCGCATCGCAATGCCCTGGCTGCAGGTTGAAAAGGAGAAAAATCATGAATAAGAATCTGAAAAAAGCCGTTGCATCCGCTGCAGCGCTGACAATGGTATTTGCAGTTCCTACAGGTGTTTACGCAGCAGATGGCGAGAATGAGAAAATCACATTCTGCCTGGACTGGACACCGAACACCAACCACACAGGACTTTATGTAGCACTTGCAAAAGGCTATTATGAAGACGCAGGACTTGACGTAGAGATCGTACAGCCGCCGGAAAACGGTGCAGCACTGATGTGCGCAGCCGGACAGGCCCAGTTCGCAATCGAGGCACAGGATACTATGGCAGCTTCCCTGGCACTTGATGAGCCTCTTGGAATTACAGCAGTGGCAGCTGTGATCCAGCACAACACCTCCGGAATCCTTTCAAGAGCAGGAGACGGAATCGACACACCAGCCGGACTGACTGGCAAAACTTATTCCACATGGGACTCTCCAATCGAGCTTGCCATGCTGGAAAATGTAGTAAACAGCGACGGAGGGGATTTTGACCAGGTTACCCTGATCCCCAACGACATCACAGATGAGCCGGCAGCACTTGCAGCCCATCAGACAGACGCCATCTGGGTATTCCAAGGCTGGGGCGGCGTGAACGCAGAGGTAGAAGGCGTAGACTGCGATTACTTCGCATTCTCCGATATCAATCCTGTATTTGACTACTACACACCGGTTATTATCGCTAACAACGATTTCCTCAGCGAGAACCCGGATCAGGCGAAAGCATTTATGGAAGCAACTGCAAAGGGCTATGAGTTTGCAGCAGAAAATCCGGACGAGGCAGCACAGATCCTCATCGACGGCGACAACACAGGCTCCCTCAAAGACGCAGAGGAGCTGGTAAAGAAGAGCCAGGAATTCCTTTCCGCAAAATACATTGACGATGCAGACAGCTGGGGCGTGATCGATCCTGAGAGATGGAACGCATTCTACAAATGGCTGTATGAGAATCAGCTTTGCGAAAAAGACCTGACAGACGTAGGATTTTCCAACGACTATCTGCCGCAGTAAATGAGGAGAACAGTGCCATGGCTTATGCGAAAGCTGTGGAGACTGTGCAGATGAAATAGAAAGTTATACAGTAGGGAATATAGAATGTCATCAGAAAACAGTAAATCATTACTAAGAGCAGAACATATTTCAAAAGCATACGGTGAAAAACAGGTCCTGAAGGACATTTCCATTCATCTGGAACAGGGCGAGCTGGTATCCCTTCTGGGAGTCAGCGGCTCCGGAAAGACCACTTTGTTTCACATTCTTTCCGGCCTTGTAAACCCAGATGCGGGAAAAGTATACCTCCGCGATCAGGATGTAACCTCCGCCCCCGGAAGCATCAGCTACATGCTGCAGAAGGATCTCCTCCTTCCTCACAAGAAGGTAATTGACAATGTGGCACTTCCCCTTCTTCTGAAGGGAATGAAGAAGCAGGAAGCCAGGGAGAAAGCCAATCCCTTATTTGCGGAATTTGGCCTTGAGGGCACCCAGCTTCAGTATCCAAGCCAGCTCTCTGGCGGAATGCGCCAGCGTGCAGCCCTGCTTCGGACCTATTTAAGCTCCAGCGGTGTTGCCCTTCTGGACGAGCCATTCAGCGCACTGGACACTCTGACTAAGGCCAGCGTGCACAAATGGTATCTGGATATTATGCAGCACATTGATCTGTCCACCTTGTTTATTACCCATGACATTGACGAGGCTATTTTGCTGTCCGACAGAATCTACATTCTGAACGGGACTCCCGGAACCATCAAGGAAGAAATCATGATCCGGGAGAAAAAGCCAAGGGCAGAGGACTTCTCGCTGTCAGAAGAATTTTTGGAATATAAGAGACAAATTATTAGTAAGCTTTGACAGAAGATGTGTGCAGAGGTTTTTGCAGCATCTGTGAAAAAAATTCAAAAGGCCGCTATGCATATTCAGTATAATCCGAAATGCACAGCGGTCTTTTTCTGATTGGGAAAAATTTTCCACAAATTGTAATATGCATCTTGTAGAAAGCCTTTTTCAAACAAGCTCTGGCGGATACATGCCGAGCATTTTATTATCTGCTGGATGATCATAGTACATCAGTTTAGAAAATACACTCCCAGATTCAAGTACCCTGCAAACGTCACCCACGCCAGATAAGGCAGCATCAGATTTGCCGCCTCAGGGGACACCGCACCGAAAGATTTTATAGTGGCGAAAATCAGCAGCCACAACGCCGCCAGCCAGAAAAAGGAAAACAGATACCAGCCGCAGTTAAAGAACCAGATCGACCACAGAAAGTTAAAAAACAGCTGCAAAATGTAAAAAAACAAATCATTGTTGGTGCATTTCCCAGAATTTGCCACCAGGTAAGCGGCGAATCCCATCAGCAGATAAAGAATGGTCCACACCACCGGAAACACCCATCCCGGCGGGGAAAGGGGCGGCTGGCAAAGGTCCGCGTAGGCCTCCATAGACCCGGTAGTCAGAAGCGCTGCAAATGCTCCCACTGCCAGTGGAAATAAAAGAAAAGGAAGAATATTTTTTATCTGGGTATTCATTGAAAAACTCCGTTTACCGGTAAAATTAATTCATTATATGCTTCTGGCCATGGACGAAATACCGATTGCTTTTATTGGATATCAAAATATGATGATGTTAGGGTCAAAAGGTCTTTTGCCCCTAACTTGATATCCACGAATTGCTCCGCTGCAAAGCAGCTCCCGCAATTCTCGAATATTCGGAATCCGCTGATTTACTATGTAAATCGCTACTTCCTCATGTTCGGCGGGTCCCAAGTTCAAAAGCCTTATCATGCAGGCATGAACGGCTTTTTGACCTTTTGACCCTGATATCAAAATATACAATAAGTACGAAAATGTAATTGCATAGCGGAATATATTGTGCAATAATTATAAAAATGAGCGCAAGGAGGAACAAAATGAAGAAATTAACAACAGGAAAAATCTGGCAGTTTGCAGCTGGACAATTTGGCTGGGCAATGCTGTCGGGAATCATTTCCAACTGGCTGGTGTATTTTTATCAGCCAGATGAGACTGCCATCAGTCAGGGACAAACTGTATTTATTCCTCAGGGGCTGGTGGTACTTGGCATTTTTACCATAATTGGAGGAATCACAGCTTTCGGAAGGATTTTTGACGCATTTACAGACCCTATGATCGCGTCTTTATCAGACCGGTGTACATCAAAAAATGGGCGAAGAATCCCATTCCTGAAATGGGCATCTCTTCCGCTGGCACTTTCCACCGTATTGGTATTCTGGTCTCCGCTAAATCAGAACAGCTGGATCAATGCTGCCTTTTTGCTGGCAATGATCCTGGCATATTATCTTTCCATTACTGCATATTGTACGCCATATAATGCGCTGATTCCGGAACTGGGACATACTCAGCAGGAACGACTTAATATTTCTACCGTTATTTCTTTTACTTTCATTGCAGGAACAGCAGTAGCATATCTGGCGCCCACCATCTGGGGTGTATTTATCCCGGTTTTTGGAAGAGTAGGCGCAATTCAGGTGACATTTACAATAATGGCAGCTGTGGCATTTATATGCATGCTGGTACCGGTGTTCACCATCCGGGAAAAAGACTATGTGGATACAGTTCCATCTAAGGAATCTGCTTTTGGCTCACTTACTGCTACCTTCAAAAATGGAGAATTTAGAAAATTTGTAGCATCTGATATTTTTTATTGGATCGCGCTTACCATGTTTCAGACAGGACTTCCCTTTTTTGTTACCAGCCTTCTGAAGCTTCCGGAGACTATGACAACCCTGTACTTTGTTGGAATGACAGCTTTGTCTCTGGTCTTTTACATTCCGGTAAATAAATTGACACCAAAGCTTGGAAAGAAAAAGATGATTTTGTTTGCATTTGCGGTATTTTCCGCTGCTTATTTCTATACTGGATTTATGGGAAAAATGCCTTTTATTCCAGCTTCCGTGCAGGGACTGATCCTGACTGTTTGTGCGGCACTTCCTATGGCAATTTTTGGAATTCTTCCACAGGCTGTTGTAGCAGACATTGCTCAAAGTGATTCTATTACAACGGGAAGCAATCGCGAAGGAATGTTTTATGCAGCAAGAACATTTGCGTTTAAGCTTGGACAAAGCATTTCCATGTTGATTTTTACGGCAGTTTCCACAATTGGAACAGGAAACGGAACCGGTTATCGGATTGCTGCCTTTGGTGCTGCAGCTTTTTGCTGTGCAGGAGGAATTATACTGGTGTTCTACAACGAAAAGAAGATTAACAAAATTATAAGAATCCAAAACCAAAAATAACAGCAGGAGCAGCCAATATGGAAATAATACATGAAAATGAATATTTATACAGGATGAACAAAGAGGCAGAGCCGTATCTTGAACTGCACCGTCAGGAAAAATATGTCTCAAATGCCGAAAATTTCATTCGAGGCAAAAATAAGGATTTTTCAGGAAAAATACACATACAGTATTATCTGGCAAAAAATCCCAGGGGTGTCATTGTGATCAGTCACGGTTTTACAGAAGGTTCGCCGAAATATGATGAGATGATTTATTACTTTCTGAAGGCTGGGTATCATGTGTATATGCCAGAACATATGGGGCATGGGTTGAGCTATCGGCTGACGGCAGATCCGTCTCTTGTGCATGTGGATATCTGGAAAAGGTATGTGCGGGATTTTTTGAAAGTATGCCGTGAAATAAAAGGAACACATCCGGATTTACCCCTGATTCTTTTTGCCCATTCTATGGGAGGGGCAATTGGTGGGATTTCGGCATCCTGGGAGCCTGGACTGTTTCAGAAAATCATATTAAGTTCGCCTATGATCCGTCCTCTTACAGGAAAGGTGCCCTGGCCGCTTGTAGTTTTGATTGCACATTTTGAATGCTTTTTCGGAAAGGCTCAAAAGTATGTGGCAGGGCAAAAAATCTATGATGGAGGGGAAAGCTTTGAAACCTGTGCCGGAACCTCGGAATCAAGATTTGAAAGATATGATAAAATTCGCAGGGCGCACAAGGAACTGCAGACCTGTGCGGCATCCTATGGCTGGCTTTTGGCGGCTATAAAAATGAGTTGGTATCTGCAGATTTGGGGGTGGAAAAAAATAAAGGTACCTGTACTTTTCTTTCAGGCAGAAAATGACGATTTTGTATCTGTGCGCGCACTGAAAAGATTTGCAGGAAAAGTGAAGCAGCAAGGCAGCAGCTCCTGTAAATATATTTATATGCCTGGAACAAAACATGAAATCTACTGCAGCGATGACTCCTCTATGGAGAAATATCTGAAACAGATCTTCCGCTTTTTAGAAATAGATGCACAGGAAATTTATTGACAGGCCTTTTTAAACGGGAAGACAATACTGAGAGCATAAAGAAATATACAATCTCTTTTCAGTATGCTAAGATTAGAGAAAATGTAGAAGTATTGTTGTCAATATAAGGGGCTTTTTGGTACTTTTGGTATTGGTATAATCTCAATGTTTACTACGAGCTATTAGTTTCGCTTAGTAATGAAAAATTGAGAAGAATGGAATTCTCCCAATGTTAAGAAAGAACCGAGATACGAGCAGAATGAGGTAAAAAATGAGCTATAGAAATGTGAAAATAGAGAAAAGCGCGAGAATCGCCAAGCAGTCCATCATCCTTGGAGACGTAACCATCGGCCGCGACAGCTGCGTCCTGTATTACGCCGTCATACGCGGCGACGACGCCCCCGTCACCATCGGCGCAGAAACCAACATCCAGGAAAACTGCACCATCCACGTAAGCCACAACATGCCCGTCCACATCGGAAACAACGTCACCATCGGCCACAACGCCGTCATCCACGGCTGCACCATCGGCGACCGCACCCTAATCGGAATGGGCACCATCATCCTAGACGGCGCCAAAATCGGCACCGACTGCATCATCGGCGCCGGCAGCCTCGTCACCAAGAATACTGTAATTCCAGACGGTTCCCTGGTAATGGGAAGCCCCGCGAAGATTAAGCGGAATCTTACGTGGGAGGAGAAACTGGGGATTGTGGAGAATAGTAAGGAGTATGTGACAGTGAGTGAGGAAATGTGGGAGCAGGGAGTGCTGTAAAACTGATGCGCGGCACAAATAGATAAAACTTATGGAGTAGAAACAAATGGGGGAGAATTTTTGTGCAGTTGATTGTGAAAACAGCCTTTTTCTGTCATATTCATAATATTAGAAATGGTTGAAGTTTTGTGGAGGAGCGTATGGATTTTAGGAAAATTATTGAAAATACAGTAGTTCCGATGAATTTTTCAACGGAAGAAAAAATTGCTTGTTATGATGGCGTTATTAGATATGTTAATAGTATTTTACCAAATAAATTATATCGTTTTAGAACTTGCTCTGAAAGAAGTTTAAGTGCATTTTATAATGACGAATTATGGTTTGCTAATGGAAGTACAATGAATGATGATTTTGATGCTAGGCTTTATTATGATAAGAAAAAGATAAAAGGGTGGCTTGGTTCACTTTTATCTGAAGATGGAGAATTAAAAGCAGTAGAAAAATTAATAACTATGGAACAGCCACCGAAAAAGCTATTAGAACTTATTCCAAATGCAGAATATATTTTTAAGTGCTTGAAAAAAGCATCAAAAGAACAGGTCGTGAATATTTCAAACAAGTTAATTCAATATTTGTTGGAAAATCTTGATGCAGCGTTAAAAAACACGACAGAGCAAGTACAGCACAAAACAAAGTTTGCATGTTTTACCCAGAAAATTGATTCGGATATGATGTGGGGGCAGTACAGTAATAATGCGACAGGATTTGCGATAGAGTATGAATTTGGAAATAAGAATACGATTACTTATTCTGATACTAATATGCAGATTCATGTTTGGGGAAACTTATTTCCTGTAATATATGACAATAAGAGACTAGATACTACAGATTATGCCACATACTTATTTCAAATACAAATTCTTAAAGGAATGGCTCAAAGCATAGGTTTTCCATATAATGCATCATGGCTGAACGCAGTTGTTCCATGTCCAGATGAGTTTATGGCAACTAAGTTAGCTATAAAAAAATCTACAGATTGGAAAGCTGAAAAAGAATGGAGAATGTTTTATTCAACAGATAATACTTTATTGGCCAACGAAGAACATTCTTGCGTTATTCAAAAACCAAGTGGGGTATACGTAGGGCGTAAAATTAGTAAGATAAATCAGAAAATTATTGTAGATATGGCAAAAGAAAAAGGAATTCCTGTGTATAAAATGGATTTCAATGAGGACTCAAGAAATTACAAATTGAAAAAATATAGGCTAATATAAAAAAGCTAAGCAACTGTACCCTATAAAATGGGAGAAGTTAAGAGTAACTGCCATAAAAATACATCTTTTTGACGAGAAATGCTATATCTAATGACAGATAATAATAGCGTAGAAAATAGGAAAAGAAAAGCTTACAAGATAAAAATAACTTGACATTTTATAATCCAAAAACTATATTATAAAAAGGAAATATTGAATACTAGAAAATAAGTGTTTAATGCTTATACATTCTGCGATAAAGTTACATCTAAGAAAGATGTAAAAATATCTTTAAAATCCTATTTTATAAGGAAGAAGTATAAATCTTTAGGATCCTTATATCTTGGTTTATCTCCAAATCCAATTATTTCCATATTAAATCTAATATATTGTAAATTTGCGGATAAGGGTGTTTTATATATAAAATGGAAAGGAGACGAACGATGAAAATTTTTTCATTTTTTGCGGGCTGTGGATTTCTCGATCTAGGATTTGAACAGAATGGCTTTGATATTGTATTTGTTAATGAATATAATCCAGAATTTATGAGAGCGTACAGATATGCAAGAGAGTACATGCATGTTAATATTCAAGAACCTCAGTGTGGGTATTATCAAGGTGATGTTAATGATTTCTTGAATGATATTAATATGCAGAATAATATGAGGCAGGACATGCAAGAATATAGAAATCATGGGGAATGGGTAGGCTTTATCGGCGGGCCCCCATGTCCGGATTTCTCGGTAGCAGGACGTCAAAGAGGAAGAGATGGAGATAATGGACGACTTTCACAATCATATGTAGATTTGATTATAAGAATGCATCCGGATTTCTTTTTATTTGAAAATGTAAAAGGACTCTGGCAGACGAAAAGGCATAGAGCATTTTATGAAGAATTAAAAACATCTTTACAAAATGCCGGATATAAAACAACTGAACGCTTAACAAATGCATTAGAATTTGGAGCTCCACAAGATAGAGATAGAATACTATTATTTGGTGTAAGTCAGAATATTTTACATCCAATTAATTATCAAGGAAATGATCTGAATAATTTTAATTGGGGACAATATCAGCAATATGACCTTTGGAATATAAAAAAAGAGATTCCATGGCCAGGAACAGAAACATTCCAAGAAGGAAAGGCTACGCAGCCACCAGAGGGGATTCCAGTGCAGCTGACAGTTCAACATTGGTTTGATCAAAATAATGTGACAGAGCATCCAAATGCAAATGATTATTTCAAGCCGAGAGCAGGCTTAGCTAAAATGCAGACGATTGACGAAGGGGATGTTGGAAGAAAATCGTATAAAAGAATTCACAGGTGGAGATATTCCCCAACAGCAGCTTATGGCAATAATGAAGTGCATTTACATCCGTACCATGCAAGGAGGATGTCAGCAGCGGAAACTTTGGCAATTCAAACGTTACCAGCAGACTTTATACTGCCACCAGATATGAGTCTGTCGAATATGTTTAAGACCATAGGTAATGGTGTACCGTATGTTTTAGCAAGTGGAATAGCACAGACTATTAGAGATTATTTAAATGCAAATGCTATACAAAATGTAAATGGAAATCAGATCTATCAATTGATAGATTTGTCAAATGTTTAAAAATAAGGTGCCACATAACATCCACTTTGATGGTTGTGTGACACCTTATTTAGATTATGAATTTAAGTCTTCACAAAATGTTTCAATAAATGCGGCCTGGACGCCTTTCAGTTTTCTTTCTTGGCAAAGTCCTAACAATTCACTGACAGAAGAATAGGAAAGATATAGTGCATGCAATTCTTTAAATTCTGGTCTATTAACTTCTCTGAATACTTTATCTCTGAGGTCATCAGGTGCAACAATAATAAAACGCATATCGCTAAGTGATGGCATATGTTTTTTGAAAGAAAGCATTCGATTTAAACCACTGGTTACACCTGTTGAATTTTCAACTTCAAATATAGCTGGAATGCTTTTGGTTCCAATCCACATTGCGTCAATTAAACTACCTGCTCTTGCAGCACCGTCCATAATATTTATAAGAGGTACATCATTTAAAGAAGTGACCATATTACTTTGAGCAGAAAGAAATTTGCCTTTATATTTGGCTCCCTGGTCATTTTTGGCAATGTAAGTATTTAGGAAAAGTGCGCGACCAATTTCATAGATAGCCATTTGCATACGAAGGTGAATCCTGCTTTCTTCAGAATCAATTTTTCCAGATTTTATTAAGGTTTGTGGGAGCTCGAGAGCATCATAAATTACACTCTTAGATGGAATCTCACTTATTTCAAGTCCGGTGACCTCTTTTTCCATAAGTATTCCAGAAGTATGCGGCTCGTCTGGAATCCAAATAACGTGCTTATGTCCACGTTTGGTTTTTGATTTTCCGTTAATATTTTCAATTCTGCCAGGAAAACAATAATAAAATTGAGGGGTATGGCATAATAGTGTTTCTAACGCTGAACGAGTATTATATGAAGCTCCAAGCAATCTGTCTATATTAATTGGCATTTTAGGAGTAATGGCATTTGCAACTCGTGATAACATTTGAGTAGAAATGGATTCAATTTTTGCTTGGTTCTGGATTTCGCCCTTTGAGGGATCCCATCTCTGAATGGAAATTGGACCACATGCTCCTTCAATATCGGTTATGGAAACTAAAGTCTTAGTTGCCTTGTGGATATAGCCAAATCCCTGATTTTTCGGTAAAGATTTAAGGGCATTAACAAGTATTTCAATAGACATATTTGTAGTTGTAGTCATAACGTTTTATCCTTTGTGTAATTCGTGAGATTTATAAGCTGATGTTATTATAATTTTAGGAGTTACGCAAGAAAAATTATTGAAAATATACAAAAATAATTATAAATTTAATGAAAATATACCTAGAATATGAATTGATTTTTGTCGGTTTTACTTGCTTGCAATATTAATTAATGTTGTTTTGCTGGTTAAATTGAGTATAATATAAACAAGTATAGTAATTGATAATAATGTGATATTTACAGGATGAGATTATGGATAAGTTGACACCTGAACAGCGTAGAAAAAATATGCAGAGTATAAAGGGAAAAAATACGAGCATTGAACGGATATTAAGAAAGGCTTTATGGAATAAAGGATACCACTATAGAAAAAATTATAAAGTCCTTCCTGGAAAACCAGATATTGCATTGACAAAATATAAAATTGCAATTTTTTGTGATGGAGAGTTCTTTCATGGAAAAGACTGGGAAGTTTTGAAGCCACGTCTTGAAAATGGAAAAAATAGTGAATATTGGATAACAAAAATCTCCAGAAACCGGGAACGTGATAATGAAATTAATAAGAAACTTTTATTTATGGGGTGGACTGTGATTAGATTCTGGGGAAAGGACATTAAAAAAAATACGGATGAATGTATTCAGGTCATAGAAGAGACAATATTTGATTTGAAAGTATCTGAAAAGTTTGATGAAGGAAATTTATAATCGTATAGTGTACAGATGAGGTGAAGCATGTGAATGAGTATGTTCTTATGACATATTATATAAAATATTTAAAAGAAATAAGAAAAGTGTCTGATTCAACGATTAAACATTATTTGCAAGCGTTGAAGTCTATTTCAAAATTTCTTGTTGAAAAAAAGAAAATAAAACAGTCAATATATGAGATTAAAGATATTGATGATTTAGTGGTAGTAAAAGAATATCTGTATAAGGATCCTGACTTTGTTGATTTGGATACACGCGGACATCGAATGTACAGCGTTGGTTTTAATCATTATTTCAGATTTGCTAATGGCGATGGATTTGAAAATATTCATGAGCAGATAAAAAGCATGGATATTGAAATTCCAATTGCGAATAAACAGATTGTTACTATAAATACGTGGAAGAGATCTTCTATAATAAAAATGCAATCTATAGAATCAGCTGGATATAAATGTGAAATAAATTCAAACCATAAAACTTTTACTGCAAAAAGAACAGGAAAACCATATATGGAAGGACATCATGCTTTGCCAATGAAGTACCAGAACAGATTCCAAAATAGTTTGGATATTTATGCTAATGTAATCTGTTTATGTCCAACGTGCCATAGGCTATTACATTATGGTGTTGAATCTGAAAAAATGAATGTTGTAAATAAAATATATTATGACAGGTCTGATCGGTTAGCTGCAAGTGGTATAAAAATTGGAAAAGAGGAATTTGAAAGTTTAATAAAATAGCAAGTAGGATGAGTATTAAAAAACATCAGTCATTAAGTTGATTGGTGTTTTTTTAGCAAGGCTGCAAATTATTGTAGATTATCTAAAATATATCTTATGAAAGAGAATTCGCATCTGAAGAATTTGTGATTTTTGATACTTTTTGTCGTATATATAATAAAAAGTGAACGTATTGATTATTCCGGGGCTCTCTGAGCCACCTGTCCGGACTTTGAGAGCCACTATTCCGGGAAATGAGAGCCAGTTAAAATTTCTGATTTTGGATGATTAATAATATTTGTCAGAACCGTACTTGTAAAGGCTGCTAATACACCGCTAAAGCGGCTTCGGCCTTGACAAGTACTATCCTGCCAAATAAGTAATAATCAAGCAAAATCATAGTGGCTCTATGCCACTGGAACACTGGCTCTAAGATAGCCGGACAGGTGGCTCTACCACATCGTAATATTCACGTATCCTGTAGAAAAAATAAATGAGTAAAAATAAAGTGGGTAAAAATATTATGAATGATGAAGAGAACCTAGCACTAAAATCAGGTTTTATAGGTGAAAAGAAGAGAGATGCATCATCATCTATTAGAGGATTTGTGTACCAAAATTTGTTAGCAATTGAAGAATTGATTAAAGAAAATACGGATCGTGTATTCTGTGAATATGTTGAGGATATAACATCAATAGATAAGAATGGAAATTGTAAAATTATTCAGGCGAAGTATTATACCTCAAAACTGCCGCTTAGTATGGAAGAAGAAGTTTTTAGGGAAATGTACTGTCAGTATTTGAAGCTTCTTAAGGATGGAAATTTGCAGAGTGTTATTCCTGTTTTGAGTGTATTTTCACCGGGAAATAAAAGCATAAGTTTACCTGATAAGAAGAAAGCTGTTGAATGGATTAATGATAATTCTAAATCGGTGACAATTGATAATTTATCTGATCTGGATACAAGAAAGCTAGACAAGGCTGAACGTGAGTTTGCTATTATAAAATTGTGTGGAAACCAGGAAAATTTGGATGCATACCATGCAGCATATACAATTGATCAAAGAAAAACAGATTTGGATAAATTGCGTTTAAATTTAGGAAAAGATCTTGTTGAATTGATGAAAGATCAATTGGAAGAATCTTCGCTGGAAGTGTTAGATGAAGGAGATAAACTGGAAAAAGTTTTGTTAGGACTAGCATATCTGAAAATTATAGAAACGTTTGATCGTATGGCAGGGAAAATAAACGAGGATGAAGAGGATGATAAAATTCTGCGACATAAAGAAATCAGAAGATCAGATTTTATTGAATATCTAAAAAGCCATATTGGTGAAAATAATGATTCTATTATTAGATCAGTTCAGTCTATAGTTATGGATGTGTTTTTTTCAGTTCTTGCTAATAATCCTGATATGGATGTGTTACAGTCTCAGATTTTTGAGACAATTGTGAATAATACTGTGAAATGGATGAGTGAACTTTTAGCTGACAGCACTGGGCAAGCGGCATTCTATAATTCTGTGAGCTTTGAGTCTCGCGAAAGAGTGATGAAATTTGCAGGCTTTACGGTAAGGAAAAGAGAAAAGGCGATTCTTATGTGTTTTCCAGGGATACAATCTTTTCTGAAATATCTGTGGAAAATTATGTTGAACATTTGTATGTCTAAAGTCAAATTTGATTTTAAGAAAGATGCGAATTTGATGGATCCTCAATATTATATTGTTGAATCTGAAAAGGAATATATTTGTTTTAAATTTAAGTCTGATTTTGTGAAAAGCAGTATTATTCTTCCTTCTATAAATTCTGACGAGGGCAAGGAAAAGAGAAAACAAATTTATTCGCGTATGTATTATATGAAACCGGAAAAATGGTTTATGGGTGGTGATACGAATAAATATGGGCGATATGATTATGCATACAGACCTTCTGAAATAGTAGAAGATTTATATCCTGTTTCAAGCATACAGGCAGACAATGATTGTTTTTATCTTGAATGTATGGAGTGTATTGGAATTGACGGGCGGGATTGGATGAAAACAGAAGCGTGTGAGAAATGTATTTTTAGTAGGGAATGTCGAAAGGAAAATCATAATGAAATTTCTGGAACAATTTGAGAAATACAATTATAAGAGTCTTTTACAAGAAGATGTAGCTAAGGCATTTCAGCTGGATATTTCTTATTTCTTGGATGAGAAAAATAAGAAGCCGGAGGAACTTTGTGATATTTATATCAGCAATCAGGGAGATGAAATGTTTGTTTTGCTGTTTGGTGATAAAAGGGATATTCATACAATGTGTAATGAATGGGACAATAAAGTAAGTATATTCGTTGCCTTTGGCTCTGAAAATAGAAAAGTATTAAGAAAAATTAAATATAATATTATTGAGATTATTCTTTGTAAAGATAGAGATATAGATCGTGAAGAAGAAAGCTCCTTGAATATTACGAGGAAAATTATTCTTCCATATGATATAGATGACGCTGGGACTGTAGAAATTCCAGATGAAGAAGCTGTAGAAATACCATTTTATATGATTCCTACCAGTGATTTTTCCTTGAATAAAAGGAAGATAGAAGCACTTGAAAAATGTATGCCCGAAAAAGGATTAGAAGTTCTTTTTCAAGAGAAGAAAAGTGGTAGAGGTAATAAAGAGACGTTTGAATCAAAAACCTATGAGAAAATTGAGGAGTGGTTGAAACATGTTTATCAAGAGCGTGAAAATAACTAATTTCCGGGGACTTCGTGAGGCAAATTTTCAATTTGATGAGTACCCGTTTGTTTTGTTGGCAGCTCCAAATGGAATTGGAAAAACATCTGTTATAGATGCTATTGAATGGTGTCTTACTGGTAGTATTGGACGATTAAAGAATTCTTATGATTTAAGAAGTACTAATGACGCAGAGCGAAAAATTAATGTGAATGGTATTTTAAAGTATAAAAATGCAGTTCCAGAGGATTTAGTTTCAGTCGAAGTGTGTATAAAACAAGGAGATGAAGAGCACAAAATATGTAGAAGCCAGAAAAAGGATGAACTAGGATGTTCTGGAAAAGGCACGAAGCTTCAAATTGATGGCAAAAAACATGAAGAAGACGATTGGCTGGATATATGTATAAATCATAATTTTTATAATTTCCATTTTTGCGATATTCAGAAATCACTTGGAATTCAAAATGAAAAGCGTTCATCATTATCTGAAATGTTTAAAGAGTTTGTTACGGACTATTCTGATGAAGAGCGTGTTGCAGAAAATCTTAAATTATTTCAAAGAGATGCAGAGCTCAAAATTGAGGAAAAAGAGAAAGAGAAGAAGAATGCTGAGAGTGAAAAAAGTTCAATTGAAGGGAAATTGAATTCTTTTGAGAAGAAAATTGCTTTTCAGGAATATCCAGGTATTGCCATGTATGAAGGCGAAAGCGTGGATCTACAGGGAAAAGATCAAAAGTTTCTTCGTGAACAGCAAAAAGTTATTTATGCATGTGGCTATTCTTATGTCAGCAATATTTTGAAAAATCTGATTGAAAATCAGAAAAATGAAGAGTTGTGTAAAAATCTGGATAGTTTAATCCAGGGGCTTCAGGAGAACAATGATGATATTCTTGAAGCTATAAAAATTGGTTTGTATAAAGAAACTACCTGTATTACTGAGCTTGAGGATAAGATTGAAGAATATAGTGCTATTACCTTAAACAGAAATTCAATTTTGGAGAAAGGACCGATTCTTTTAACATTAAAAAACAATGATTTTACAGAGGAGTATTTTGAACAGAAAAAGAAGAAAATACAGGATCTGGAGAATAAAATAAAAATTCTGGATGAATCTATACAAAGCGTTTCTGAAGGAAATGAGATCATAGAAGTTTTGACAGAATTAATAGATAAAAAGCAAGGTTTACTAGAATACCGTAATATGAAGTTAAAAGAAGATGGTAAAGCAAGATGTCCTGTTTGTGGTTCAGAGAAGTTTACTGAAATTGGACAGGAGCAGATCCTGAAAGAAGCATATGATTATTTGAAAGCAAGTAAAATTAGCGTCAGTGAGAAAACAGAGGAAAGAAAAAATAAGAGAGAAGAGCGTGACGAATTAAAAGATGAATTAATTTCAAAAGGAAAGCAGGTATTGGAAGCAGAGATTCAGAAACAGAACGAATCAAAAGAAAAACTCTTGAAAATTCAAAAATCTACAAAAGATTTCTTTGCTTTGCAAAAGAAAGTTTCCGCTGTGTTAAAGGATACAAATGATGTTTCTTGGTGGAGTAATATTGCAAATTTAATTAGTAAAAAGGAGATGCTAGAAGTAAAACAAAGTCCAAAAGAGGAATTGAATAAAAGGAAAAGTGAGGCATATGATATTCTTGCTGTGTTAAATTTTAAAACGGAGTTGGTGGATACAGACCAAGCAGTGCTGAATAAAATTAGTATTGAGGCGGAAAAGGCGCCAAAGATATTGAAATTTACTAAAATGTTGTTGATTGGTAAAATGAATGCCCTTTCTTATAGAATTCAGAATCAGGAGATTGCGGAGTTAGATAAAAAGTTGAAAAACTCTCAAAATGCCATTGAAAGGATAAATAAAGAAATTCATCAGATTGAAAAGGTGAAAGATTGGGCAATTAGTCATGAAAAGAGAATCAGAAACCTGGTTGCAGAACTGATTCAGCAGGAGTATGAGAGTGTTGGACCAAATCTCTATAAGTTTTATAAGAAATTGTCCAGGATCAATACAATACAGAATATTAAGATAACGCCAGATGGAAAAGAAAATCAAGTTTCATTAACGGATGAAACAGGCAAACATGTAGTGAATATTTTAAGTAATGGGCAGTTAAGTGTTTTTATTCTTGCTTATTTTTTTGCAGGTATTGTTTCTAGGGGAAATAAAGAAAATTTTAAAATTTATTTTATTGATGATCTTACTGCTTGTATGGATGATGTTAACATGCTTTCATTTCTGGATTTATTGAAGTATCTTTTGAAAGATAAAGAAGGACCCATTGATCAATTGTTCTTTGTAACCTGTGATGATCGTATTGAAAGGCTTCTCTGCTATAAGATGGAAGGATGTGATATTCCATATATAAAATTGTCAGAGAAGAATTTTCCAAAGTATTAAGCCAATTTATTGTATTTATGAATAAGGTGAGGCATTAACTTTTCCGCTTGCACCATCTAAGGGTTCATAGTATCATATATCTTATAAAAAGATGATGATTCTATGAATCCTTTTTACTGCTTATAATCAATATTTATGAGAAAATTTATGCAAATCTAAGTGAAAATGCTTTTGGGTAAATGCTTATATTGCTTATGAATTAGATGAAGTATAAAGCGCAAATTTACTACATCAGGAGACCCACCCATGACCCTCACAATCCTAGGCACCGGCAACGCAGTAACAACCGAGTGCTACAACACCTGCTTCGTCCTGCACGAAAGCAATCAATATTTCCTGGTAGATGGCGGCGGAGGAAGCCAGATCCTTCACCAGTTGAAACATACCGGAATCGACTGGAAAAAGATAAGAACTATTTTTGTAACGCACAAGCATCTCGATCATATTACCGGAATAATCTGGATGATTCGTATGATCTGTCAGTCCATGAAGCAGGATGAATACGAAGGCGAAGCAGTCATATATGCACATGATGAAGTGATTGCCTTGCTCCAGGAGTTTTCCGAAAAACTGCTGCAAAAGAAAGACACAGAGTTTATTGGAAAGCGTCTTCATCTGATATCTGTGGCAGATGGCGAGTCCAAGGAAATTTTGAACAAAAAAGTTACCTTTTTCGATATACAGTCAACGAAGGCCAGGCAGTTTGGCTTTTGCATGGAATTGGGAAATGGGGAGAAATTTACATGCTGCGGAGATGAACCGTACCATCCCTGTGAGGAAAAATATGCGAAAAACAGTACATGGCTTTTGCATGAAGCGTTTTGTCTGAGCAGTCAGGCGGAGATTTTCCATCCATATGAGAAACACCATTCAACAGTGAAGGATGCCTGCGAACTGGCAGAAAAGCTTCATGTGAAAAATCTGCTGCTGTATCATACAGAAGATAAAAATATTGCGCACCGAAAAGAGCTTTATGGAAGTGAGGGCAGAAACTATTTTTACGGAAATCTTCTGATCCCGGATGATCTGGAATCATTTTCTATTTAATTTTCAAAGAACAGCAAAAGGGGAGCATGAAAATGAAACTGCTTATTACAGGAACAACAGGATTTGTAGGACATAAAATCATGGAGTCATATGCCCAGGCAGCCGCTGCACCATCTCTTCGGAATGCAACCCAGGAGATGATAAAGCGGATGGTAGAGGAAAGTGAAGCGGACGTGGTGATTCATACTGCAGCCATTTCTGATATTGGAATCTGTCAGAAAAATCCGGAAGCATCGTATTTTGCAAATGTGCAGATTCCGGTGTATCTGGCTCATGCATGCAAAGACAGAAAATTGATCTGCTTCAGCTCCGATCAGGTGTACAGTGCCTGCGAAGAGGAGGGACCATATGTAGAAGAAGTGGTAAAGCCGGGAAATATTTATGCAGAACATAAGCTGGAGATGGAGGAGCGGGTGCTGGATTTGGTTCCTTCTGCCGTGATGCTGCGGGCGGAGTGGATGTATGACTATGTTTCAAAGAAGCCGAATTATTTTCTGAATATGATACATGCGAAGCAGCAGGCGGCGTTTAGTACCAGACAGTTTCGCGGAATTACCTATCTGAAGGAAGTGGTTGAAAACATGGATCATGTGATGGCTTTGCCGGGAGGCGCGTATAATTTTGGAAGCGAGACCACCCAGTCCATGTATGAGATCACAGAACAGTTTTTAGATTTGCTTGGAAACCAGGTGGCGATTCAGGATGCTCCGCCAAGACATAATTTGTGGATGAATTGCGAAAAGGCGAGAAAATATGGTGTGGAATTCAGTGATGTTTTTGATGGGCTGAAGAGATGCCTGAGGGATTATGAAAGGACGAATAAGACGCTTAGGGAAGGGAATTCTAATGAAAAATAATGAATAAACCTTTTGATTGCAGTGGGTTCGTACATACAGGAAGATGATTATTTTGAGTTCCAGCATAAGAAAGTCACAAAACAGGTGGTATTTTGTAGTATGTGGGTGGTTGAACACTGAATCGACTTATTACTTTTAAAAGAGCATATGAGGTGGAAAACAATGGTAGATAAGAAACAATTGGAAGAGGTTTATAAGCAAAATTTGGAAAATGATATCATTAATGCAATTTCCGGAATAAAAGGGATTGATTTGCGGAAGGCATTTGATATTTATTATTCCAGTAAACTTGCTGAACAAATTTCAAATGACAGTTATGGAATAGAAAATATGGATGCAAAATATCTGGCGAAAGATTTGATTGAGAATGAGCCAGATATTTTTGAATAAATATCACGCTCTAGATGATGGAAGTGTAAATTTAGATATCTATATGAAAATTAAGGAGATTCACCAATGTTCAATAATTCCTACCTAACCGATGCCATTGCCTGCTACAAGAAGGATTTCATCCAAATGCAGTGGCCGAATGAAAAGTACAAATGGGAGGCTGTGAAGTGTTTTCAGGATAACTGGGATGTGAATGCGGCTGATTTTTCGGATATGCTTACACGTTCGCTGGCAAAGACTTATAATCTGTTGGTTTCTATGAATAATTTTCCAGGAAAAATGATTGAAGGTTTTGCAAAAGCAGCACCGGAGGAAGTGCGGGCGATGTATCTCGCACTTTTTGATGAGACTCAGGATGTGATTTCCAGAATTCTTGCGTTTAAGGATCAGGCGGGAATTTTGCTTGAGAAATATGGAAATGGTGCAGCGCAGCATTACCAGTACGAAAATGCCATCACCACCTACCTGTGGCTCAGATATCCGGACAAATATTACATTTACAAATACAGTGAAGTGAAAAACGCCGCAGCAGAATTAGGCTGTGATCTTAGTTTCCGAAAGGGTCATTACGGGGAAAATCTGCGGAACTTTTATGCCTTTTACAATGCGCTGTGCGAAGAACTGAAAAAAGAGGACGAGCTGAGAAGGATGCTGAAGTCTCAGCTGACAGAAACCTGCTATCCGGATCCGGAACTTAGGACGCTGACAATGGATCTTGGCTTTTATATCAGCCGATTTTACAGCCAACGAAACCGTGCATCTGCAGATGAGTGGTGGCCCAAAGCTGAAGACTACGATCCCGGCATAACGGTGCAGGAGTGGAAATGCTTGCTGGCTGACGAGGAAGTTTTTAACGAGAGCAGTCTTGAAATTATGAAGCGCATGCTGGATTATGGCGGCAAAGCTACTTGCACCCAGCTTTCCGTGAAATACGGAGAAAGCCCTAATTTTTATAATGCCGGGTCTTCTGCTCTTGCAAAGCGCATTACTGAGAAAACAGGATGTCCGGTCTGGCAGCAGGATGGCAGTACGAAATGGTGGCCCACTCTATATATAGGAAAAAAAGCAGGCACAGATGAAGAGGGCGTATATATCTGGAAGCTGCGGGAGGAACTGGAAGCAGCATTGAAAGAAACAGATTTGTCCCAGATTTCATTGTATGTTGTTTCCCAGGAAGAGGACGAGCCGCATTATTGGTGGCTGAATGCCAATCCAAACATCTGGAGTTTTTCGGATCTTGCTGTGGGAGAGGTGCAGTCCTACACCCTTTACAACGAGAACGGCAATAAGCGCCGCATTTTTCAGAATTTCCTGGACGCCAAAGCTGGGAATTTCATCATCGGTTACGAATCCTATCCAGTGAAACAGGTGGTGGCGATTTGCAAAGTAACCGCAGAGCAGGATGGAGAGCAGATCTATTTTGAAAAAGTTGAGGGACTTTCTGCGCCTATTGATTATTTGACTTTGAAGGCCTGCCCGGAGCTTGCGCGAATGGAGTACTTTGTCAATCAGCAGGGAAGCCTGTTTAAGCTTACCAAAGGAGAATTTGATTTTATTATGGATATGATTCGTGAGAACAATCCGTCTGCATTTTCCGGGCAAAGGACAGAGCCGTATACAAAAGAAAATTTCCTGGAAGAGGTATATATGACGGAGGCGAAATACAACCGTCTTGTGTCCGTGCTTTTGAGAAAAAAGAACATCATCCTTCAGGGAGCCCCTGGCGTGGGAAAAACCTTTGCCGCAAAAAGATTGGCCTATTCGATCATGGGAGAAAAGGACGAGAGCCGGGTGGAATTTGTACAGTTCCACCAGAATTATTCCTATGAAGATTTTATTATGGGATATAAGCCGGAAGGGGATTCTTTTGCGCTGAAATATGGGATTTTCTATCGGTTTTGCCAGAAGGCTGCAAACAACCCGGACAAGGATTATTTTTTCATTATTGACGAAATCAATCGTGGAAATATGAGCAAGATTTTTGGGGAACTTCTCATGCTGATTGAGAAGGATTACCGGGGAACCAAGACGGCGCTGGCGTACAATGGCCTAAGTTTTTCGGTTCCGGAGCGTGTACATATTATTGGAATGATGAATACGGCGGACCGGAGTCTTGCCATGATTGATTATGCTCTGCGGAGAAGATTCAGCTTTTTTGAGATGGAGCCGGGATTTGAGTCAGAAGGCTTCGTGAAATATCAGAACGCTCTGAACAGTGAATTGTTTGACTCCTTGATTGGCAAAATAACAGAACTGAACAAAGAAATCACAGCAGACAGATCTCTAGGAAAAGGCTTCTGCATCGGACACAGTTATTTTTGCGGCATGAAGACGTGCACGGCAGAAAAACTGCTTGAAATCGTGGATTTTGATGTTCTTCCCATGCTGGAAGAGTACTGGTTTGACGACCTGGATAAAGTACAGCGCTGGGAAAATATTCTCCATGGGGTATTTCAATGACGAGAGATAAAAGTATTCTCATAAAAAATATTTATTATATGCTGTCCTACGCTTTTCAAACGCTGAACCAGTCTAATTATGAGGAGATTGCGGCAGAGAAGTTTGAGGATATGCAGAATCTTTTTGCCGCAATTCTGGCGAAGGGCATTGGTTTTCAGCTGAAGCAGGGCCTGTATCGGGAATACCGGAACTGTCAGGAGGATTTGTCTGTCATGCGGGGAAAAATCAATATGCAGGGAACCATCCGGAATAAAATGTCCAGAAGGCAGTTGCTGGCCTGCGAGTTTGACGAGCTTTCCGAAAACAATCTGCTGAACCAGATTTTGAAATCAACGGTTTTGCTTCTTTTGAAGCACGGGAATGTGAAAGCGAGATATAAGGATGATCTGAAAAAGAAAATGCTGATTTTCTCTGCTGTGGATACGCTGGAATTAACATCTGTCCGCTGGTCTGCCATACGGTTTGGGCGGAACAATCAGAATTACCGGATGCTGATCAGTATCTGTCAGCTGCTTGCAGAGGGCTTGCTGCTTACCACCGAGCAGGGAGAATACAGGTTGGCTGCTTTTCTTGATGAGCAGAGAATGTGCCGCCTTTATGAGAAATTTATCCTGGAATATTACAGAAAGCATTTTCCCCAGCTGTCCGTAACTGCGTCCCAGATTCCCTGGGCGCTGGACGATGGAAGCGGTACCATGCTTCCCGTCATGCAAAGCGACATCACTCTGCAGCTTGGCAGCAGCGTATTGATCATTGACGCAAAATATTATTCCCATACCACACAGGAGCATTACGGCAGACATACACTGCATTCTGGCAACCTTTATCAGATTTTTACTTATGTGAAAAACAAAGATTACGCTTTTGGCGAAACACCCCACAAGGTTTCCGGCCTTCTTCTCTACGCCAAAACAGAAGACCAAATCCATCCTGACCAAACTTACCAGATGCATGGAAATGAGATTGGGGTGAAAACATTGGATTTGAATTTGCCCTTTGAGGGGATTCGGAAGCAGTTGGATGGGATTGTAAGGGAGATGATGTTATGAACCAAAATGAAAATCAGTGGGACAAGCTGTTAAAAATAAAAACCACCGGCCGGGATGATTCCCGCGCGGATCAATACCGCTATCCCTATGAACCGACACCGTACTGTGTGTTGGAACGGCTTGCGAACAGCGGCTTGATCAGCAAGAAAAATGTGGTATTGGACTACGGAACCGGGAAAGGCAGAGTCTGCTTTTTCCTTTCTTATCAGACAAGATGCAGCTCAATCGGCGTAGAATACGACGACAGAATTTTCGCTGGCGCCAGAGCCAATCAGGAACAGGCCGTATCTGGGAAAAGGACTTCCTTCGAACTGACAAGTGCCGAAGAATACCCAGTGCCAACTTCCATAGATCGCTGCTACTTCTTCAACCCCTTTTCCATAGAAATCCTCCGAAAAGTCCTGTCCCGAATCTACGAATCCTACTACGAAAACCAAAGGGAAATCCTGCTGTTTTTTTATTATCCCTCAGAAGAATACATCAGCTGCCTGATGACAGAAGAGCTGTTGCTGTTTTTTGATGAGATCGATACGGAGGATTTGTTTGAGGGGAACAATAACAGGGAAAGGATTGTGGTGTTTACAGTGGGGTAAAATTTAAAATCATGAAATAAGAGAGAAAGGTGGGCTAAGAATGATTCCGTTAATTGACAAAAAGCAAACTGGAATTAATTTGCGCAGAATTATGGATGAATGCGGTTTTACAGTAAAAGATGTTCAGCAGTATTTGAGATTGGGTAGTATTCAAAGTGTGTATCACTGGTTAAATGGGATCAGTATGCCATCTGTAGATAATTTGTATGCGCTTAGTTATCTGTTTCAGGTTTCAGTGGATGACATGCTGTGCGGAAGCAGAAAGAGAATTCTTACAGCAGAAAATCAAGTACAGTTAAAGCGAATGCGTATTTATTATGGCAAAATAAAAGCAATTGAGGCAGCGTAGAATTATACTACAAGTACAATGACAAAAGAGAAATTCTCCTGTAAAATTATTTTCAGAAAGCGACTTGGAAATAAACTATGGGAGGATTTTTTATGGGAGAAACAATGCTGGTGACACAGGCTTTGGACGAGAGGGACCTGTTAGTAAAAAAGATAACAGATAAGATTGAAAAAGCAAGCTTCGTGGCATGGATTCCTATGATGGAGATGCTGATTTTGAAGGGAAGCTTCAGGAGAAGTTAAACAATGAATATAATGAGCGGGTACGTTTTTGTGATATGAAGAATAGTCAGCTTCAGTCCACTGCAGAGAATATGCGTTTAAGTATTCTGGGGCGTGATAGTAAGGGGAAAGATGAGAAGCCATTAGGCGTTGTAGATGCGTATGTAAGGGAGAATACCGCTGAACTTGTTGATCCGCTGGATGTGAAGAAGAAATTAGGAATGCTTGAAGAAAAGCGAAACATTCTGCTTACAGAATTGGATACGCAGATTAAAGTGTCGAATGCGACTACTTTTATTGAAATTGCATAACTGCATTGTCTGCATTACGAAAAATCCTGAACTCAGTTTCCCTGTAACAGGGTTATGTTACAAGAATATACCAATTCTGATGAAAATTTGGGTACTCAATTAGTAAGTGGCGCAGTTGGTAGCGCACATGGCTGCTAACCATGATGTCGCGGGTTCGAATCCTGCCTTCGAAAATTGGGGTTATTAATATGATGTTGCAGAACATCTCCAATTGTGAATCATTTTGGGTTATGTTTGAACGGTTAATTCTGAATGGTCAACGATTTTGTTCTTAAACCGTTTTTAATAAATTGACAACTTTACTTTAGGCATAGAAATGTGCCGAAATCCATGAACAAGGTTAAGGTGTTAAACTGATTGACCAGGGATAAGCCTAATGGCTGTAATGCAGGCAGAATAATATATGAAATTGTGGAACAATATGATAAGGTGCTTGCAGAGATGCAGGCGTTTTTTATATAAGTGGATAAGAATACATGCTTTGTATGGTATTAATGAGGAAAGTAACTGTGATAGTTGACAAAAACATAAATTGTGAACTTCCTAAAAATTTTCCCCTAAACACAACAGCTGCTTTTTTAAAAGAACAGGCAGCGGGCTGTTCCGCATTTGTAATTGGAGAAGCGGGTTTATTAAATGCCCTTTATGATGTTGGCATAACAATGAATGATGTAAACCCGGATTATGTTATTGTTGGAGAGGGCCGTTCCTATTCGCTGGATACCTTGACTCAGGCAACAAATCTGGTTTTAAAGGGAGCTAAGCTGATCGGGGCAAATTCAGATGTTTCAGGCCCAATTGAGAACGGTATTGCCCCTGCATGCCGGGCGTTGATCGCACCTATCGAAATGGCAACTGGTACAAAGGCATATTTTTGCGGAAAGCCTAATCCACTGATGATGCGAACAGGATTAAATATGCTTGGTTGTCACTCAGCAGAGGCTGTCATGGTTGGTGACAGAATGGATACAGATGTGATTTCAGGAATGGAAAGCGGTATGTCTACTGTGCTTGTTCTTTCCGGATGTTCGACAAAGGATACACTTAAAATGTATGCATATCGTCCAACTATGGTTTTAAATGGAGTGGGAGATATTCCTGCCAGGGCAAAGTCAAAAGCAGAGTAATATCAGATGGGGAAGCGTTCTTTTAATCTTTGACCACGAAACCCAATGACAACTGTAATGAACAATGCTATAGTATGTTTATAAGGAGTTTTTTGCATGGAAAATAAGATTACTATGGAGAATACAAATGAATTTACCAACTTTTTTAAGAAAATCAGATGAACTTACACAACAGCTATCAAAGGACCAGTTGCTTGCTGTTATCCATGAAATTGCCAGAACATTACCGGAGCATAAAAGAGAAAGCTTTTTGGATACTTTGACAGCAGCTTCCCAAACCACTGCCACGGACTCCCCCAAAACAACTTGTGACGATCATCAGCAGCTGCTTATAGAGCTGAAACATAATCAGGATGTATTAGCAGAAATCAATAACGGTATCCGATGCCTCGATAGCGAATATAACGAAGAATGGGATGACTGGTATAACAGTGATGCGGATGAAGTTCTTTTTTCAGATTCCATGGGTGTTTTATCTGAAATTGAAGACGCGATCAAGCTGATTCATAAATGTATTGATCTGGCAGTATATAAAGAAGGCTGCGAACTAGCCGAAACACTGTCTGTGCTGGAGATCACTGCAAAAGGAGATTATGAGGATTTTTGCGGTGAACCTCTTGGCATAAACGACCTTTATGAACACGAACTTTTGTCTGGTTCTATGAAAAAAACAGTTCGTGAATGCTTGTATCTGGAATACCAGGGAAATAGATTGGAAGATCGTGCAGAAGAACTGCTTTGCATGATCCATAATTTTCAGTGTTACTCTGTGCGGCTGGAAGATGTTCTCCAGACAGGAAACTTTGAATTACCTGAGTTTGAGCAGTTCCTTCCGCTTTGGATTGAATACCTGGGGACCCACAGCGGCATGGGTGTAAAAATACTTTTGAAAGAAGCCCAGTCTATGCTTCAGGATGAACAGCAGATTCTCGATACAGCCAGAAAATATGCAAATACCTGTCCTGAGTTATATAAGCAGATCTTGGAGCAAAACTCTGATCCTGATAAAAATCAGCGTATGATGAGTATTGGTATAGAAGCATTGGAAAGGATTTCCGAAAACACAAAAGTCCGAAGCGAAATAGCTCTGCTTACAGCTAAATATGCATATGAAAATAATCAGGAATCAGTATGCGAATATTGCTGGCTGGAAGCATTCCGCTCTAATCCGTCGTTTGTTCATTACCTTCGTCTGCGCTTTTGCGGAGACAATTGGGAAAACAACAAACGACAGGCAGCAAAAATCTGCCAGGGTCTATATAAAACGGATAATGAATTATATTTTATGCTTCTTTTCTGGAATAAAGAATTTGTTACTGTAATGACCCAGGGCATGAGTGTAAGAGAATCACTTGGCTGGTCATTTACCTTTATGAAGGAGGGCATCACCAGCTTTTTACTTCTGTTATATCAGGGAACAGATTTGCCTGCAGGATTATCCTGTTTATTAAACTATGTACAGCAAAAATATGGATTTACGGCAGAAGAATTTTATAAAGGAACCGGACATACCTGCGCAAAGAACAGTACTGAGTTATTGTGGGAAATCATCTGCAAATGGAAACAGGAGGTAAAGATTTCGAACGAAGACAGAATACGTTGGATGAATAAAATTAACCAGCTTATTTCCCTGCGGGTAGATGGAATCATGACTGCCAACAGAAGAAAATACTACCATGAATGTGCTGCGTTTATTTCTGCTTATGGTGAAGTAAAGGAGTCTCATGGAATTATCGGTGAAAAAAATACATTTATGGCAGAATATCGCAAACGATATCCAAGACGGAGTGCATTTATACAGGAATTGGTGAAATTTGGATATGTGAAATGATTGGGTTCCCCATTTCCTATAACACTCATGTAATGTGCCAATGACATAATCAGCCAGCACCTTCTGATTCCAAAGGGATAAAGCATTCGGTTCGTTTTTTATATACTCAGAAACTGAAGACAACAGTAAGGAACAATGCTATAATTCATTAGTAAAGTATTCTTTTCATCTGGTGAAATTGTTATAAATGGAAGTCATGATACATGTGCTTTTGACAATACTCATGACATTTCAGAAGCTATTTTTGAAAAAAAGCATTCTTTTAAAGCCTTCTTTCGGAGGCTTTTTAAAGAAATATCCAGTAAAAACAAATATCCGTTAGGAAAGCGTATATTTAGATTATTCAATGTAAGAAACACAATGAGATAAGATAGGAGCAAAAATATATGATACGAGTACTTTTCGTTTGTTTAGGCAACATTTGCCGCAGTCCTATGGCAGAATTTATTATGAAATCAATTATTTCCGAACGCGGTTTGTCAGACAGATTTTATATTGCATCCGCAGCCACCAGCACGGAAGAAATCTGGAACGGAGTGGGGAATCCGGTTTATCCTCCGGCGAAACGGGAGCTGGCGAAGCATGGGATTTCCTGCGAGGGAAAAAGAGCAGTGCAGATCACCAAGGCGGACTATGGGAAATATGATTACATTCTGGGGATGGAAGAGCGCAATATCCGAAATATCCTGCGGATTGTAGGAAAGGACCCGGAGCACAAAGTAAAGCTTTTGCTGGATTATTCCGATCATCCCAGAGACATTGCAGATCCCTGGTATACCGGGAACTTTGAGTCTACTTATCGGGATGTGGTGGAAGGATGCGAGGGATTTCTCTTATATTTGGAACGAGAGGGAAGAATATAATAAGATAATGTAACAGAACTGTGGCAGGTGAGGAAAAAGATGCAATGTATTATAAATAATGGGAAAAGCAACAAAGTGAAAAACAGAAGTGCAATAATTATGAAGGCAATACCGAACTTCAGAAATACTGCACAAAATAAAAACGCCAACTTGTATAATTTGTCCAACTTTTTTCGCTGCCCCTCTTGACATTTCCACTTCACCGTACTACAATAACCTCAATCTAAGAATTTCGCAATGACGAGGAAGAGTAGCAAGAAGGGGAATCCACAGAGAGCCATCGGTGGTGAGAGATGGCGAGGAAGCTTTTGTGAAAATCACCTCTGAGCTTTCGGACTGAAAAATAGTACCTATCTGCTGATGAGCATAGAAGCGCAGTATCTATTCGAGTAAGTTCGGACGGTTAACAGTCGTTATCCTGTTTCTCATTTTATAGGATGAGTAGTGAGTGGCTGCATGGCAGCAATAAGAGTGGTACCGCAGAGGATTTTGCCTTTGTCTCTTAACTGGAGACAGAGGCTTTTTTATTATCCGCTTGTGCCAGAAACGCGGAGCTGTTGACACTGCCTCTCACACAGAGGAAATACCATCATGTGAAATCCCTTGGAAAATCAAGGAAGACAGCAACACTGCCTTCAAAATCACGAAGGAGAAACCAAAATGGAAACACTGAAAAAAATCACAAACTTTGTCAGCAAGTACATGGCAGTGATCGTAATCGCAGTTGCCGCACTTGCACTCTTTGCACCGAACACGGTTAGCTTCATCAAGACCAGCTACGTCAACACCCTGCTTGGAATCGTAATGTTCGGTATGGGACTTACCCTGAAGCCAAACGACTTCAAGGTTGTATTCAGCCGTCCAAAAGATGTGATCATCGGCTGTATCGCACAGTTTACCGTAATGCCGCTGTTAGCTTTTGCTCTTACAAAAGTATTTCAGCTTCCGGCAGAGCTTGCCATCGGCGTAATCCTGGTAGGAACCTGCCCTGGCGGAACATCCTCCAACGTTATGACCTATCTGTCCAAAGGAGATGTGGCATTGTCCGTTGGTATGACTGCAGTATCCACAGTGCTTGCTCCGTTTTTAACACCTCTTCTTACCTATTTATATGCAGGCCAGAAGGTAAACGTAGACATGTTCAGCATGTTCCTTTCCATTGTAAAGGTAGTAATCGTTCCAATCGTACTTGGATTTGTGATCAACCATTTCTTCAAGAAATTTACAGAAAAAGTAGTAGAGATCCTTCCGCTGATCTCCACCACAGCCATCGTGGCCATCGTAGCAGCTGTTGTATCCGCAAACTCTGCTAAGCTGATGACATCCGGACTTCTCATCGTAGCAGTTGTTATCCTGCATAACCTGCTTGGATATGGTGTTGGCTACGGAATCGGCCGTGCATTAAAGCTGGATACTACAAAATGCCGTGCAATCTCTATCGAGGTCGGCATGCAGAACTCCGGACTTGCAACCTCCCTTGCAACCACACATTTTGCACAGTATCCGCTGGCAACCATCCCAGGAGCTGTATTCAGTGTATGGCATAATATTTCCGGTGCAGTTCTTGCAAATATTTATGCACGCAGCGCAAAAGACGGACAGACAAAATAAAACATTCCACAAGGCCCTGGGGGATTTTCCCTGGGGCCCCTTCTATGTTGATAAAACTTTAACAAAATTTCAAAAATCAGAAAAATTGTGTTGATTTTATCCACCAGATATGTATAATATATGATAAGGAAAAAGGAATCCACCCGGTTCCATTCCTTAGGTTTTGTACCATAGAAGCTGGTGGCGCAAGTAATATTTTCGATAAGGTATTATGGTGAAACAGCGTGTATCAGCCATAGAATCTGCATTCGCAGATGAATTCCATTTTAGAGAAAAGAGGTTAAGTGTAAGATGGCAAAAATTGATTTAACAAAGTATGGTATTACCGGAACTACAGAAATTGTTTACAACCCCTCTTATGAAATGTTATTTGAAGAGGAGACCAAACCAGGTCTTGAGGGCTTTGAAAAAGGACAGGTCAGCGAGCTTGGCGCTGTTAACGTTATGACAGGTATTTATACCGGACGTTCTCCTAAAGACAAATATATCGTAATGGATGAGAATTCCAAAGACACCGTATGGTGGACATCTGACGAATATAAGAACGACAACCATCCTGCAACACAGGAAGCTTGGGCAGCAGTGAAAGAGATCGCTAAGAAAGAGCTCTCCAACAAGAGACTTTTCGTAGTAGATGCATTCTGCGGCGCTAACAAAGATACCCGTATGGCAATCCGTTTCATCGTTGAGGTTGCTTGGCAGGCACACTTTGTAACAAACATGTTCATCCAGCCTACAGAGGAAGAACTCAAAGACTTCGAGCCAGATTTCGTTGTTTACAACGCTTCCAAGGCTAAAGTTGAGAACTACAAGGAATTAGGCCTTAACTCTGAGACAGCTGTAATGTTCAACATCACAAGCCGTGAGCAGGTTATCGTAAATACATGGTACGGCGGAGAGATGAAGAAAGGTATGTTCTCCATGATGAACTACTATCTGCCGCTTAAGGGCATCGCTTCCATGCACTGCTCTGCAAACACAGATATGAACGGTGAGAACACCGCTATCTTCTTCGGCCTTTCCGGAACAGGTAAGACTACACTTTCCACAGATCCTAAGAGACTTCTCATCGGTGATGACGAGCACGGCTGGGACGACAACGGAGTATTCAACTTCGAGGGCGGCTGCTATGCTAAGGTTATCAACCTTGACAAGGATTCTGAGCCGGATATCTACAATGCAATCAAGAGAAACGCTCTTCTTGAGAACGTTACACTTGACGGTGAAGGCAAGATTGATTTCGCTGATAAGAGCGTTACAGAGAACACTCGTGTATCTTATCCGATCAACCACATTGAGAAGATCGTTCGCCCGATCTCTTCCGCACCGGCTGCTAAGAACGTTATCTTCCTTTCCGCAGATGCATTCGGAGTACTTCCTCCAGTATCTATCCTGACACCAGAGCAGACTCAGTACTACTTCCTGTCTGGATTCACAGCTAAACTTGCTGGTACAGAGCGTGGAATCACAGAGCCTACACCTACATTCTCAGCTTGCTTCGGACAGGCATTCCTTGAGCTGCATCCGACCAAATATGCTGAAGAACTCGTTAAGAAAATGGAGAAGAGCGGAGCAAAAGCATACCTGGTTAACACAGGATGGAACGGAACCGGAAAACGTATCTCCATCAAAGATACCCGTGGTATCATCGATGGAATCCTCAGCGGCGCTATCTTAACAGCTCCGACTAAGAAGATCCCATTCTTCAACTTTGAGGTTCCTACAGAGCTTACAGGCGTTGACACAGGCATCCTTGATCCTCGTGACACATACGCTGACGCTTCTGAGTGGGAAGTAAAAGCAAAAGACCTTGCAGACCGTTTCGTTAAGAACTTCAAGAAATACGAAGGAAATGAAGCTGGTAAAGCGCTTGTTGCTGCTGGTCCTCAGGCTTAATCTAACTTTATAAGATTGAATGATTTCGGGTCTGCCGTGTATGCGGCAGGCCCGTTTTTGTGGAAAATTTCGCTGTATTCTGTCGATGAAAACTACTTTACAAATCTGCTCATTTCTTATATACTATCCATACAGCAACTCAAAGGGAAGCAATTCACAGCTTCCATCTTTTTTTCATAAGCAGGCCGTCTGCAATGCACAGCAGGGCCAGCGATCATCAGGGCGTTTCGCCCCTTTTATTTCAAAGCGATATTTTCAAGCAGAAAGGAACTGAATATGAGCAAAGAGTATGATGCATTTGTGGAGAATCTGCGCCAGCTGTTACTAGAACGTTTGGGGCTGAAAGAAGAACAGATTTTTTTCAAGGAGCAGGATGAACAGGGGATGACGCCTAGCGGTGACCGGCTGTTTGTGGAATGCCATGCTTCCCCGGCAGGAAAAGAAGTGTGCGGAATCCATACGGAAGAGCTTTTTGATGACTATGAGGACGGTGTGTCTCTGGAGAAAATTGCAGACACAGTGGAAAAAGAAATCCGCAAACTGAGAAATGCCGGATTTTTTGAGAAAACCCAAAATCTGAACAATTACGAGAAGGTGAAAAATGACCTTTTCATCCGGCTTTTGAACCGGAAGAAGCACAAGAAAGAGCTTTCGAAAGCGGTATACCGGGTAATCGGGGACATTGCCCTGGTATTGTACATGCAGGTAGGAGAGGTGAAAGGATGCACCACCAGCATGAAAATACGCCGTGATTGTCTGGATAACTGGGGGCTTGACGAGAAAACGGTTTTTGAGGCGGCTCTTTTGAATACATATTTTATTTCCCCGCCCAGAATTTTCCTGTGGGAAAAACTGATCGGAAACCCGGAGTACAACGGAGAATGCTTTATGGATCTGAACCAGGAATTTGAATTGCGAAGAGAGAATGTGGGAAACTGTCTCAGCACAGTAAGAAGGACAAACGGAGCGGTAGCGGTGTTTTTACCAGGCGTGGCAAAAAGACTGGCGGAATTGATGAAAGGAGACTTTTATCTGGTGTTTACCAGTATTCATGAGGTGATGGTCCACAGCGTGCGTATGGCCTATCCAGAGGATCTGCAGGAGGTTCTTAGGGACACATTACGGGAGGCTACGCCGGAGGAGGATTTTCTCACAGATAAGGTATATCGGTACTGCCAGGAAACCGGGGATTTTATGGTGTATAAGGGAACTGTGTTTCTGCAGGTGGGAGGCCCCCACGAAGAGGACGAGAAGGAGACAAAGTAAAGCGTCTATCACCTGGGAAAGCTTTTAAGGGCAAAAAACTGCCGCCAGAACCAGAAGTCTGACGGCAGTTTCCAGAAATTTTAGGAAATACAGGTTTTTTTCCGGAAAGTGTTCTGCTTATCCAAGAATTGCGGAGTCATTGGAGAATTCCTCTCCGCTGGCTTCCTCGAATTTATCCAGAAGCTGTTTCACGGTAAGCTTTTTCTTTTCTTCACCCTGGATGTCGAGAACGATTTTTCCGTTCATCATCATGATCAGACGGTTGCCGTGGGCGATGGCGTCCTTCATATTGTGGGTGATCATCAGTGTGGTAAGGTGATCGCGGTTGACAATTTTGTCTGTAATGTCCAGAACCTTTGCTGCTGTTTTCGGGTCAAGGGCTGCAGTGTGCTCATCCAGAAGGAGAAGCTTCGGTTTCTGAAGGGTAGCCATCAGAAGGGTAAGCGCCTGTCTCTGGCCTCCGGAGAGAAGACCTACCTTGGAAGTCAGACGATCCTCAAGACCAAGGTTCAGGATTTTCAGAAGCTCTTTGTACTCAGCACGCTCTGCCTTTGTGATTCCGGGGCGGAGAAGCCTTGTTTTGCCGCGGCGCTTGGCAAGAGCTAAGTTCTCTTCAATTCCCATGGTAGCAGCAGTTCCGGTCATAGGATCCTGGAATACACGTCCAAGATATGCGGCTCTTTTGTACTCGGAAAGCTTGGTAACATCTGTTCCGTCAATGATGATCTGGCCCTCGTCTACCGGCCATACACCTGCAACTGCGTTCAGCATTGTGGATTTTCCGGCTCCGTTGCCGCCGATTACGGTAACGAAATCACCTTCATTGAGCTTCAGGGAAAGACCGTTTAAGGCTACCTTCTCGTTGATGGTTCCCGGATTAAAGGTTTTGTATATGTTTTTGATCTCAAGCATTGTTCTTACCTCCACGTTTTGCTGGTTTTGCGAAATATTTTCCCTTCCAGTAAGGTACTGCCAGGAATACAGCAACTACAAGTGCGGACAGCATTTTCAGAAGGTCTGTGTCGATACCCATCCAGATTACAGTCTGAAGTACCAGATAGTAGAGAATGGAACCGAATGCTACGGACAGAAGGCGGAGTGCGAAGTTGCGGAAAATGCGGCTGAAAATCGCCTCGCCGATAATAACGGCAGCAAGTCCGATTACGATCGCACCACGTCCCATGTTTACGTCTGCGAAGCCCTGGTACTGAGCCAGAAGAGCACTGGATAAAGCAACAAGTCCGTTGGAAACCATAAGGCCAAGAACCTTGCAGAAATCTGTGTTGATACCCTGTGCACGGGACATGTTAGGGTTGCATCCTGTTGCACGAAGGGAGCAGCCAAGCTCGGTTCCGAAGAACCAGTACAAAATAGCGATGATCACTACAATAAACAGTGCAACGATCAGAATGGTGTTCTGGGTGATCGGCACGTTTTTGATTCGTCTTAGGGAGATCAGGATCGGATACTTGTCAACGTTGATGGCCTGGTTTGCTTTTCCCATGATCTTCAGGTTAATGGAGTAAAGGGAAAGCTGGGTCAGGATTCCGGCAAGGATGGCTGGGATTCCCATAAAGGTGTGGAAAATACCAGTGACAAGTCCGGCCAGCATACCGGCTAAGGTTGCTGCCAGAAGAGATACCCATACGTTATGTCCGCTGATCATCATCATGACACAGACAGCACCTCCTGTACACATGGTACCGTCTACGGTCAGATCGGCGATGTCCAGAACACGGAAAGTAAGGTATACACCGATTGCCATAATACCCCAGATCAGTCCCTGGGCAGCGGCACCTGGAAGTGCCATTATTAAGTTTGCGATTTGCATGTTTTTTTCCTCCTGCATGCCAAGCTGCGGCAGCGCTGCGGCGCAATACAGCTGATTTTTATTTAAGGACAAGTCTGTTTAGAAACGACACAAACAGCGAGAGAGGATTCCCTTCCCGCTGTCTGTGTTTATGCTGTCTGAAACAGCTAAATGTCCAAATAATCTGTCAAATCAATATGAATATGTATTATTCAGCGTCTGCACCGATTGCAACGTAATCATCCGGAACTTCGATTCCAAGCTCTGCGCAGATGTCTGCGTTGTACTCTTTTGTGAAGTTAGGTGCGTACTCGATTGGCATTGTAGAAATGTCTTCGCCGTCTTTTAAGATCTTAACTGCCATTTCTCCAGTTGCTTTTCCAAGGTCATAGTAGCTGATGGAAAGAGTAGCAACACCGCATCCGGAGCAGATTCCCTCTTCACCTGCGATTACCGGAACCTTTGCCGGAAGGCAGATGTTGTTGATCAGCTCGGTGTTGGAAGCTGCTGTGTTGTCTGTTGGAACATAGATGACATCGCTGTCTGCAACTGCGTTTGTTACAACAGAGGAGATATCGTTGGAATCAGAGAATGCGTAGTATTCGCAGGTGTATCCAAGATCCTCAAGTGCAGCCTTAACAGTGTCTACCTGGTACTGGGAGTTCGGCTCAGCGGAGCAGTAGAGAAGTCCTACGTTCTTTGCATCTGGGAAGAGCTCGTTAAGCATTGCTGCCTGATCCTCAAGTGGAGCAAGGTCTGATGTACCGGAAATATTTCCGCCTACAGTGCCGTCGAAATCAGTAAGATCAAGAGCTACGCCATACTCTGTTACTGCGGTGCCAAGGATCGGGATATCGCTTGTTCCTGCTGCTGCAGCCTGAAGAGAAGCAGTAGCGTTTGCAAGGATCAGGTCTACATTGCTGGATACGAAGTTGTTGATGATGGTGCTGCAGGTAGCGGAATCGCCCTGTGCATTCTGCTCATCAAATGTAACGTTCTCCTCGCCGAGACCTTCTTTGACTGCATCCTTGAAGCCTTCAGTTGCGGCGTCAAGTGCTTCATGCTGAACCAGCTGGCAGATACCGATATTGTATGTCTGCTGTTCTTCAGCGTGTACGGTTACTGTACCTGCAAGACCTGCTACCATAGCTCCGGTCATAATTACGGATAAAACCTTTCTTTTCATAATTTGTTTCCTCCTTAAAAACATTTTCGTAGTTTAAAGTACTGTCTGCACAAAATAATACCGCTTTAAAGCGTAAAAGTCAAGTAGCTTTTGGCAGTTTTTTACATATTCTAATAGAGAAAGAGTGTAAGGAAGGTCATTTTGACATGCCATATTCCATTATGATAGATGCCGGGCACGGCGGATCGGATCCGGGAGCTGTATATAAAGGCCGCAGGGAAAAGGATGACAATCTCATCCTTGCCATGGCTGTTGGGAAAATTCTTTCCGAAAATGGGATAAAGGTGCTGTATACCAGAACTACGGATGATTACATTTCCCCCTTTGAGAGGGCAAGACTTGCCAATGAGGCGAAGGTGGATTATTTCATTTCCTTTCATCGGAACAGCAGCCCGGAGGTGAATCAGTACAATGGAGTGGAGGTGCTGGTTTACGACAAATCCGGTGTGAAATATGAGATGGCACAGAATATTGTAGGTGCCCTTGGAGAACTGGGCTTTCGGGAAATCGGGGTTCAGGCAAGACCGGGACTTGTAGTGCTGCGAAAAACCAAGATGCCGGCTCTTCTGATTGAAACCGGGTTTATCAATTCTGATGAGGACAATCAGCTTTATGATGAGAAGCAGGAGGAGATTGCCCAGGCGATTGCCGGCGCCATTCTTGGAACTTTGGATCAGCAGCAGGGAGAGGAGCCTTTGTATTACCGGGGGCAGACCGGTATTTTCCGCAAACGGGAAAACGCGGACCGCATGCTGTATATGCTGCAGGAAAAAGGATATCCAGCGTATATTCTGCAGGATGGGGAATTCTATAAAGTGCAGGTCGGGGCTTTCGTGCAGTTGGACAATGCGATCCGCATGGAACAGCAGCTGCGGGATGATGGCTACAGCACCCTGATCGTGACAAAATAAGACGGGAGAGATTTCCTGGGTGGAAAAATAGCTGGAAAAACATTATAATGCAGATAACAACATGCACAGGCTTTTAAATTAGGAATGGATGCATGATCAGATATGTCTGTTTCGTTGGTAAAAGCTGGCAGGAGCTATGAAAGGAACAAAAGAATGGATTACAGTGAATTTCTAAGAACAGCAGAGAATTTTGTATTTGCAGAGGATCAGCCTGAGAAGGCGGATATTATTTTTGTGCCGGGAAACGGGTTTCCCCAGATGGCTGAGCGTGCGGCGCAGTTATATAAAGAAGGCTATGCTCCTTATATTCTGCCCAGCGGAAGATACAGCATTACCCTGGGGAAATTTGTGGGAGTGCAGTCTCACCAGGAAATTTATGACGGAGAATATGAGACGGAATGGGAATTCTTAAAGAGCGTTCTTATGAAGAACGGTGTTCCGGAAGAGGCAATCCTGCGGGAAGACCAGGCAACCTTTACCTATGAAAATGCCATTTATTCCAGACAGGTGACAGACAGGGCGGGAATTCAGGTGAATAAGGCAATTTTGTGCTGCAAGACCTATCATGCCAGACGCTCTCTGATGTATTATCAGATCCTGTACCCGGAGGCGAAGATTCTGGTCTGCCCGGCCTGCCCGGATGGAATCACCAGGGAAAACTGGCGGGAAACGGAAGTCGGGGTGGAAGCCGTCACTGGAGAAATTGACCGGATCGTGAAACAGTTCTGCCTGATGCTGGGAGATAAGGGGCGTTAAAATGTGATTTCGAAAACAAAAATCCGAATCCCCATTTTAATCGAAAGGGGTTCGGATTTTTTGCATTTTAAATATATAATTGTGGATCGTGTATCGGGATATGATCAGTCTTCTTGGTTCTCATCGGTCTTTTTGCGTTCCGGCAGCCAGATATGAACCAGCTCAATGCGGTTCTTGTCGAGGGCTTCTACAACCAGCCGCATACCGTCTTCCAGAGTGACGGATTCGCCTTCACGGGGCAGGCAGTCCAGCTGCTCGATAATGTAGCCGCCGACGGAATCATAGTCTTCCGATTCCAGTTTGGTTCCAAGGGCTTCGTTCAGGTCGCTTAACTTGGCAGAACCAAGCACCTGATATTCTCTTCCAGGCTGGATTTCACAGATCGGCTCTTCTTCATCCTCGTCATACTCATCCCGGATCTCCCCAACAATTTCTTCCAGCAGGTCCTCCAATGTGACCAGTCCGGCTGTGGAACCATATTCATCCAGTACAATGGCAAGGTTCACGGAAGCCTTGCGCATCTCCATCATCAGATCTGTGGTATGCTTATATTCATAGGTAAAATAAGGCTCACGGAGAATTTTCCGGATGGAAAACTGCTCATTCTCCGGGTAGAGAAGCAGATCCTTGATGTTGATAATCCCGATTACATTGTCTGTATTGTCCTCATAAACCGGGAAACGGGTGTGCATGTCTTCCTTGAAAATATCCATCAGCTCCTGGTAAGTGGAGTTTACCTCAATAAAGGTCATGTCAATTCTGGGAATCATCACATCCTTGGCGGCAGAGTCACCGAAATCAAACACATTGTAGATCATCTGCTTTTCTTCCCGCTCGATCACGCCGTTTTCCTGGCCTACATTTACCATGGAACGAAGCTCGTGCTCGGTGATGGTGTCCCTCTTGGCATTGGGATCAACACGGAGAACAAAAAGAATGCCGTTGGCTAATTTCCCTACAATGTAGATGACAGGGGTGAGCACCACCATCAGTGCATAAATCGGTCTTGCATAGGTAAGTGCCAGGTCATCGGCTTTAAGGGTGGCAATGGTCTTGGGGGTGATCTCGCCGAAAAGCAGCACTAGCAGAGTCATAACACCTGTGGCGACACCGATGTACATGCTTCCGAACACCTTCATAGTAAAGGTAGTGGCAAGGGAAGATGCCGCAATGTTTACAATATTGTTACCAATTAATATGGTGCTGAGCATCTTGTTGGAGTTGGAAATAACCTTCTCTAACGTAATGGCCCGCTTGTTCCCCTGCTCTGCAAGGGAATGGATCCGAATGCGGTTGGCAGCTGTCATAGACGTCTCCGCAGAGGAAAAGAAGGCGGACAGCAACACCAGAATCAGTATGGTGACCGCCTGTATAGGGACACTTGAATCCAAACTATATTCACTCCTTTTTGATATAATAAGAAAAATATACATGATTCAGTGGGAAAAAGCAAGGAAAAAATGTTGGCAATAAATGACTTTAGGAAAACATCCGGACTGGAAGACAAACGAAAAAGCCAGCTTTAACAAAATGTAAAAGTATATGTAAAAAAGTAGAATTTAGGGGTGTCGAAAAAACGGGAACTGTGTTATAATTCGATTTGGTAAAAAATAAAATAAAATGTTACAAAACATTTACAAAAGAGTAAAGATTTGATATAGTATAAATATGGGCGCAAAAAAACATAAATGTTCTGCCGGATCAGGCAGAAACACACCGTTCCATTGATGATAAATATAATTTTATATATACATACAACAGAGGTGCCAGGATGAAGAAGAAAAAAAACGTTATGTACAGAAAAAGTGTATCACTACTTGCAGCAGCTGCCATGACAGCAGTGCTGATGACCGGACAGGTTTATCCGGTCCTTGCAGAAATTGGAAATATTGAAGCGAATCTTGAGACATCCAGTCTTATTCCAGATAATGTAACCATTGACCAGCCGGCAGCCCTTTCTCAGGTGGCACTGCCAAAGAGCGACTACGGAACTCTTTCCTGGGCAGATGGAACCTTCGTACCGGATAAGAGAGTGCAGGCCTGCGAAGTAATCTTTAAGCCGGCTGAGAATGTAGATCTTTCTTATCTTCCGGGATGGGATGCCCAGAAGAAGGTTGTCAAAGGCACCGTCAATGTTGTGGTAAGCAGTCTGGAGGATACCGCTGATGATACTCAGGCTTCATCAGACACGGCAGAGACTCCGTCTGCCGGGGAATCCCAGGAGAATGGTTCTTCTGATACCCAGGCTCCGGCAGAAAATGCAGGAGAAACCCAGAACCCGGAGGAAGCAGCCCCTGCGGAAACACCGACAGAGACTCCAGCAGAGACTCCGTCCCAGGAGCCAGCGGCAGAGAACCCGGATGTTCCGGCAGCTTCCGACAGTACAGAGGATACCGGGAACTCCGACAAAGCTGACCAGCCGGAGAACGCTGATACCGCAGAGGAGGCAGGAAATACCGCAGACGATCTTTTAAAGGATGCGCCTGTTACAGAAGCTCCGTCCGCTGCAGATGCAATCCTGCCAGATGAGACAGAAGCTGACAATGCACTGACAGCTGCTTCCGGTGAAGAGACCAAAGAGGACACCTCCGCTAAGATTACAGAAGCAGCTGAAGAAGACAGCACACCGGATCAGGCCGAAGAACCTGCAGCTTCCGAGGTGCCGGCAGAGGATACCGCCCAGAATGAAAGCGCAGGCGGAATGCTGAACGATAAATTCGGAGCCCTTATGCCAGGAGCAACTGTGCTGGATGAAGTGGAGCCATCTGAGAATACGGACGAAGCTACAGAGGAAGATACTTCTTCCGATGAGAAAAATATTTTTGACAATCCGGCAGATTTCACTGTTTCTGACACGAGACCGAATACCGCAGAGGACGATCTGACAGAGGAAGAGCAGGCTGCAAGAGCCGCAGAGAACCATACCTGCGAGGGCATTACCGTATCTGGCATTGACCTTCCGTGGTATGTACAGTTCCAGGTGGAAAGCGGCGAGAGCTACGAATTCAAGAACGAAGAGAAAGCCAATATTTTCCAGTCCTATGAGTTTAAATTATGGGATCTGAAGAACAATACCGAGTACGAGATCCCGGATGGCCAGTATGTAAGTGTTACCATTCCGGTAAAAGAGGGCTATGAGTATTCCATCGAGCATCTGCTTGCCAACGGTGCAACAGAGACAATCGTTCCAAGCGTGAATGGAAGCACAATGGTATTCAGTACCCATTCCTTCAGCCCATTTGGAATTGCAGGCTTCCGCCCGATCATCGGAGATGAGATCGCCAACGGCGCTTACGGAGATAACGGAACTCCGACTCCCACACCTACCGTGACTATCAGCGGAACACCGACACCATCCCCATCCGTTACCGGAACCGCAGGTGCAGGAACTGGTGGAACAAGCGGAACGACTGGTACAAACGGAACCACAGGAACCGGCACTGATGGAACAGCCGGAACCGGAACAGACAGCAGCAATGGCGGTTCAGCATCCAGTACAATTGGCACAGCTGATAATTCCGGAAATACCAGCACATCTGGAAACACAGGAAATACTTCCGATGCAAACAGCACTTCCGGAAATAGTGGAAACAGCAGCACAGGAACTGGCGGAACCTCTTCTGCAAACGGAAGCAGTTCCAGCAATGGAAACAGCCAGTCCTCCGACAGCACTGCAAACAATAACGGACAGAGCCAGACATCCAACGCAGTTAAAACCGGTGATGAGACTACAGTCCTTCCATTTGTCCTTCTGCTGATGACAGCAGCTGGAATGGTGGCAGCCGTATTTGGCATCCGCAGAAAAGAAAATGAATAAAAAGAAAATGAATAAGCTTACAGGCGAATAACCACAGCAGCCCTCCCATATATTCCATATAGGAGGGCTGTTTTTATGAAAGTAAGAGCGATTTTGAGATCACTGCTTTTTTCTTATGCAGTAACAGGAATTTCCCTGCTGCTTCTGGCGTTTCTTCTGTTTCAGTTTGACTTGGGGGAAAAGCCGGTATCCGCCGGGATTGTGGCGGTGTATATCCTGTCCTGTCTGCTTGGAGGCTTTATGGCAGGCAAAATCATAAGAAAGGACAAATATCTCTGGGGAATCCTGGTAGGAGTCTTTTATTACCTTCTTCTGATTACGGTCTCCTTTGCGGTAAAAGGCAAATGGGATATGAGCCTGATGCACGCTGTGACCACATTTTTCATGTGTCTTGGGGGCGGCGCACTGGGAGGAATGCTTTCGTGAAAAAAATACTTTAAAAATAAAAAAAGATATGATATACTAGGCGAAGATAATATACATAAGGAGGCTATATCATGCAGCATATCAAAACATTAAATACAAAGAATCTGCAGAACACTGTAAAGAAGGGCGGATGCGGCGAGTGCCAGACATCATGTCAGTCCGCATGCAAGACATCCTGTACAGTAGGAAACCAGAGCTGCGAGAACAAATAAGTAGGAGACATTTCTATTTAAAGCAGCTGGAAACGTATGTAAGCAGCGGTGTAACAGCCGCTGCTTATTCATGCAATAGGAAAAATGAAAGGATATAATAACATGAGTCTGATTCACCGTTATCAGAACAATGGCTATAACATTGTGCTGGACATTAACAGCGGATGTATCCATGTTGTGGACGAGGTCACCTATGAAGTGCTTCCTTATATGGAAGAAGGCCTTGACGCAGCAGCCATTGTAGGAAAACTGGGAAATCAGTTTTCAGAGGAAGATATTAGGACATCAGTGGCAGAATGTGAGAAGCTGAGGGAAGAAGGCATGCTTTTCACAAAGGATGTATACGAGAATGCCATTGATGCATTTACAAAGAACCGTCAGACAGTGGTGAAAGCCCTCTGCCTGCACATTGCACATGACTGTAATCTTGCCTGCCGCTACTGCTTTGCAGAAGAAGGGGAATATCACGGAAGACGTGCCCTTATGTCTTTTGAGGTGGGCAAGAAGGCATTGGATTTCCTTATCGCCAATTCGGGCTCCAGACACAATCTGGAGGTTGACTTTTTCGGCGGCGAGCCGCTTATGAACTGGCAGGTTGTAAAAGACCTGGTAGCATATGGCCGCGAGCAGGAGAAAATCCATAATAAGAAATTCCGCTTTACCCTTACCACCAACGGTGTCTTGCTCAACGATGAGGTAATGGAATTCTGTAACAAAGAAATGGGAAATGTGGTCCTCAGTGTTGACGGCCGCAAGGAGGTTCATGATTTCATGCGCCCGTTCCGCAAAGGTGCCGGCAGCTATGATCTTATTATGCCTAAGTTCCAGAAGTTTGCAGAATCCAGAAATCAGGACAAGTATTATGTAAGAGGAACCTTTACTCATCATAATCTTGATTTCTCCAAGGATGTGCTTCATCTTGCAGATCTTGGCTTCAAGCAGATTTCTGTGGAACCGGTGGTAGCTGATCCTGCAGAGGAATACGCACTTCGTGAGGAGGACCTGCCGAAGATTATGGAAGAATATGACCTCCTTGCCAAAGAGATGATCAAACGCGAGAAGGAAGGCAAAGGCTTTAACTTCTTCCACTTTATGATTGATCTTACCGGTGGTCCGTGTGTATATAAGAGACTTTCCGGATGCGGAAGCGGTACAGAGTATCTTGCTGTAACTCCGTGGGGAGATTTTTATCCTTGTCATCAGTTTGTTGGTGAAGAAGAATATCTGATGGGAAATGTAGACGATGGACTGGTAAGGACAGACATCCAGAAGGAATTTGGCGGATGCAATGTTTATACCAAGCCAGCCTGCAAGGAATGCTTTGCAAGATTCTACTGCAGCGGCGGGTGTGCAGCCAACGGATATCATGCTCATCAGGATATCAGAAGTAATTATGAAATCGGATGTGAACTCCAGAGGAAGCGTGTGGAGTGCGCCATCATGATAAAAGCCGCACTGGCAGAAGACTGATAGCTCTTCGCCAGCTGCGAAGATTTCTGTCAGCCCTGCTTTTGCGAAAAACCAAAAAGAAGGGACAGAACAATGAAAAAATCAAGAGGAATCTTAGTCCTGATTCTGACTGCCATCATCACAGTGTTTTGCTGCTTTACAGCCGCAGTAGGCATCGGTCCTACAGGAACCGGAGCTGCGAAGAACATTAAGACCGGACTTGATCTGGCCGGTGGTGTGAGCATTACCTATCAGGCAAAAGACAGCGACCCAAGCAGTGAGGACATGAAGGATACTGTCTACAAGCTGCAGAAACGTGTTGAACAGTACAGCACAGAAGCACAGGTATACCAGGAAGGCTCCGACCGTATCAATGTTGAAATTCCGGGTGTAACAGATGCAAATGCCATTCTGGAAGAACTTGGCCAGCCAGGCTCCCTTTGCTTTATCACACAGCAGGATGAGGACGGAAACGCAAACTTCCAGACTGATGCTAACAGCGAGACCGGATACTCCCTGGCAAGAAGCCTGGATGAAATCCGTGAGGCAGGCTGTGTAGTACTGGAAGGTACTGACGTGGCAGATGCTACAGGCGGTGCGATCCAGCAGCAGAACTCCAGCAGCAGGGAATATGTAGTCGACCTGACTCTTACAGATGAAGGAAAGACCAAATTTGCAGAAGCTACCCAGAACAATGTAGGCAAACAGATCGCCATCATTTATGATAACGGCGTATTAAGCGCTCCAAGAGTAAATGAAGCCATCACAGGCGGTAAGGCACAGATCAGCGGTATGGAAAGCGTTGAGAGAGCGCAGGAGCTTGCTTCCTATATTCGTATCGGTTCTCTTAGCCTTGAGCTTACAGAGCTTCGTTCCAGTGTTGTAGCAGCACAGCTTGGTGAGGAAGCAATTTCCACCAGCCTTATTGCAGGTATGATCGGTCTGATCATCGTCATTTTGTTCATGATCATTGCTTACCGTGTACCTGGTGCGGTTGCAGGCTTATCCCTGATTTTCTATACAGCAACTATTCTGCTTACCTTAAATGCATTTGACATTACCCTTACGCTTCCGGGTATTGCAGGTATCATCCTGGGCATTGGTATGGCAGTAGATGCCAACGTTATTATTTATGCACGTATCCGTGAGGAAATCGGCGCAGGCTCTACCGTGCGCGCCGCAATCAAAGCCGGATTTTCCAAAGCATTTTCTGCAATCTTTGACGGAAACATCACAACTCTGATCGCAGCATTCGTGCTGATGTGGCTGGGTACCGGTTCTGTTAAGGGCTTTGCTTACACTCTGGCACTTGGTATTGTGGTTTCCATGTTCACAGCACTGGTATTCTCCAGACTTGTGATTAATGCATTATATGCAGTCGGAGTACGTGATGAGAAATTTTACGGAAAGACAGAAGAGAAGAAGGTTATCAACTTTGTCGGAAAGAGAAAATTCTGCTTTACTCTTTCTATTATCCTGATTCTTGCAGGACCGGCAGTCATGCTGATCCACAGTACAACAGGCGGAAAAGCCCTGAACTACAGCCTTGAGTTTTCAGGCGGTACTTCTACCAATGTTACCTTTAATGAGGATCTGGACATTAAGACCATTGATTCTGAGGTTACACCTGTTGTAGAAGAAGTAACAGGAGATAAGAATGTACAGCCTACCAAGGTTGTTGGAACCAAGCAGGTTATCATTAAGACCCGCGCATTGACTCTGGACGAGCGTGAAGCTCTGAACAAGGCACTTGTGGATAAGTTTGATGTAGATGAGTCCCTGATTCAGGCAGAGAGCATTTCCGCTACTGTCAGCAATGAGATGAGAAGAGATGCAGTAGTTGCCGTTATCGTTGCTACTATCTTCATGCTTCTTTACATCTGGTTCCGCTTCAAGGATATCCGCTTTGCAGGCAGTGCAGTACTTGCACTTCTCCATGACGTTCTGGTTGTCCTTACCTTCTATGCGATTTCCAGAATTTCCGTAGGAAATACCTTTATCGCATGTATGCTGACCATCGTTGGTTATTCTATCAATGCTACAATCGTTATCTTCGACCGTATCCGTGAGAACCTTCACGGAAGCAAACGTCTGGATGAGATTGAGGAAGTGGTCAACAGAAGTATTACACAGACACTTACCAGAAGTATTTATACTTCCCTTACTACCTTTATCATGGTAGCAGTTCTTTATATCATGGGTGTTTCTTCTATCCGTGAGTTTGCTGCACCATTGATGGTTGGTATTATCTGCGGTGCATATTCTTCTGTATGTATTACAGGTGCACTGTGGCTGGTAATGAAAAAGAAAATCGGCGCAGGACAGGATACTGTGAAAGCTGCAGCGGCTGCAGCACCTGCTAAGAAGACAGCACAGAGTGCAAATACACAGAGTGCTCCGGCTTCCAACGCACAGGCTCAGCCGAAGAAGAAAAACCGCAAGAGAGTTCAGGAGCGTCTTGCAGCACAGGAAGCTGCAAAGAATGCCGAGAACAGTTCTTCCGAAGAAAATAAATAAAAGAGATGTTAAGCCGGGACAGGCGTGAAAACCTGTCCCGGCTTGCTTTTTATCCGGATTCATATTAAAATTGCGTAAGACCATATGATACGAGGAGAAAAAGAATGGAAAAATGGGTAGTAACCGCGAAAAAGGCTGATTTCCAGGGAATTGGCAGGAAATATGGGATTGATCCGGTAATTGCAAGGATCATCCGCAACAGAGACATAACAGGTGATGAGGCTATAGAAGAATATCTGAATGGAACCCTGGCAGATATCCCCTCCTGGAAACTTCTGAAGGACATTGACAAGGCCGTGGAAATCATTTCCGGGAAAATAGATGCAGGAACCAAAATGCGGATTATCGGGGATTACGATATTGACGGAGTGACAGCTACCTACATTCTTTTGAAAGGCTTTAAGCGCCTTGGAGCAAATGTGGACACTTACATTCCAGATCGTGTGGCAGACGGCTATGGAATTCACGACCATCTGATCAAAAAAGCTATGGAGGACGGCATCGACACCATTGTGACTTGTGACAATGGCATTTCCGCATCAAGCCAGATCACCTATGCAAAAGAACTGGGGATGACTGTGGTGGTGACCGACCACCACGAGGTGCCTTTTACTGATACCGAAGAAGGAAGAACTTACATCCTTCCCCCGGCGGACGCCATCATCAATCCCAAGCAGGCAGACTGTACATACCCCAACAAAAATATCTGCGGGGCTGTGGTAGCCATGAAGCTGGTTTTTGCCCTTTATGAGAAATACAGGCTTCCGGAAGAAGAAAAAGAAGATTTCCTGGAGCCTGCGGCAATCGCTACAGTGGGGGATATTATGGACCTTCAGGGAGAAAACCGTATTCTGGTAAAGGAGGGACTTGCCCGTCTGCCTTTTACCAAAAACAAAGGCCTGAAAGCGCTGATCCGGGCCATCGGCCTGGAAGACCAGAAAATCACCTCTTACGACATTGGATTCCGTCTTGGCCCCTGCATCAATGCCAGCGGCAGACTGGATACCGCAATGCGCTCCCTGGCACTTTTGCAGTCGGAGGATGAGGAAGAGGCTGCAAAGCTTGCGGGAGATCTGAAAGCCCTGAACGACAGCCGCAAGGCCCTGACGGAAAAAGAAACGGAGGAAGCCTACAAGCTGATCGAGAGCAGCGACCTGAAAAACGACCGGGTAATGGTAGTATTTTTGCCGGAATGTCACGAAAGCCTTGCCGGAATTATAGCTGGAAGAATCCGTGAAAAGTACCATAAGCCCACCTTTGTCCTTACAAGAGGGGAAAAGTCCTTAAAAGGCAGTGGCAGATCCACGGAAAACTATTCCATGTACGAGGAACTGGTGAAATGTGACAGCCTTCTGGTACAGTATGGCGGCCATCCTATGGCAGCAGGCCTTTCCATTGAGGAAGAGAATGTGGAAAAATTCCGCCAGACCTTGAATGACAACTGCACCCTGACAGAAGAGGACATGATTCCCAAAATCGTAATCGATGTGCCTATGCCTATTTCCTATATTAACGAAGAACTGGTAGAGCAGCTCTCCATTCTGGAACCTTTTGGCAAGGGAAACACCAAGCCTCTTTTTGCCCAGAAAAATCTTCGTGTTTTAAAAGTGGGAATATATGGAAAGACTCAGAATACAGTGAAGCTGCAGCTGAGGGACCCGTCCGGTGCTGTGATGGACGGCCTTTACTGGGGCGAGGCGAAAGAATTCGCGGATTTTGCCAGGTCTCATGAGACCATTTCCGTGACCTATTACCCAAGGATCAATTCCTATATGGGAAGAGAATCTCTGCAAATTGTTATACAAAATTACTGCTGATCAGTGAATAATCATGTAAAACCACGAAAAATGCGGTATTTGCAGGGAGCGTGTCGGTTTGACATTGATTCTGTATGTAAAAAGTGGTATACTGAAAAATAATTATGATGCCGGGGGTGGCTGCTGCTTTCCCCACATCCCTATATCTGAGGAGGCTCTTTATGAAAAAAATAGAGGAATATGTAAGAAGCATACCGGATTTTCCGGAACCGGGAATTATTTTCAGAGATGTGACAAGTATCCTTCAGGATGCAGACGGACTGAAGCTTGCAATTGATTCCATGCAGGACTGCCTGAAGGACGTTGATGTAGATGTGATCGTAGGTACCGAATCCCGCGGATTTATTTTTGGAATGCCTATCGCATACAATCTTCACAAACCATTTGTTCCAGTCCGCAAGAAAGGCAAGCTTCCATGCGAGACCATTTCCGCAAGCTACGATCTGGAATACGGCAAGGCAGAGATCGAAATCCACAAGGATGCCATCAAGCCAGGCCAGAAGGTTGTAATTATCGACGACCTGATCGCTACAGGCGGTACTGTTGAGGCTGCTGCCAAGCTGATCGAGCAGCTTGGAGGAGAGGTTGTGAAAATCGTGTTCCTGATGGAGCTTGCAGGCCTTGAGGGACGTAAGAAACTGGAAAAATATGATGTGGCTTCCGTAATCCGCTACGAAGGCAAATAAATGGATGAGTCTGTTTCGCCAGATGCCTGTCATGGATCATGAGGGCAAATGCTGACGCAGATAGTATAGAAACAGGCAGGTGTAAATTATGGCTGATGTTATTACAGAAAGGGGCGGGACACCTGAAATGTCCAAGGAGGATATGGAGAAGCTGGAGTCTGTGAAGAAGGCAGATGCAGCTGTGAAATCCATGCACGACTTTACAAGCCCTGAAGTATTATATAATGAGCTGATCGCCAGCATTAAGAAATATCATCCTTCTACAGATATTACGCTGATCCAGAAGGCATATGAGACTGCGCGGGAGGCCCACAAGGACCAGAAAAGAAAGTCCGGGGAGCCTTATATCATTCATCCGTTATGCGTAGCAATTATTCTGGCAGATCTGGAACTGGATAAGGAGACCATCGTTGCAGGACTTCTCCATGACGCTGTGGAGGATACCTGGATGACCTGCGAGGAGATCACCAAGGAATTCGGGCCTGAGGTGGCTCTTCTGGTTGATGGCGTGACCAAGATCGGACAGCTGTCCTACTCCACAGATAAGGTGGAGATGCAGGCAGAGAGCCTTCGCAAGATGTTTCTTGCCATGGCCAAGGATATCCGTGTGATCCTGATCAAGCTTGCAGACCGTCTTCATAACATGCGTACCCTTCAGTATATGACTCCTGCGAAGCAGAAGGAGAAGGCAAGGGAGACCATGGACATCTATGCGCCCATTGCCCAGCGTCTTGGTATTTCCAAGATCAAGGTAGAGCTGGATGACCTTTCCCTGAAATACCTGAAGCCGGATGTGTACTACGATCTGGTTGAGAAGGTAGCCCTTCGCAAGAGCGTCCGAGAGGAATTTGTGGGCAATATTGTGAAGACTGTGAAGCAGCATATGGTGGAAGCAGGCATCAAAGCACAGGTAGACGGACGTGTGAAGCATTTCTTCAGCATCTACAAGAAGATGGTGAACCAGAACAAGACTATTGACCAGATCTACGATCTGTTTGCAGTGCGTATTCTGGTGGATACCGTGAAGGACTGTTATGCGGCTCTTGGCGTGATCCATGAGATGTATAAGCCCATTCCGGGACGCTTCAAGGATTACATTGCAATGCCTAAGCCAAACATGTATCAGTCCCTGCATACCACTTTGATCGGACCAAACGGACAGCCTTTTGAGATCCAGATCCGAACCTTTGAGATGCATAAGACTGCGGAATATGGTATTGCTGCACACTGGAAATATAAAGAAGCATCTGACGGCAAGGCCTCTTCCGGCAACCGTGAGGAAGAGAAATTAAACTGGCTGCGCCAGATCCTGGAGTGGCAGAGGGACATGTCTGACAATAAAGAGTTCATGAGCCTTCTTAAGAATGACCTGGATCTGTTTGCGGACAGTGTATACTGCTTTACCCCGCAGGGAGATGTAAAGACCCTTCCCAACGGTTCTACCCCTATTGACTTTGCGTACAGCGTACATAGTGCTGTAGGAAACAAGATGGTAGGCGCCCGTGTAAACGGCAAGCTGGTTCCCATTGAGTACCGGATCCAGAATGGTGACCGTATTGAAATCATCACTTCCCAGAACTCCCAGGGACCAAGCCGTGACTGGCTGAAGGTGGTAAAGAGTACCCAGGCGAAGAACAAGATCAATCAGTGGTTTAAGAAAGAGCTGAAGGAAGATAATATTCTGAAAGGCAAGGAAATGCTGGCTCAGTATGCCAAGAGCAAGGGCTTTAAATTTGCCAACTATGCCAAGCCTCAGTATATGGATGCGGTTCTTCACAAGTATGGCTTCCGTGATTGGGATTCCGTGCTGGCGGCCATTGGACATGGCGGCCTGAAGGAAGGCCAGGTATTTAATAAGCTGGTAGAGGCTTATGACAAGGAGAATAAGAAGAACCTTACAGATGAGGAAGTTCTGGAGGCAGCAGCTGCAGAGAATCAGGATAAGAAGCATCACATTAAGAGCAAGAGCGGCATTGTAGTGCGTGGAATCCATGATGTGGCAGTGCGTTTTTCCAAGTGCTGCAACCCGATCCCTGGAGACGAGATCGTGGGTTATGTCACAAGAGGCCGCGGGGTTACCATTCACAGAACAGACTGCGTCAATGTGATGAATATGTCTGAGATGGACAGAAGCCGTCTTCTGGAGGCAGAGTGGCAGCAGCCGGAGACCAAGCAGGATGAGCATTACATGGCAGAGATCAATGTGTATGCCAACAACCGTACCGGTCTTCTGGTGGATATCTCCAAGATCTTTACCGAGCGCAAGATCGATATCCGCAATATCAACTGCCGCACCAGTAAGCAGGAGAAGGCGACGATTTCCGTAAGCTTTAACGTCAGCTGCAAGGAGGAACTGAACTCTCTCATTGAGAAGATCCGCCAGCTGGAGAGCGTTTTAGATGTGGAGAGAACTACAGGCTGATGCCGTGAAAGGATAGAATATGGGCAAACTTGAATTACAGCAGTGCGTTCTTGGCCCTGTATATACCAATTGCTATATTGCAAAAAATAAAGAGACAGGTGAAGCGCTGATTATCGATCCGGCAGATTCACCTTCCAAGATAGAATTAAAAGTGAACGCTATGGGCGCAAGGCCTGTGGCAGTGCTTCTCACACACGGTCATTTCGATCATATTATGGGCGTGGAGGCAGTGCGGGAAAAGTATCAGATTCCTGTTTATGCCTGTCGTCAGGAAGAGGAAATGCTCCGGGAGCCTTCTGTGAATATGACAGACCAGATGGGGAAATCCTGCTCCATCCGCCCGGATGTATTTCTGGATGACCTGCAGGTATTTGAAGCGGCGGGATTTTCCATCCAGATGATCCATACGCCGGGACATACCAAGGGAAGCTGCTGCTATTATCTGAAAGAGGAAGGCGTTCTGTTCAGCGGAGATACTCTGTTCTGCGGCTCTGTAGGCAGGACAGATTTTCCGGGAGGAAGTGCCAGCCAGATCCGGGACAGCCTGCACAGACTGTTGGCCGCTCTGCCGGATGACACCAGTGTGTATCCGGGACATGATACTTCCACAACAATCGGCTACGAAAAGAGGTACAATCCATTTGTGTAAAATAGGAATCCTGCTGCTTGACAGGGATTTCGAGCATGATGTATATGAATTAATAAAAGCGTTTTATCCGGAAGGAGATATCCACAGCCTCTACGAAAAGGACGAAGAGGAGTACGATATCTTCTTTACTGTGGAGAGGGATGAGAAGGATTTCATCATCCGTTATGAGACAAAGGACAAAAAAGGTGCAGCGCGGGCGGCTGTGATCACAGGTGCAGATTTAAAGGAAGAAAGCAGTGAGGCCAAGAAGCCAGAGGACGGCGCACAGGAAAGTCCCAAAATCATGGATGCCCATGAGCTTCGCAAAGCCAACAAGGACGGCCTGAAATATGTTCTCTACAATGTGCTGGTGAAGCTTACCGGAAGAACCCTTCCATGGGGCAACCTTACCGGAATCCGCCCGGCCAAGCTTGCCATGGGGATGATCGAGAGCGGCATGAAGAATACTGAGATTGCTCAGGTAATGCGGGATCACTATCTGGTCAGTGCCAAGAAAACAGCGCTTGCCATCACCATAGCAAACCGGGAGCGGGCACTTCTCCAGGATATTGATTATGAGCACGGCTACAGCCTTTATGTAGGCATTCCCTTTTGCCCCAGTATCTGTCTGTACTGTTCCTTCAGTTCCTACCCGCTGAAGATCTGGCACAAGCGTGTGGATGAGTATCTGGATGCCCTGTGTCTTGAGATTCGGGAAACTGCTAAGATGATGAAGAACTACAAACTGGACACCATCTACATTGGCGGCGGTACGCCTACCACCCTGGAGTCGGATCAGCTAAGGCGGCTTCTGGATCAGCTGGGAGAATCCTTCGGATTTGACGGGCTGGTGGAGTTTACCATCGAGGCAGGCAGACCAGACAGCATTACAAGAGAGAAGCTGGAAGCCATCCGGGAATATCCTGTGACCAGAATTTCCGTGAACCCTCAGACTATGAACCAGAAAACTCTGGAAATCATCGGCAGACGCCATACAGTGGCGCAGACCATTGAGGCATTTCAGCTTGCCAGAGAATTAGATTATAACAATATTAACATGGATCTTATTGTGGGACTGCCTGGAGAGGATATTTCCATGGTCAGAAACACATTGGATAAGATCAAGGAACTTTCCCCGGACAGCCTGACCGTCCATTCCCTGGCTGTGAAGCGTGCAGCCCGCCTGAATATGTTCCGTGACAAATATCAGGAAATGACCTTTGAGAACAATCAGGAGATCATGGATCTGACCCAGCAGACAGCTTATTCCATGGAAATGGGCCCCTACTATCTGTACCGTCAGAAGAACATGAAGGGAAATTTTGAAAATGTAGGCTATGCAAAGGTTGACAAAGCCGGGATTTACAATATACTGATTATGGAAGAAAAACAGCCCATCATCGCTCTTGGAGCAGGCGGTTCTTCCAAGCTGGTGTTTGACCATGGAAAACGGATCGAGCGCGTGGAGAATGTAAAGGATGTAACCAGCTACATTGCCCGCATCGATGAGATGATCGAAAGAAAGCGTACAGGAATCGGAACCTGGTTATAGAGGGGAGGGAAAATTCTTGGAAGAGCTTTCGAAAACCCAGTCAGAAGGAACGGACAGACTTCTGGAATTTGACCTGTCTGCAGAGCTGAAGCATGGAATTGCAGTAAGCAATCTGGTCTATGCCCTTGCCACGGAGCTTGGCCTTCCCCATGAGCAGTGCTATGACCTTGCCATAGCCGGAATGCTTCACGACATTGGAAAGCTGAAGCTGAGAAGTTACATCAACGGACAGGAGAAGAACCCTCTTGTGATCGAGGAACTGAAATATGTCCGTATGCATTCCACTCTTGGCTACGAGGAACTAAAGGGCCAGGGCTATTCAGATTTTGTTCTTGAGAGTATTCTCTATCATCATGAAAATTACGATGGAAGCGGTTACCCGTCCAATCTGGCAGGGGAAGAGATTCCCATCGGCGCCAGGATCCTGCGGGTATGCGACGTGTTCTGTGCCCTGAGCCAGGACCGCTCCTACCGCAAGGCCTTTGACCGGCGCACCGTGATGGAACTGATGATAGATGAAATAAAAAACTTTGATTTGGAAGTATTTCTTGCATTTCAAAGAGTAGTACATACCAGGAAAACTGGTTGATGAAGGAGGAAACATGGCATTAAAGAAGAAGCCGGTTACCGGCATGAAAGATATTTTACCAAAGGAGATGGAAATCCGTAACTATGTTACCGGACTGATCCGCGAGACATACGGCTCCTTTGGATTTACTTCAATCGAGACTCCGAGCGTGGAGCACATTGAGAACCTTTGCAGCAAGCAGGGCGGAGACAATGAGAAGCTGATCTTCAAAATCCTCAAAAGAGGCGAGAAGCTGAAGCTTGACCAGGCAAAAGAGGAGGCAGATCTTGTAGATTCCGGTCTTCGCTATGACCTGACAGTACCCCTTTCCAGATATTACTCCAACAACGCCAATGAGCTGCCGGGACCGTTTAAGGCACTGCAGATGGGCTATGTATGGAGAGCTGACCGTCCTCAGAGAGGCCGTTTCCGTCAGTTTATGCAGTGTGACATTGATATTTTGGGTGAGCCCACTTATATGGCTGAGATCGAGCTGGTGCTTGCAACCACCACCCTTCTTGGCAAGCTTGACTTTCACAACTTTACCATCCGCATCAATGACCGCCGTATCCTGAAGGCTATGGCTGAGTACAGCGGATTCCCGAAGGAAAGCTTTGACACTGTATTTATCATCCTTGACAAGATGGACAAGATCGGTCTTGAGGGTGTAGCCAAAGAGCTTGAGGAAGAGGGCTTTGCAAAAGAGAGCATTGACACTTACCTTGCGATGTTCAAGGAGATCAGCTCTGACATCCAGGGTGTAAGATACTGCAAGGAGAAGCTCTCTGGTGTGCTGGATGAGCAGATCGCAGAAGATCTTGAGACCATTATTTCCACAGTAGAAGCTGTGAAAACTGCTGATTTCAAGATGGCATTTGATCCGACTCTGGTACGAGGCATGTCCTACTACACAGGTCCGATCTTCGAGATTTCTATGGATGAGTTCGGCGGCAGCGTTGGCGGCGGTGGACGTTATGATGAGATGATCGGTAAATTTACCGGAAACAATACAAGCGCATGCGGTTTCTCCATCGGATTTGAGCGTATTGTTATGCTCCTTCTGGAGAGAGGCTACCAGATCCCCACAGCGAAGACCAAGAAGGCATATCTCATTGAGAAAAATATGCCTGCTGACAAGCTGATCGAGATTTTCCGCCAGGCGGAAGAGGAGAGAAAGACTGGAATCCAGGTTAACATCTCCATTATGAAAAAGAACAAGAAATTCCAGAAAGACCAGATGGCTGCAGAAGGCTATACAGAATTTGTGGAATTCTTCAAGAGATAAAGGAGGCAGCAAAATGGCTGAGAGTATGCAGGGACTGCACAGAACCTGCCGATGTGCAGAAGTGACCACACAGATGGTTGGCAGTGAAGTAACCCTTATGGGATGGGTTCAGAAGGCTAGAGATAAAGGAGGAATCATTTTCGTAGACTTACGTGACCGCAGCGGTATCATGCAGCTGATCTTCGAGAATGGCTCCATTGATGAGGAAGGCTTTGCAAAAGCCGGCAAGCTCAGAAGCGAGTTTGTAATCGCAGTAACCGGTACTGTTGAGAAACGTGGCGGTGCTGTCAATGAGAACCTTGCAACAGGTGAGATCGAAGTAAGAGCAAAATCCCTTCGTGTTCTTTCCGAGGCAGAGGTTCCTCCGTTCCCGGTTGAGGAGAACAGCAAAACAAAAGAGGACGTTCGTCTGAAATACCGTTATCTTGACTTAAGACGTCCGGACCTTCAGAAAAACCTGATCTTGAAAAGCCGCGTAATGCAGCTTACCAGATCCTTCTTTACAAACGAGGGATTCCTGGAAATCGAGACTCCTATGCTTGGCAAGAGTACTCCAGAGGGAGCAAGAGATTACCTGGTACCGTCCCGTGTACATCCAGGCTGCTTCTATGGTCTTCCGCAGTCACCGCAGCTGTACAAACAGCTTCTGATGTGCTCTGGATATGACAGATACATCCAGATCGCAAGATGCTTCCGTGACGAGGACCTTCGTGCTGACCGTCAGCCGGAGTTCACACAGATCGATATGGAGCTTTCCTTCGTTGATGTTGATGATGTAATCGATGTAAACGAGAGATACCTTTCTTATCTGTTCAAAGAAGTTCTTGGCATCGATGTGAAGCTTCCAATCCAGAGAATCACCTGGCAGGAAGCTATGGACCGTTTCGGCTCCGACAAGCCGGATATGCGATTTGGCATGGAGCTTCATGATGTAAGCGGCATTGTGAAGAACTGTGGCTTCTCCGTATTTACAAGTGCCCTTGAGAACGGCGGAAGCGTTCGCGGTATCAACGCTGAGGGACAGGGAAGCATGCCTCGTAAGAAGATCGACAAGCTTGTAGAATTTGCAAAAGGCTACGGCGCAAAGGGTCTTGCATACATTGCAATCGCAGAAGACGGCACAAGAAAATCCTCCTTTGCCAAATTCATGACAGATGAGGAGATGGACGCACTGGTAGCTGCTATGGATGGTAAGGCAGGAGATCTGCTTCTGTTCGCAGCAGACAAGAAGAAATTGGTTTATGATGTTCTTGGCGCACTTCGTCTGGAGCTTGCAAAACAGATGGATCTTCTGGACAAGAACGAGTACCGTTTCGTATGGGTAACTGAGTTCCCGCTGCTTGAGTGGAGCGAGGAGGAGAACCGTTTCACAGCTATGCATCATCCATTTACCATGCCGATGGACGAGGATATCCCGCTTCTTGACACAGATCCGGGCGCAGTTCGTGCCAAGGCTTATGATATCGTACTGAACGGTAATGAGATCGGTGGAGGAAGCGTTCGTATCCATCAGGATGATATTCAGGAGAGAATGTTCAAGGAACTTGGATTTACACCGGAAGCTGCCCATGAGCAGTTCGGATTCCTTCTGGATGCATTCAAATACGGAGTTCCGCCTCACGCTGGACTGGCTTATGGCCTTGACCGTTTGGTTATGCTGATCGCCAAGGTTGACAGCATCCGTGACGTAATCGCATTCCCGAAGGTGAAAGATGCATCCTGTCTGATGACTCAGGCTCCCCAGCGCGTAAGCGAGGCACAGCTGAATGAGCTTGGACTGGAAGTGGAAAAAGAAGAGACAGAAGAATAAAAAAGACAGCAGAAATGTTATGATTGTTATAAAAAAATCCCGCTTTGACTGAATCGCCAGAGCGGGATTTTTTATGTGATCAGGAATCTTCTTCACTGTCTTCTACAGGGCTGGAGCTTAAGGTTCCGAACAGTGCCTGTCCGAATACAGAGCCTGCGTCCTCAAGCTTCCAGGAAGCTCCGTCGTTGATCAGGGTAAAGGTTGTGGTCACTGTTTTTTCTTCTTTGTTCTCCTTGATGGAGTCGATCAGAAGCTGGTAGGATTTGTTATAGCGCTTCTGGGCACCGTCGATGACCGCATCCGTAGAGGAAAGGTAATCATCTAACTGAGACTGATAGCTGTTTAAAATCGCCTCGCTGTCAAAGGTGGTGATATCCGCCTTTACAGAAGAGTGGTAGCCGGAAACAGAGGTTTCCCCGATGCTGTAGTTAAAAATGTTATGAACCTGTTCCACCAGGGCATTTGCAAGGCTGATCTTGTTGGGATCCTCTGTGCTTACAATAGAGTCGGCATTCAGGTAATTGGCCAGTTCCTCAGTGGACATATTTTTCAGCGTGTCCAGATACACAAGAAGGGTATCCTCAGGTGAGAGAATATCGGGATCCGACAGATAGTTCATAAGACCGCCTACCAGATCATTTTCCAGTGTGGTGGTACGCTTGATCTCCCATATGGTTTCCTCATTTTTTTCGGAGGCGGTAAGGGTGATGCTGCAGTTGCGTTCTACGGTCTGGTATTTGTTGGAGCTAAGAAGCTGGTTCAGAAGCATGTACCGGTCTTCCAGGGTGACGGTCTGGTCATCCTCTGTATCATCTGAAGCAGCCAGCGCAATTTCATGCTTCAGCAGCGCCTTGGAAAAATCCTCGGCAAGTGCCCGGGCATCCAAGGTAAACAGACGAAGGCTTACTTTGGCAATTGCTTTGTCCCGGTTCACGGAGGTATCCAGAATCTTGTAATCGAAATCCTGGAAAAACAGGGAGAAAACTTCCTCAACATCTGAGGACATTGCGGCGTCTTCCAGGTCGCCGGGGAAAATTTCCTGGTAGGAAATGTATTTCTGTGTGGTGTCGGAATCCAGATGCTTCAGAAGATCCAGTTCCCGCTTTACTACTTCGTCAATCTTTTTTTCTTCTTTACCTGTACAGCCGCAAAAAAGAACTGCACACAGAAGCAAAAGAGGAAGCAGAAATTTGACTGACTTCATACAGTTTTTTCCTTTCATTATAAGTAGGTGCATTATACCATTTTTCGGTATAAAAGTCAAAAATCCCTAAAACATATACGATATTTCTAAAAAAAGAGTGAAAAAATTGTGAAAATTGCATTGAAAAAGACCCTTGTTTGCCAGGAAAGCTTTTCTTTTGGGAAAGAATCTGTTATGATTAGTTAGGTAAATGCAGATGACAGGAGAATGTACCTATCTGTTATAATGCAAATGATATAAAGAATAATTCCAGTGTAACTGTGAAGGTACTGAACAGTTACATTCCAGTTATCGTACGGGAGGTAACTATGAAGAAAAAATTTTTTGTCATCGGAGGAATTATTATACTGGCTGGAGCGGCAGGCGCTGGCGGCTGGTATTATTATAAAGAGAATTATGCGAACTCATCCGCCGCATCCGGGCAGGTGGCTTATGTGACTAAGATCAGCACATTGCTTGGAGAGGATTCCGGTGTGGTGAATCGGTTTGCCGGAGTGGTAGAGCCTCAGGATACTGTGAAGGTAAATATTGAGAACGGCAGAACCGTTACCGAGGTAAAGGTGAAAACCGGTGACGAGGTCAAGAAAGGCCAGCTGCTTTTTGAATACGATTTAAGCAGCATCCAGGACAGCTTAAAGGAAGCACAGCTTGCACTTGACCGTCTGAAGAATGAGGCGCTCAGTTTGAATGAGCAGATTGCCACCCTTGAGAAAGAGAAGAAGAAAGCCAACAAGAGCAGCCAGCTTTCCTACACCATTGAGATTGAGACCAATAAGATGAATCTCAAGAAGAATGAATATGACCAGATCAGCAAGCAGGCAGAAATTGACAATCTGCAGGCAGCCACCACCAATACAGAGGTGCGCAGCGAGATCGATGGCGTCATCCAGAAAATTGATACCAGCAAGCTTGGCAGCTCAGATGGAGATACTCTTGACAACAGCATGGGCTCTGATTCCGGAAGCTCTGATTCCGATAATTCATTTATTACCATTTTGAGCACAGGTGCTTACAGAATCAAGGGATTGGTTAATGAGCAGAACCGTAATTCCGTTGTTCCGGGATCCGCTGTGATCGTGCGCTCCAGAGTAGACGAGAATCAGATCTGGCGCGGCACTATGGGAGCTGTAGATGAGCAGAGTGCATCCAGCAGCAACAATAGCAACAGCTATATGTGGGGAGGTTCCAGCGGCGATGACACCACAAGCTCCAGCAGCTATCCATTCTATGTAACTCTGGATTCCTCTGACGGGCTTATGCTTGGACAGCATGTATACATAGAGATGGACGAGGGTCAGGAAGACAAGAAAACCGGCGTGTGGATCGGAGATTATTACATTGTAGATGCAGACACAGAGAACCCTTATGTATGGGCTGTGGATTCCAAGGGACGGCTGGAGAAGCGTTCCGTAATCCTTGGACAGCATGATGATGAGCTTTCCGAATATGAGATTGCAGACGGTCTGACTGAGGATGACAGCATTGCATTCCCGTCAGACAGCCTTGAGGAAGGCATGAGCACCAAGGACATGGCGGATATGACAGATGAGGATTACGCCAATATGCTGGATATGGAGAGCAGTGCAGACGGAGATCTTTCTGATGAAATGTACCCTGATGAAGCATACTCCGATGGAGATACCATGGAGTCAATGGACGGAGAGGCTTCCGCTGATTTCATAGAAGGCGGTACAGATGACAGCATGGATGCCGCCATAGAGGATTCTTCTATGGATGGGGACTATACAGAAGAGGATATGGAAGGCTTCACGGATGAGAACATGGATGAACCACAGCAGTACGGTTCTGATGATATGGAGGCAGCAGGATGATTCTTGAACTGAAGGGGATTTATAAGGATTACCAGCAGGGAAAAATGACCGTTCCTGTTCTTAAGGATGTGAATTTTTCCATGGAGGAGGGGGAATATGTGGCAATTATGGGTCCCTCCGGTTCTGGCAAATCCACATTGATGAATATTATCGGCTGTCTGGATCAGGCAACCAAGGGAACCTTTTTCCTGGATGGAGAAGACATCAGCAAATGCTCTGAGAATGAGATGTCAGATATCCGTCTGAACAAGATTGGATTTGTATTTCAGAGCTTTCATCTTCTTCCAAGGCAGTCTGCCATTTCCAATGTGGAAATGCCGTTGAACTATGCACATGTGCCAAAGAAGGAGAGAAGGGAGCGGGCATTTGCAGCCCTTGACAGAGTGGGGCTTGCAGACCGTGTGGATTTCAGGCCGAATCAGCTGTCAGGAGGTCAGATGCAGCGAGTTGCCATTGCCAGGGCCATTGTGAACAACCCCAAGCTTCTGCTTGCAGATGAGCCGACGGGTGCTCTTGACAGTAAGTCCGGCAAGCAGGTGATGGAGCTGTTCCAGAAGCTGAATGACGAGGGCGTTTCAGTTCTGATGATCACACATGATCCGGAAATCGCAGCCCATGCCAAGCGGGTGGTTATGATCCGTGACGGTGAGCTGCAGGAAAAGAGGTGATCCCATGGGCAAAGTAAAAAAAGTAATCATAGGCGTGGTTGTCACAGCTCTTGTGGGAACCGGCATCGGCGGCGGACTTCTGTATGTGCGCAAGGGGAGCCAGAAGGAGGTTCTTGTGGCAAGCGTCAGTGATCTGGCAGGAGAGAACTACGGCTCCGACAATACTTTAAGCGGAAATGTTTATGCCAATGCCACCCAGAGAATCACGGTGGACAAGGACATGATCATTCAGGATATTTTTGTAAGCAAGGGAGACGAGGTGAAGCCGGGAGATAAGCTGATTTCCTTTGATATGACCCTTGTGGATATGGAGCTGAATATTGCCAAATTGAAGCTTCAGAAGCAGCAGCAGGATCTTGCAACAGCAAAGAAGCGTCTTACAAGCCTGCAGAATGGTGGTCCGATCCTGGATTCCGATGCCAATTCTGCGGACAGCCTGATTGATTCCGGTTCTGATTCGGGCTCTGGCTCCGATTCCGGAACTGGTTCTGGAAGTGATGGTGCAGATGATATGGCATCTGCCAATGTAACCGCATCCGATCATTATCTGGCAGTTGCCATGCAGCCTCTTTTGCTGGCTGCTGTTGCAGATGGCTTCGGGGACGGACAGGAAAGTGCTGAAGCTGCAGCTGAGGTGACAGATGCAGGAAGCGAAGATTTGGGAATGGCAGATTCCGATATGGCAGATGGCAGCGAAGACCTTGGTGAGGATCTAGGTGGGGATTCCACCTCTGCATCTGACTACTATGGAAAAACAGAGGATGACAGCGGATTCAGCAGCGATGCGTCTGCATCCGACCAGAATGGTTTTATTTCAGATGGAAATAACGTAGATCCTACTCAGGATGGAGACAATTCCCTGAATAAAAATGAAGGGTTTGTGGATGGAGACGAACCGTTCTATCAGACACTGGATTATGATACAGAACCCTTTATGGGAGAGGGAACCGAAGAGAATCCGTATCTGTATCTGTGTTCCAGCGCTAAGGGCAAGGTAACCGTGACAGGAGCCTTCCTCAATAAGATGGCAGGCTACAATGCAGACGGAACCATGCTCATTCATCCAGGCGGATACTGGTATCTTCTTGAGTTCCATCAGAACGATACCATTGCAGATTATGAGAACAGAAAGCAGTCCTGCACAGGCTATTACCTGATCGAGGGAAGCCTGCTCTCCAATCCGGTAGACCGTTTCGTGGAGCTGGATTTCACACTGGAGGATGCCCTTCATTATGATAACGGCAGCAGTGATGATCCGGAAATCCCGGACAACGGCGGCGGTGATAATACTGGAGGAGATACTTCCACCCTGACCCGTGCGGAAGCAATTAAGATCCAGAAGAACCGAATTGCCAGCCTGGAACTGGATGTCCAGGAGAGCGAGATCAGCATCAGCAAGCTTGAGAAGAAAGCAAGCAGACAGCTGATCACAAGTAAGCTTGACGGTATTGTGACTACAGTTGGAGATGCTGCCACAGGCACCAACTCGGAATCTGATTCTTTCCTGGCAGTAAAGAGCAAGGACGGCTATTATGTACAGGGAACTGTCAGTGAGCTTATGCTGGATCAGGTTCAGGAAGGCACTATGATCAGCTGCAGCTCCTACGGGGAATTTGGATATGCCATGTTTGAGGCGGAAGTGGTTCAGGTGTCTGACTATGCAGTGTCCGGAGATAACTATTATTATTACGGGGACACCAACCCCAATGTATCTTCCTATACCTTTACAGCCAAGATTACAGACGATACGGCGCAGGTAAGCGCAGGAGACTGGGTTGACATCCAGCTTGAGAAGCAGGAACAGGCTTCAGAGGGAATTGTGCTTTCCAAGGCCTTTGTCCGTACTGAGGACGGAGTCAGCTATGTATATAAGGACGTAAATGGCGTCCTCAAGAAACAGATCGTCAAGGTGACGCAGAATGTAAACGGCGGCATGTATGTGCTGATTAACGGCGGATTATCCATGGAAGACAAGATTGCTTTCCCATATTCCAAAACGGCACAGGAAGGCGTGAAGACAAAAGAAGGCTCTCTGGATACGTTTATGGGATATGATTCCACCTCGTATTCAGGCATCGGTTAAGGAGGGATTTCATGTTTGAAAATATACGTCTGGCATTCCAGGGAATCTGGTCACACAAGATGAGATCTTTCCTTACAATGCTGGGTATTATCATCGGTATTGCATCCATTATTGCAATTGTGTCCACCATCAAGGGAACCAGTGAGCAGATCAAGGAGGATCTGATCGGTTCCGGCAACAATACGGTGAATATCACTCTTTCCCAGGGCGACAGTGCCTACAGTGCGGACTATTACAGCGACAGCTCTGTCGTTACCCCGCTTCTCAGCCAGGAGCTGAAGAACGAGGTTCTGAAAGCTGACCATGTTGTGAATGCAACCTTTTTCTACAGCAGAACAGATTACAACAGCAATGTTTACTATGAAAACAGCAGCTTTTCCGGCGGAAAGGTGTATGGCGTAGACAAGAATTATCTGGATACCTGCGGCTATCAGGTGCGCTCGGGAAGAGGCTTTGTACAGCAGGATTACGATGATTTCCGCAAGGTTGCGCTGGTGGACAGCTATGCGGCAGATACTATCTTTCCAGGAGAGAATCCGGTGGGAAAAATTCTCGAGATCGGCTCTGAGCCCTTTACCGTTGTAGGGGTTATACGGCAGGCTTCCGACAGTCTTCCCAATATGGATTCTCCAAATGAATTTTACAATTACTATGAGAGCATTATGGGAACGGTGCTGATTCCAAATAAGTGCTGGGCAATCCCGTACAAATTTGATGAGCCTGAGAATGCCATTATCCGTGTGGACAGCACTGATAATATGAGTGCTGCTGGTTCCGCAGTTGCCAAGATCCTGAACAAATCCATCAGCAGTACAAACACGAACAGCAGCAGTAATCTGAAATACAAAGCGGATGATGTGATGCAGCGTGTACAGGATCTTCAGAAACTAAGTGAGAGCACCAACTCCCAGCTGATCTGGATCGCAAGTATTTCCCTTTTGGTTGGCGGTATCGGTGTTATGAACATTATGCTGGTATCTGTAACCGAGCGTACCAAGGAGATTGGTCTTAAGAAAGCCATTGGGGCAAGGAAGAAGACCATCCTGAACCAGTTCCTTACAGAGGCAGCTGTACTGACCAGTGTAGGCGGTATTATCGGCGTCATCCTTGGAATCGGACTTTCCAAGGTGGTATCCAAGGTGGCGGGCTCGCCTACCGCTATCAGCGTTCCTGCTATTGTAGGTTCTGTAGTGTTCTCTATGCTCATTGGTATTATCTTCGGTCTGCTTCCATCTGTGAAGGCAGCCAACTTAAATCCGATTGACGCGCTGAGAAGTGAATAAAAGATAAAATTGTTTTAAAAGAAGCAGTCAGAAATGTGAATGAGAGGATTCGTGTTCTGGCTGCTTCTTGTTTTGCATCGGAGGTTTTTCATATGCTGCGTTCTGCGGCCTGCTGTCTCGTTAAAGCTTTTGCAGAACAGGAATGGGCCATGTTATAATATTTAGAGATTGAATAGAGATTCCTTTGTTAAAGTGGGAAATATAGAAATCTGTGTGGTGCTTCAAACAAGCTCCAGGTGGATTCTTGACAGAAACCTTAACAATGGAAGGAGACTTTTTAATATGGGAAAATATAAGAAATGGAAGCGGCTTGTATCTGTATCCACAGCCGCGTGCATGGCAATTACAGCAGCCAGCCTGACAGGATGCAGTGGCGGTGACAGTGGAAGCAGTCAGTCAGGTAATGAAAATGCAGAAAAAAAGGACGCATCTGGTTCCGGGGAGTCAAAGGCAATGGGACGCTATCTGGAAGAAGAACTGGCAGTGCCAAAGGGCTGCATGGAAATTTCCAGTCTGCAGATTCTGGAAGACGGAAGCATGGAAATGATCGCACAAAATGGAGATGGCGTGCTGTGCCTGTATAAGTCAGCAGATCAGGGAGCAGACTGGGATGAAGGCGTGACGCTTGCAAGTATTTTTGGACTGGAGAGTTCCAATGGGGAGCTGTTTTATAAAACAGCCCTGGGAAAGGATGGAAGCATTCTGGGCGGCGTATATGTAGAAGCTAAGGATGAAAATGGCCTGGGAATCATGGATTACTATTACTGTCCGGCTGGCGGTGAAGGTAGAAAGCTGGAATTTGAAAATGCAGCAGATGGTTTGGCCTGGGGGATGAAGATCGGTGCAAACGGGAATCTGTTTTTGCAGTTTTCAGGAAACGGAATTCAGGAAATCAATCCAATGGATGGCAGCATCGTTCATGAATATGAAAAAGGAAGTTCTACAGATTATATGGGTGTCACTTCTGAGTATCTGATCATAGTTTCAGCCGGTGAGGTGTATTATTATGATGTGGCCACCGGTAAACCTGCCGAGGGTGGTGATGTTCTTACGGAACAGCTGAAAAAGACGCCCTCCAATCTGGAATTTGGAAATTCATCTGGTACCTCTTTGATGTTTATGGACGGAGATGAGGAAGGAACCGTATTTTATGTGGACAGCACCGGTCTGTATCGGTATGCTTTTGGGGGCAATGTGATCGAACAGGTGATTGATGGAAGTCTGAATACCATTAGCTCTGCGAATAAGGCTTTTGAAGATATGGTATTAGGTCCTGACGGAAAAATTTATATAGCAGAAATCGATTACAATTCCAGTACAATGTCTGGAAAGCTGTATTCCTATACTTATTCAGCAGACACTCCAACTGTGCCGGATACAGAGCTTACCATTTATTCTCTGGAAGACAATTCCAGCATTCGTCAGGCTGTGGCCATGTTCCAAAAAAAATATCCGGATATTTATCTGACTCTGGAAACGGGAATGTCCGGGGATGATGGCGTGACCCGTACAGACGCGCTGAAAACCCTGAATACAGAGATTATGGCTGGAAAAGGACCGGATATTCTGATCCTGGATGGAATTTCTTCTGAGACATATGTGGAGCAGGGAATGCTGGAGGATTTAAGCGGTATTTTAAAAGCTGCGGGACTGCTTTCCAATATTGAAGAGGCGTATAAAAGTGAAGATGGAAGCATTTATGAGATGCCTGTGAAATTTGGAGTCCCTATGATCGAAGGAAAGAAAGAGGATGTGGATGCCGTGACGGATCTTACCTCTCTGGCAGATGTGACGGAAAAACATAAAGAGGAATACGGGCTTTCTACAGAAACATTTTGTAAGCTTCCTCTTGCATATTCCATGTATCCGAAAGCATTTCTGGAAGAACTGGCAGATGACAATTCAGCAGCCTGGGTGAAAGAAAACGGAACCTTGGATGAAGAAAAAGTGAAAGAGTTCCTTGAGCAGGCCGGAAGAATTTATCAGGCTGGAAAGGATGGCATCGAGGAATTAAAATCTGCTTATCCGCAGGCCTTTGATGAGGGTCAGCAGGCAGAGTATGACAGGTCTTACGGCATCTCAGGGGAGACCATAATGCTGCTAAACGGGAACTGCAGCTTTGCTGTGGGCGGTGTCTATTCTCCTATGGATTTTGCATATGTGACTTCCATGGCAGACACCGATTCTTCCTTGTCCTATGGAATTTGGAATGGACAGGCTGCAAACTGCTTTATCCCGGTGAACAAAATCGGAATCAGCTCCAAGGCCTCCCAGAAGGAGGCAGCAGAGAAATTTGTACAGTATCTGTTTTCAGAAGAGGGACAAACAGTTTCGCAGAAGGACGGATTCCCTGTAGTGGAAAGCGTGTACGATGGAGAGGACTACTGGAATCAGGGCGAAGAAGGAAAGGTTCTTGGCAGCGGCTATAGAGACAACAGCGAAACCGGTCAGGGAGTGGAATATAAGATTGTGGTTCCGTCTGCTGATAAGGTAGACGCACTGAAGCAGCTTGGAAAAACACTGACTACTCCGATTCTGGATAATGCCATTATTACCAGTGCGGTCAGTGAGGCTGGCGTGCGCTATCTGAACGGGGAAATCGGACTGGATGAGGCTGCAAATGCAGTGATTCAGCAGGTGAATCTGTATCTTGCAGAGTAAATTTGATTGTAATTAACAGGAGGGGTGCTGCAGCTGGGGAGAAAGTACCAGCTGCAGCGCAGTATGGAGAGTATAAATGTTTAAAAAGCTGCACAGGCAAATGACAATATTTTCGGCATTGATCACAAGCGGGATTCTGATTTTGATGGCAATTGCCAGTCTTGTGATTTTTGAGCGGGGACTTACCCGCAACAGCTATGAGAGGTTTTTAAATAATGGAAATTCCTGTGTAGCTTACCTGGAAACCCAGAGCGTGCTTTCCCACAAATGGATCCTGGAAGCCAAGCAGGAATATGGAGTGGAGCTTCGGATCCTGAATAATGGGAAAAGGCTGTTTTTTGACAAGCTGAATGAGGAAAGCAGCTCCAATGCTTCAGGGGAAAATGGCCGGAAAAGCTCTGTGGAAAATATGATGGCGGAGGCTGCCAGAATCTCCAGGGAGGAGCAAGGGCTGGATGTAGAGTATACGGGAAGCATTTCCCTTCCCAAAGAAGTTTATTTTGAGACAGCAGATTTTTATGCATGTACGGCGCTGATTCCAAAGGGAAGCGGCGTGTTAAGCCTGGTGTTGGTGTATCCCCTTGACGGATTGAAGGGACAGATTTTTCACCAGAGGATTTTGTGGGGAGGATTGCTGCTGATCGCGGTGCTGGCACTGGTTGTGTTTTCCTGGTTTTTTACCGGGAAAATGCTGCGGCCGCTGGAAGAGAACCGGAAAAGGCAGACTCAGTTTATTGCTTCGGTCTCCCATGAGCTGCGGTCACCGCTGGCTGTGATCTTATCAAGCGTTCAGGCCATAGAGGCGGATCCGGGGGAGTGCAGGCGCTTCCTTTCCACTATTAAAAGTGAGGGAACCAGGATGTCCCGGTTGATCGGGGATATGCTGGCGCTGGCAAATGCGGACAATAAGTCCTGGAGTATTATGAAGTCGCCCTGTGAGCTGGATACTTTGCTTTTGGAGACGTATGAGAAGTATGAGCCGTTGCTTCGGGAAAAAGGAATTTCCATGAACGTGGAGCTTCCAGATGAGTCTCTTTCCCCGTGCAGATGCGATGGCGGACGGATCAGTCAGGTTCTGGGAATCCTTCTGGATAATGGTGCCAGCTATGTTCCTGCTGGCGGAAAAATCAGGCTTGGCGTGGAAGAAAAGGAAAAATATTTTAGAATTTATGTGGAGGATAATGGACCGGGGATTTCGGATGAGAATAAGGAAGCAGTGTTCCAGAGATTTTACCGGGCAGATTCCTCCAGGAAGGATAAGCAGCATTTTGGACTTGGGCTTTGCATTGCAAAGGAGATCGTGACGCTGCATCATGGAAGCATTCGGATTGAGGATACAAAAGGAGGGGGTACTACTTTTGTGGTTCGGCTGCCGAAGTGACAGAGGCGTTTGGGATTGCGTTTATGCAGGTCTGGTGGGACTTAGTGAAGCAGTTGTTACCAGGACGTGAGTTCACAATGTATATTCATCGCAGGTCGTCGCAACACTTCGCCGAGCTAACTGTCAACTGCGACTAAACATCTCAGGAGAGCCTTCGATGTTAAGTCTTCGTAGACAGTGGATCTCGTCTCCGTTAAAAGCGCTCCTGGAATGACCTGCTCACGAATATACATTGCGAACTCACTGGTTACTGGCAAAGAGAATGTGCTAAAACGATACTTCTTCGCTGGCGCTGGGAGGGAATTCAGACAGATACACATACTCTAAGGCTCTGCTGTTTCCAGGTGCAAACCCGAAGCCTATTGACCGGCACTAAGGGAATTCCAGCGATGCACAGCCTCTGGGCACCTGTTACTCCTAGAGCGTGTTTGAAAAAGGCTTTCTGCAAAATATATCGCAAAGTGGGGCATGCAGATCGCGGGAATAGTTTTCAATAGCCAGCGTTCCCCTTGATTCACTAAATCCCCTTTCAGTGATACACCTCCATCTGATACCCAACTCCGCGGATGGTTTTTAACTGGAGACTGCTGTCTACGGCGTGCAGGCGGCGACGGAGGAAGTGGATGTAGTTGTCCAGGTTGCCGTCTTCTACATCAGATTCCAGGCCCCAGACGCGGGAGAGAAGAAGGGTTCTGGGGAGTACCTGGCCTGGATTTCGGAGAAACACCTCCATCAGGGTACTTTCCCGCTTGGACAGGGTGCATTCCTTCGCCCCTTTAGAGAGCCGTCCGCACTCCGGATCAAAGGACACATCCCCAAGCTTCAAAAGCCCCAGATCGCCCCATTTGCCAGGACGGCGCATAATGCTGCGGATTCGCGCCAGCAGCTCCTCAAAGGCGAAAGGCTTCACCATATAATCATCTGCACCGCAGTCAAGCCCCGTAATCTTGTCCTCAAGTTCTCCAAGTGCCGTCAGAAAAATCACAGGTGTGGATACATTCGCTTTCCGCGCCTCCTTTAAAACCTGGGTGCCGTCCATAGAAGGAAGCATGCGGTCCAGGATCACAAGGTCATACATGTTTTCCTGCATATAATAAAGCCCCTCCGCGCCGTCCAGGCACACATCCACTGTGAAATTGTCTTTCTCCAGGCGAAGCTTCGTAATCTCCGCCAGTTCTTTATCATCCTCTATCATTAAAATACGCATTGCAAAAACCTTTCTGATCTATTTTCAATTTTGGCATTTTTCTCATTGTACCACAGAAATCTAAAAAATATCTCTAAAAAAATTTCTAAAAAAATCAATTACTCATTTAGAGAAAAATCACTCATTTAGAGAAAAAATAGAGATTCCACTGTTATCTTTACTTCATCAGGAAACATCATTTCCTCCAGACAATGAGTGATGAAAAGAGGATTTATCTTTGAAAAGAAAACGTGCCTTCAAAGGCATTTTATTTATTCTGCCAAGCTTTGCAGGCGTCTGCCTGTTCTGGCTCCTTCCTTATATGGATGTGATCCGCCGCTCCTTTTTCAGTGCAGTGGGAGGGACGTTTACAGGACTGAAAAATTATGAGACCGTTTTTGCTAATCAGGCATTTCTGCTGGCTGGAGAAAATACCATTCGTTTTTTCGGAACCTGTATTCCCTTGCTGGTGCTTCTGTCATTAATAACAGCTGTACTGATAAATGGACTAAAGGAAATGCACAGACAGCTTTTGAAAACAGCCTTTTTACTTCCCATGGCAATCCCGGTTGCCTCGGTTGTACTTTTATGGAGAGCTCTGTTTAATGGACAGGGAATTTTAAACCATTTACTGTTCATGCTGTCCCTGAAAAACGTGGACTGGATGAATACAGGCGCCTCCTTTGGCGTGCTTGTGATCAGCTATATCTGGAGAAACCTGGGGTATGACATTGTTCTCTGGCTGGCGGGGCTGTCTGCCATTCCGGAGTCCCTTTATGAGGCTGCCCATGTGGACGGGGCAGGAACCTGGAAATGCTTTACCTGTATCACCATGCCAAACCTTCTCCCCTCCCTTTTTACCATTGTGGTACTGTCTCTGCTAAATGGCTTTAAGGTGTACCGCGAGGCCTATCTGGCAGCAGGAGACTATCCACAGGAAAAAATGTATCTTCTTCAGCATCTGTTCAATAACTGGTACAGAGACCTTGCCATAGACAAAATGTCCGCGGCAGCTGTGATCACGGGACTTGTGATCATGGCACTGATCCTGCTTTTGCAGAGGGCCTGGGAAGGGGATGCATAAGGATGAAAAAGATAACCGCATTTTTGCTTACCCTTTTGGCCCTTGTTTTCGTATTCCCGGTTCTGTTCCTTGCAGTGGGCTCCCTGATGGGAAAAAACGAGCTTACGGATCTGCTTCTTCCTGTTTTAAAAACAGGAAGCACAGGCTATGCCTCCTGGAAGCTGTTCCCGGAGTATCCTACTTTAAGATCCTACGTGGAGGTGCTATTAGATTCCCCGGAATTTTTCGTCATGTTCTGGAATTCCGTGAAGATCACATTAGGAGCACTTGCAGGCGAGCTTCTTGTAGGAATGCCTGCGGCCTGGGGATTTGCCAAGTTTGATTTTCCAGGAAAAAAAGGATTGTTTACTTTGTATATCGCACTGATGATGATGCCATTTCAGGTTATGCTCCTTGGCAATTATCTGGTGCTGGATGATTTACGGCTTTTGGACTCGCTTTTGGGAATTATTCTCCCGGCGGTTTTCTCCACATTCCCCGTATTTATTATGTACCGCTTTTTTGAGGGAATCCCTCTGGCGCTTCTGGAAGCGGCAAGACTTGACGGCGCAGGTGAACTTCGGCTGTTTTTTATGATTGCCATCCCCTTAGGTTCACCTGGCGTCATTTCTGCCATGGTTCTTGGGTTCCTGGAATACTGGAACCTGATTGAGCAGCCTATGGTATTTCTGAAGACAAAGGAGTTGTGGCCCCTGTCTTTGTATCTGCCCAATATTGACATGGATCATGCAGGCACCGCTTTTGCGGCGTCTATGGTTGCCCTGATTCCGGCTGTACTGGTGTTTTTTGCCGGGCAGGATTACCTGGAGCAGGGAATTGTCTCTACAGCTGTGAAGGAATAAAAATGGAAAAGGAAGATTGGAGATTGACATGAAGAAAAAATTGATTGGTGCGGCGGGGATGTATTTTGCCGTGATGCTGATTTTTGCTATATTATCAAGAGCGGCGGATTCTGTGAATGTGATACAGATCCAGGTAAAAAATCCCCAGAATCAGATGGTGACCCATGAGGTGACAGGCACCGGAAAAGTGGAGGGCAGCCAGGAGATGGCTGTATTTGTCCAGGAAAACCTGCAGGTGGAGCAGGTTTTGGTCCATGCCGGGGAAACGGTGAAAAAAGGGGATGCCCTTATGAAGCTTTCAGGCGAGAGCATTTCATCTGCCGCAAAGGAACTGGAAAATAAGATCAAAACCCTGGAAGGCCAGGTGAAGGATCTGGAAAGCCAGAAAAGTGTGGATAACCAGAAAAGAGCGTCTGAGCAGTCCTGGGCGGAGAATTCTTATGCGCTTGCTGCGCAGAGCGGAAATGTTTCTGTGGATAATGCAAGGGCAGAGGTGAATGTTGCCAGACAGCGCCTGGAGGAATTTTATCAGGAGAGAGAAGCAGCTGCGCAGGAAAAAAATGAAATGGCAGGCTTTACCTCCGGCGATACCGGGGAGGCAGAGGACGGGGCTAGAGAGTCAGAAGCTTCTGTAAATAGCTTTGAGAGCGGAGGCGAGACGGAGACCGCTCGGGAAGAAGCACAGCAAGATAATACCGATTATAGCATCGCGACGCAATCTGGCAATGAGACTTTAGATGGCAGTTCACAGCTATCGGATAACGGCGAGTTAGAGGAAAGCTCCGGGACAAGTTCAAGCTCCGACGCTGCTTCCACCCAGGATGATTCCGCCACAGAAAAAGCCCTCCAGGACGACCTTCGCGGGAAACAGGAGGCTTTAAACGAGGTAATCGCAGGAAGAAACCAGACTCTTGCCAGTGCCGGCAAAAATATAACCGATGCCAACGCACCCCAGGCCTCTGACAGTACTCTGGAAAATACAAAGCGGGAGCTGGAAAACACAAAGGAAGATCTGGAAAAAGTGACCCTGCTTCAAGATACGGGAGGAATCATAACATCACCCTCCGACAGTGTCCTGAAAAGCCTGTCCGTACAGACGGGAGACATTACCGGGCAGGGCGCTGCTGCAGTCCTCTATCTTCTTGACGATGATTTCCGAATGACCGGAAGCATTTCCAAAGAAAACCTGAAATACATTGATACCGGCATGGATGTTCAGATTAAAGATAATAACAATAATGATATATCCGGCGCAACTGTAGAGGGTATCACAGAAGATGAGAACGATCCTGACATACGAAATCTTTCCATCTTGCTTCCAAAGGGCAGCCTTTCCATCGGACAGACCGCCCAGTTTTCCATATCAAAGGACGCTGGTCCTTATGACTGCTGTGTTCCGCTGACAACGCTTTATGAGGAAAACGGCCAGAATTATGTGTATGTGACGGACACAGAAAATACAGTGCTTGGAACCGTGCTGGTGGCCCGTCAGGTTTTTGTGACAGTCAAGGACAAAAACCAGACAACGGCAGCCCTGGAAAGCGGAAGCATATCCTCCGGGCAGCAGGTGATCGTTTCGGCGAACCGGGAACTGAAGGATGGCAGCCGGGTAAGGCTGACAGAAGATTAGGGGAAAAGCAATGAATCTTAAAAAATACTGGAAAAATATCTGCTTGTGGATCATCGCAGCCCTGCTTTTTTATTCGGGAATTCAGAATTATGCATCTATGGAAGAAAGCAATGCAGCTGTGATTGAACTCTATGGCACATACCCCGATCAGAAACGGGCAGAAGAAATCCTTTTGTCCGGTGCTAAAGCAGAGGAGTTCACAGATCTTTGTTTTGTATGGAATGGCGGAATGACAGATCTGCAAAATCCCGAATACGTTCGCCAGACACAGGTGGCAGTTACTGGTGTTCTTGGAAAGGCATCTCTGTACGACCGGGAGGGCATGGCCCTGGATGAGAACGACCAGGAAGGCTGCATTATAGATGAAAAAACAGCAGTGGAGTTATTTGGAAGCAGAAACTGTGTTGGCGGAGCAGTGGTTTTGAACGACAAAACCTATCTGGTTCGCCAGGCGGCATCCTGGAATATGCATCGGATTCTCATTCACCCCGATGCAAAGGACACCATTTACACCCAGGTGCTGGTCCGTCCGGCAAAAGGACAAAGTAAGGAAAATGCAGCTTCCGGATTCCTCATGAGCAACGGCTATTTTGGAACACTGGTGGATGACGGCTGGCTTGAAAATCTGACTCCATGGTTTCCCGCCGCGTTTGTTCTGCTTGCAGCCTTTTGTATTCAGGGAATCCTTGGCAGGCTGGTAAAAGGCAGCCGCTATTTAAGATGGATCCTGACAGCTTTTTTGTGGGGAGGATGCCTGTTCTTTCTCTCAGGCTGGATTACCTTTCCCTACGACTGGCTGCCGGATAAATGGTCCGACTTCTCTTTCTGGCCGGAAAAAATCCAAAAAGAAATGGAACTTTTCCGGTGGTATGTGATGCTTCCCAAAACAGCTGCCCAGGCAGAGCGTCTGTGCGCAGGCATGGGATGCATGCTAAAATGTGCGGCAGCAACTGTGATCATGCTGATTGCGGGCGTCTGGTAGGGCATACACAAAATGCTGTACCAGACGTCTTTTTCCTGTTTTGTCAAAAGAATTTTCCTGGAAAAGGAATATTTTGGTACATTTTTTCGTGAGAGATTTCTCTAAAGTATTTGCCAGAAGGGACCAGAGGTATTATAATGGAGTGTAAGACCCTGGATCCCTTTTCAAACAGGCTTCAGCAGGGATGAGGATTTACAGTTGCTGTTTTATCTGGAAAATCAGAGCCGAAAGGGCAGAACAGTGACGATTTTTTATAAGAGATAAGGAGAGATTGAATGAGTAAGATTGCCATTGTAACGGACAGTAACAGCGGCATTACGCAGGAGGAAGGACGCAGACTTGGAGTATCTGTGATCCCTATGCCTTTTTTTATTAATGAGAAAATGTATCTGGAAGGAATCACCTTAAGCCAGGAGGAATTTTATCAGTGGCTGAAGAGCGACGCTTTGATTTCTACCTCCCAGCCAAGCCCGGGAGAGACCATGGGACTTTGGGATACCCTTCTGAAGGAATATGATGAGATCGTACAGATCCCTATGTCCAGCGGACTTAGTGCTACCTGCGCCACTGCAATGGGACTTGCCCAGGAATATGAGGGCAGAGTGCATGTGGTAGATAATCAGCGAATTTCCGTAACCCAGCGCCAGTCTGTGGAGGACGCCATTGCCCTTCGTGAGGCAGGCAGAAGCGGTGCAGAGATTAAGAAGATCCTGGAGGAGGAGAAATTCAATTCCAGTATTTATATTACCCTTGAGACTTTGAAATATCTGAAGAAGGGCGGAAGAATCACCCCGGCGGCAGCCGCAATCGGTACGGTTCTGAACCTGAAGCCGGTACTGCAGCTCCAGGGAGAGAAGCTAGATGCTTTTGCCAAGGTAAGAGGCAAGAAGCAGGCCAGACGTACTATGCTGAAGGCCATGAAGGCAGACTTCGAGGGACGTTTTGCCCAGTTTGTCCAGAATGGAGAGATGTGTCTTCAGGCTGCTTACACCGGCAACCCGGAAGAGGCACAGGAGTGGAAGCAGGAGATGCAGGAGGCATTCCCGGGAATGGAGATTCACATGGATCCGCTGTCCCTTAGCGTGGCATGTCACATTGGACATGGTTCCCTGGCAATTGCATGTTCACGTAAAGTGACCGTGTAATATACAGACAGGAGTTACAGAGTCAGAAATAGTTCTGTGAATGAACTTTTTTGAACTGCCGGGTGACAGAAATTGCAGAAATGATAACAGAAATAACATCCCCTCGGGGAATTTAGGAGGATTTATGAAAAAACTTACAGACTATATGGCGGAAGAGCTTTCTTCTGCATTCGAGAAAGCAGGATATGATCCGTCCTACGGAAAAGTAGGCGTATCCAACCGTCCGGATCTTTGCGAATACCAGTGCAACGGTGCCATGGCAGGAGCCAAGGCTTACAAGAAGGCACCGTTTATGATCGCTGACGACGTAGTAGCCAACCTGGCAGACTCCAAAGTCTTTTCCATGAAAGAAATGGTAAAGCCTGGATTTATTAATCTGAAGGTCAGCGAGGAGTTCCTTGCAGATTATCTGAAGGAGATGGAGAAGGACGAGAAGCTTGGTGCAGACACAGCCAAAGAGCCGAAGACCATCGTGATCGACTACGGCGGACCAAACGTTGCCAAGCCGCTCCATGTAGGACATCTTCGTTCTGCCATCATTGGCGAGAGCATTAAGAGAATCGGCCGTTTCGTGGGACACAAGGTGATCGGTGACGTTCATCTTGGGGACTGGGGACTTCAGATGGGACTGATCATCACCGAGCTGAAGCACAGACAGCCGGAGCTTGTATATTTTGATGACAGCTTTACAGGAGAATATCCAACAGAAGCGCCATTTACCATCAGCGAGCTGGAAGAAATCTATCCATGTGCAAGCGGCAAATCCAAAGAGGATGAGGCATACCGCCAGGAGGCACTTGAGGCCACTCACCTTCTTCAGCAGGGCAAGCCAGGATACATGGCTCTGTGGAACCACATTATGAATGTTTCTGTTACAGACCTTAAGAGAAACTATGCCAACTTAAACGTATCCTTTGACCTCTGGAAAAAGGAATCCGATGCCCAGCCATACATCCCGGATATGGTAGAGATGATGAAGGAAAAAGGCTTCGCATACCAGGATCAGGGCGCACTTGTTGTAGATGTAAAGGAAGATACCGATACCAAGGAAATTCCGCCTTGCATGCTTCTGAAATCTGACGGAGCTTCTCTTTATACAACTACAGACCTTGCTACCATTGTAGAGCGTATGAAGCTGTTCCACCCGGATGAGATTCTTTACGTTGTAGATAAGCGTCAGGAGCTGCACTTCATCCAGGTATTCCGCTGTGCAAGAAAGACCGGACTGGTAGAGGATGACACCAAGCTTTCCTTCCTTGGATTTGGTACCATGAACGGTAAGGACGGCAAGCCGTTTAAGACAAGAGAAGGCGGCGTTATGCGTCTTGAGAACCTGATCGCAGACATTGACGAGGAAATGTTTAATAAGATCGTGGAGAACAGAAGCGTCCGCGATAAGGATGCCAAAGATACTGCCAAGATCGTAGGTCTGGCTGCAATCAAATACGGTGATCTTTCCAACCAGGCAACCAAGGATTATATTTTTGATGTAGACCGTTTCACTTCCTTCGAGGGAAATACAGGTCCGTACATCCTTTACACCATTGTTCGTATCAAATCCATCCTGAACCGCTATGTGGAAGCAGGCGGAAACCTTGAGGCTGGAGAGCTTCTGAAGGCTTCCAATGGAAGCGAGAAGAACCTGATGCTTCAGCTTTCCGGATTTGGCAGCATGATTGAGAGTGCATTTGAGGAGAAGGCACCTCACAAGATCTGCGCTTATATTTACGAAGTATCCAATGCATTCAACAGCTTCTATCACGAGACCAAGATTCTCAGCGAGGAGAACCAGGCACAGAAGGAATCCTATATCCGCCTGCTTTTGCTGACCAAGAGAGTGCTTGAGACAAGCATTGATCTTCTGGGATTTGAAGCACCGGATAAGATGTGATGGGATTTGTAAGGAAAATTTCCTGAGATTATTTCGCATAAAGAAAACGTATTTTACAGGGCTGTGTATCTGCCAAGTTATTTCGGCAGGGCACAGCCCTTTTTCAAACAGGCTCTAGTTCTTGACAGAATAATTTAGTTGTACTATCATCTAACTGGTTGAACATACAACTAATTAATTTGAAATAAGTAATCGGGAAAGGAGAAAACCATGGACAGCACGCAGCGTAAAATGACAAAAATTGCCCGTGAGATCAGCAAATTCACCGTACAGATGATGAAGGAAGACGGCATCGGGACAGCGGAATTTGATGTGATACATTTTATCCGGCACAATCCAGGAGTGACCCAGACTGTGATGAGAGAGTCCCTGAAAATTGACAAAGGGGCAGCAGCCAAGCGGGTGGCAAGCCTGGAAAACAAAGGCTACCTGATCCGAAAGCACAATCCGGAAGACGGAAGAAGCCAGCTTTTATACGCTACACCCAAGGCAGAAGAACTGAAAAATTCCAAAGCACAGATCGAGACCATTTTTTATGAATGGCTTTTATCAGAGCTTCCAGAAGAGGAAAAAGAAGCGTTTTGCAAAACTTTAGATACCCTTTACTGGAAATCAAAGCGGCAGCGCCAGGCTGGATTCCCGGATGTGACACAAAAGGTAATGGAACACAAAGATGAGGGAGCAGAAGATGGAGAAAAGTGACAAAACCTTTCAGCCGGACAGAGTGCTTTCCTATTTCAAAAAAGAATGGAAGGTTCTTCTGATCGTGACCATTTCCGGCCTGATCTATAACCTGGGACTTCTGGCAGGCCCCTGGTTTGAGGGAAAAATGACCGGCTGTCTGGTTGAAATTCTGAGAGGGCTGGGACAGTTTTCCGACATGCTGGTTCTGGTGCTTGGATATGTGACAGCCATTGCGGTTGTCCAGATTGCCAGATACATCAAACGATTTTATGTGCGGCGTTTTGCCAACAATGTAAACCGCCGGATGAAAGAAATCCTGTATGCAGGCCTGGTAAGGAAAAGCCGCGCAAGCCTTCGGAAAGAGGGCGAGGGAAGCATTATGACCAAGGCAATCCTGGACGTAGATGACTGCGTGGAAGGAATGCGTAAGTTTACCACGGAGATTTTTGATACAGGAGTGGCCCTGGCTGCTTATGCGGGAATGCTTTTGTGGTATGATTTCCGGCTGGCACTGCTTTGCATGATTTTCCCGCCAATTTCCTATATGACGGCGGAAAAGATGAAAAAGATGATTCAGAGGACAGGGGCTGCATACAAAGAGCAGTCCGGATATCTGAGCAATGCCACTTTGGACAGGGCAGAAAATGCCATTACATACCGTGTTTTTGGATGTGAACAGGAGCGGCAGCTTGCTTACGAAGAGAACCTCACTTCTTATGAAAAATCAGCAGTAAAGGCCAATATCTGGAATTCCGTAATGCCGCCGGTGTATCGGATTATTTCCATGGTCGGAGTTTTGTTTATCCTGTATTTCGGCCAGAAAAATGTTCTTGGAACAGGCTGGAGCACCTGGACCATTGCGTCCTTTACGACTTTCCTGGCATGTTTTGTGAAGATGTCCGTAAAGTCCTCCAGTGCGGCGAAGCTGTTTAATGCAGTGCATAAGGCACAGGTTTCCTGGAAAAGAATCAAGCCGCTTTTGACAAAGCAGGAAGAAGAGAACGGGGCCAAGGCAAGGGAAAATTCTGAAAGACAGGATACAGAAGGAAAAGAAGCTGGTTTAGAAAATGTAACTCAATTACAGATCGGCCATTTGAAGTTTGCTTACCCGGATGGTAAACAGATTTTGAACGATATTTCCTTTCAGATCAAAAAAGGCCAGATGATCGGAATCACCGGTCCGGTGGCCTGCGGAAAATCTACTTTGGGAAAAGCTTTTTTGTGCGAATATCCCTATGAGGGACAGATCCTGGTGGATGGCGAAGAACTTCAAAAGATGACACCATCAAAGCGTACGGGTATCATAGGCTATCTTGGTCATGATCCAGAGTTGTTTAATGACAGCGTGGAAAATAACGTTCTTATGGGAACAAAGAAAAATGCAGAAGATTTCCTTAAAATGGTTTGCATGGATGAGGAAGTAAAGGAAATGGACAACGGCATACAGACTTTGGTTGGAAATGGCGGGGTACGTCTTTCCGGCGGTCAGGGAAAACGTCTTGCCCTTGCCAGAACCCTTTGCTATCAGAAGCCTGTGCTGATTCTGGACGATCCTTTTTCTGCCCTGGATAAAAGCACGGAGAAGCAGATTTTTGCAAATCTGAAAGAGCAGTCTAGGGAGAATATGGTTCTGTTGATTTCCCACCGTCTGTATCTGTTCCCACAGATGGATCAGATCATCTGGATGGAGGATGGAAAAACAGTGACAGGCACCCATGAGGAACTTCTGAGAAAGGTGCCGGAATATGAAAAATTGTTTATGGAGGAAGGAGGCGCAGGCAATGAAGAAAAATAAGGAAGCTATGGGAGCCCCAAAAAGACAGGTAAAAACCGTCATCTGGCAGACTGTGAAAAAGCAGAAATGGCTGTCCCTTGGAATTGTTCTGGCCGTTGTCGGCGCTGTTGTGACTGCGCTTATCCCGCCTCTGATCCTGGCCCGGATCGTGGATACCATCACAGGCGGAAATAAGGCAGCCGTTTATATCCTGGTCCTTTATTTTGCAATGCTTGCACTTACCGGGTTTATGGAATCTGCAAGGGAAGGGCTTCTGACTGTATTCGGACAGAAGATTACCCATGCTCTTCGAAGCAGTCTTATGGAAAAATTCGTAAGCCTTACCTCTGATAACCTGACCAGGCAGGAGCCCGGCACCCTGGTTTCCCGTTTTGTAGGGGACGTTGATACGGTAGAGAATCTTTTTACATCAGGAATCATTAGTATGTTTGCAGATGCCTGCAAGATTATCAGTATCCTGGTGGTAATCTGGTTTGAAAATAAGGGACTTACAGTGGTGCTTCTTGTAATGCTGCCCTTCCTGTTTGGGTTCACCAGACATGTGCAGAAAAACATGCTGACCGCTCAGATTGAAAACCGAAAAGCAGTGGGAAGAGCTTCCGGCCATGTTCCTGAGACCCTGCACAACATCCGCACCATCCACTGTCTTGCCAGGGAAAAATATATGGAAGAGCGTTATGACACCTATATTGGTGAGAGCTATCAGGCAATGGAGCGGACCAATTTCTATGATGCGGTGTATTCTCCGGTAATTCTGATCTTGAATGCGATTGTGGTTGCGGTTGTGATGCTGCTTTCTGCGTCCGGAAATCAGTCTGTACTGACCTTCTTTGGAATGTCCGCGGGAACTGCTGTGGCTGTGATCAATTACATTTCCCAGATTTTTACTCCGGTAGAAAGCCTTGGAATGGAGATTCAGACCATTCAGTCGGCTGTGGCTGGTATTCACAGGATCAATGAATTTCTGGCATTGGAAGAGAAGAGCCAGGTTGTGGCTGAAGGAAATATGGAAGTGCTGAAGGATGAGAAATTTGCAGAGCATGCAGGAGATAGGGAAAACCTGTCAGATTTTTCAAAGAAGTCTGTTTCTAAGAGTGGAGTTCCATTCGTAGAATTCAAAGATGTGACCTTTGGCTATGATGAGCATGTGGTGCTGGAACACCTGAATTTTAAAGTTATGGACACCGACCAGGTTACGCTTCTTGGCCGTACCGGTGCAGGAAAAAGTACCATATTAAAGCTGCTGCTTGGACTTTACCAGCCGGATCAGGGAGAGGTGCTGATCCACGGTATGCCGACAGCTGCAGTGCGGGCAGAGGAAAGACGAAAGCTTTTTGGCTATGTGGAGCAGTCCTTCCACATGGTTCCAGGAACGGTTCGGGATCAGATCACTCTGTATGATAACCGGATTTCTGACCGTCAGGTGAAAGCAGTTGCAGAGCTTACCGGATTAAAGGAGGCAATTGAAAGACTGGAAAATGGGTATGACACGATCTGTACACCGGAGATTTTTTCCAAGGGCCAGTGGCAGCTGCTGTCCATTGCCAGGGCAGCTGCGGCCGAACCTAAAATGCTGCTTCTGGATGAGATCACCGCAAACCTGGATGCCGAGACGGAGAAAAGTGTGCTGGCGGCACTGAAGCGTGTGGCAAAGGATCGCACGGTGATTTCCATTTCCCACAGAACATCGGCGGAGTTGGGAAGAACTATCAGTATTTAAGAGAAAGCTATAACTGCTGTATGAAAACAGAAGTTAAGGAAGAGCTTATTCTGTGATCATATAGCAGTTTTTTATGGAAAAATAGTTGGAAAGGAATGCATAAATGGTCGGTTGCTGAGATTTTATGCAGTTCTGAAATTTTTATAAAGTACTTTTCAGATGAGGATTCTGGTGTTATAATTTCGATTACATTCTTAAATGCCCAGATGGAAAACGCGGGCATTTCATAATCTCTAATTTTATCTGATTTATCATTGGTTTTATTCACTTAATTTTTATTTCCAGACAGTTTTTTACATAAAAAAGAGGTGGTCATGATCAGTCTTACAGGCATGATTTTAAAAATGCGTTACTGCGTTGTGGAGGAAATCGGCTCCGGGGGAGAGGGACATCTGTACCTTGCCAGGGATATGGAGCTTGGAAATTACTGGGCAGTGAAGGAACTTCCCATCTCCAAAAAACGGGAAGCAAAGCTTTTGCGTCTGCTGGAACATCCTTTTGTTCCAAGGATGGTGGACTATATTGAGACAGAAGAAGCCTGCTATCTTGTGATGGAATTTATCCGGGGAAAGTCCCTGGGACAGCTGCAAAGAGTGGGGCATGTATTTACAGCAGAGGAAATCCTGAGTTATTCAGATACGGTGCTTCAGGTGCTGGAATATCTACATAATCAGAAGCCGCCCATTTATTATGGGGATTTGAAGCCGGATAACCTGATGCTGTCGGAGACTGGCAGGCTGTATCTGGTGGATTTTGGAAGTGCAGTACTGGGATTTGGAAATGAGCCCAGAATCTGTATGGGAACGGAGGGCTTCGCCGCGCCGGAGCAGTATCAGGGAAAAGTCAGTGAAAGAAGTGATCTTTTTGCTCTTGGAAAAACCATCCGCTCTTTGGCCGGGCAAAACTGGGGGAGAATTTTGTGGAAGATTCCGGGGCTGTGGCTGTTTGTGCATCGCTGTGTGCAGCCGCAGGAAGAAAAACGTCTGCAAAGTGCGGCACAGGCAAAGAAAATGCTTCTTAACATAGGGAAAAGAAGAGGGCGGACCAGAAAGAATATGGCAGTAGTGCTGGGAACGGCCGCAGTTCTGCTTGCTGGCGGCATGTTTTTTGCAGTGCGGGAGAGAAAGCCTTCCTTTAAGGAAGCGCTGACAGAAGTAACGACGCTTTATTATGACACTTTGGCAGAAAAAAACACTGATGAAAATGCGCAGGTAGGCAAATCCTGGGAAAATTTGTGCCAAAGGGCTGAGACAGAATTGCAGAAAATACAAAAAGAATATAAAGAAGACAGAGAGCAGAGGCGTATTTTACTTTTGCTGGCGGCGAATGCAGAACTGCAGAAAGAGTGGGAACGGGCAGCGGTATATTATGAACAGCTGCTTTTATACGCACCGGAATATGCAGAAGGCTATGGAAAATATGGCCTGTTTCTTCTGCGAAGAGGCCAGCGAAGCTCCAGCAGAAAGCTTCTGGCTTTATACAAAACAAGCGGGGCAGACGGAACGGACTGTCAAAGCGTGAAAATATGGGAAACGCAGCTGGAAATTGGTTGAAGCGTGAAGCTATGGAAAAATAACTGGAAGGCAGTTGAAGTGTGAAGATATGAGAAAAACGGTTGAAAAGAAAGTGAAACGGTGGAGAACTGGAGCGATTGTGATTATTATGGCTGGTATCATATGCGGCGGTATTCACAGCCAAATCTATGCAGGAGAGTTCGGCGGATTCGATATTGACATTGGAGGGGATGGGGGTACATTTGATGACTGGACAGAAGAACCGGAAGCGCCCCAGGAACCAGCGAAGCCAGAGCAGAGTCCAAATGGAGGCAGCAGCGCAAGCAGCCCTGAAACAAATAATAACAATAGCACAAGCAGTCCTGGAACAAATAATAATAGCAACGCAAGTGGTTCTGGAGCAAATAATAATAGTAGCGTAAACAATCCCGAAGCGAGTAATAACAGCAGTGAAGGCAGCCAAGGGGAGAATACCAGCAGCAATGAAGGCGGCTCCTGGGGGAATCCTAATGGTAATGAAAACAGCTATGGGGGAAATAATGGCAGTGGTGAAAGCAGTTATGGGAATCATAACAACAATAGTCATACAGAAAACTATGAGCAAAATGCGGGTGCCAGTGAAGGATACTGCGCCAGCAACGACAACAGCAGCGGGGCGGGAAATAATGAGAATACCAACCCCAGCTACGCTCTAAATAGTCAATCGAAAAAAAGCAGTGATGGTACAGGAAATAAAGCTTCCAAAGAAAAAAAGTCAGCTTCAACTACAGATGAAAAAGCAAAAGAGAAGCCAGAGGAAAATCCAAAAGAAGATTCAAAAGAAGATTCAAAAGAAGATTCCAAGGAAATCAGTCCCACAGCCGCTCCCTCTGTGCATAAGATCACAGCACTTGGCACGGTTTTTTCAGCAGTTGGCATGGCAAAAAACTCACCGGAACTTAAATTTTATAACAGTAATCATGAAAATAAAGAAGAAACACAAAATACGGATGAAAATTATAACAAAACCATATATTTTCATCACGCAAAAACTGTCCCTATCAATGAATATCCCGAAATAAAGCTTGTAAAAACAGAAGAGAATCAGGATGTCACAATTTTGTCCTTACGCTTAAACGGGGAAGAAGCTTCCTGGCACCAGGAGGGGGATGCTCTTATCCTGGATGAGCCAATTACGAAGAAAACCAATTTCATAGAACTGCTGGCTGTCTTAGATGGAAAGAAGATCGTGAAAATGCCAGTCTGGACGATAGAATAAAATGATGATATAATAAACAACCATATAAGAAAAAGCGTAACCGTCTGGTACATTGGCAGTCATACGCTTCAAAATACTTGATAAACAGGAGGCTGACATATAGATGTATAAAGCAATTTTCTTTGACTTAGATGGAACCCTTACAGATTCCGGTGAGGGAATCACCAAATCTGTACAGTACGCACTAGAGAAAATCGGCAAGCCGGAACCGGATCTTCAGAAGCTGCGTATTTTCGTAGGACCGCCCCTTCTGGAGCAGTTTGAAGAATATGCAGGAATCGATGAGGAAACTGCAAGAAAGGCAGTGGAGATTTACCGGGAGAGATACGCTCCCATTGGTATTTTCGAAAACGAGCTGTACCCTGGAATCGAAGAAATGCTGTCCGGGCTGAAAAACAGGGGATATAAACTGGCCATTGCCTCCTCAAAGCCAGAGGTTTTTGTGAAAATCGTAGCAGAGCATTTTCACATTGATTCTTATTTTGATGAGATGGTAGGAAGTGAGCCGGAGGGCGGCAGAACCAATAAGACGGAAGTGATTGAGGAAGCACTTAAACGGCTGGGGCTTTCTGAACATAGGGATCAGGTAATGATGGTTGGCGACAAAGAGCATGACGTGTTTGGCGCAAGACGTGCAGGGCTTGAGTGCATTGCGGTTTCCTACGGCTATGGCACCGAAGAAGAACTGGAAAACGCTCATCCCTATAAGATTGTAAATTCCGCAGAAGAGATCCTGGATTTTTTCGCCTAAGCCCCAGAAGAAAGCAAAAACCTCCTGTGCTGGCATGGAAATGCCTGTACCCAATAGGAATCCATTTTGCTATTTCCCAGGTTTTGTCCTATCTGGGAATGTATCTTCTGGTGTGGCGGACAGGAGCTGATATTACGGCTTATTACCAACAGGCACTTCTGCTCACCGGGCTCACTGGAATCCTGGCATCTGTGCCCTGCATCTGGCTATACCGGGGGGATTACAGGAGAAGAAGCCTGACTGGAATTTTGGGAAGACTGGGAAAAGAACTGACGCCTGCCAGCATTTCAGATGGCAGAATACAGGACTTTGGTGCTGGAAGCGGAAAGAATGTATCTTGCTCCAGCCTCATAGGCGGACATCTTCACATTCCGGAAATGATCATGTTCCTTGTGATCGGTGCATTCCTGGGACAGTACGGAAATATTCTCATCGGACTTTTCCAGCAGTATTTAAACCCGGAAGTCTACCAGGAAACTCAGTCCCTGATCTCTGATGGAAAAAGCATCTGGAGCTTAATTTTCTGGATGGGTATTATCGCGCCTCTTGCGGAGGAAATTATTTTCCGATGGCTGGTATTTCTTCGCATGCGTGACAACATGCGCGTGGTAACCGCCGCGCTTTTGTCCGGCCTTTGCTTTGGAATCTACCACATGAATCTGCTCCAGGGCGTTTACGCCACGATATTGGGAGCACTTTTCGCGCTGCTTCTGGAATGGAGCGGGAAGCTGTTCACCAGTGTGCTTCTTCACATGGGCGCAAACATCTGGAGCCTGATCGTAAGTGATGTGATGCTGTACATGCTGGATCACACAGGAACTATGTCCGTTATGGTACTGAATGTGTTCCTGGTTCTGGCGGGAACTTACGGAATCTGGTATTGTTACAGGAAGTACCAGAAGAGAGGTTGTACTAGAAAAATATAAAAATCATACAGAAACTCAGAAAAACTTTCCTGCCGTTTCGCAGCCATCGCAGCTGCGTTCCGCCAGAAAGCTTTTTCTGAGTTTTTGTGTTTATAAATATTTAATAACTGTACCTATTGAACAGTACCAGCAAATATGTTATCTTAAGTGTACTAAACGTATTAATACACATAAGCACACCGAGACTTTATTAAAAAGAGAAAAAGGAGGCAGCCTGTCTATGATCGTTTTGGATTATCAGGACAGAAGACCGCTGTACGAACAGATCGTGGAGAAATTCCGGCATCTGATCCTGAACGGGGCGCTAAAGCCTGGGGAGAAGATGCCCTCTGTCCGGCAGCTGGCGATGGATTTATCCATCAACCCCAACACCATACAGCGGGCTTATATGCAGCTGGAGCAGGAAGGCCTGATCTACCCGGTGAAAGGGAAGGGGAATTTTATTGCAGACAGCCAGGAAGTGCGAAAGGCCAGCGTAAATGCTTACAAAAGAGAACTGAAATCCCTGATCCAGAAAGGAAAAGTAATGGGAATGGAAGAAGAGGAGCTGATCTACATTATCAGGGAATGTTACAAGGAGGGAATGTCATGATAGAAGTCAGGGAATGCAGCAAGGCCTTTGGTCAGACAAAGGCTGTGAATCAAGCAACTCTTGACATTGGAGACCGGGAAGTATTCGGTCTTGTAGGGAGCAACGGCGCCGGGAAAAGCACTCTGCTTCGGATGATGGCAGGGATTATCCGACCGGATCAGGGAGAAATTCTTATCGACGATCTGCCTGTGTACGAGAATGAGGAAGCCAAGAAGCTGTTTTTCTATATCTCAGATGACAGCTATTTTCCACCGAACTATACAGCGGTGGATATGGTACGGTTCTACCGGAACTTTTACCCGGAGTTTCGCATCAAGCTTTTCCATGAACTGATGGATCAGTTCCATCTGGAAAAGAAGCAGCGGATTTCCTCATTTTCCAAGGGAATGAAGAAGCAGCTTCTTGTGATCATCGGCGTTTGTGCCGGCACCAAATATCTTCTTTGCGATGAGACCTTCGACGGTCTTGATCCGGTGATGCGCCAGGCAGTGAAAAGCCTTTTTGCATCAGAGATCATGAACCGGGAATTTACTCCTGTGATCGCATCCCACAATCTGCGGGAGCTGGAGGATATCTGTGACCATGTGGGGCTTTTGCACAAGGGAGGAATCCTTCTTTCCAAAGACCTGGAGGATATGAAATTCCATATCCACAAGATCCAGTGCGTTCTTGGAGGCAGGCAGCAGGAGAAGGAACTGGAAAAAGAACTTCAGGTGCTGAAGGTACAGCATCAGGGCTCCCTTCTTATGATCACGGCAAGGGGAACCAGATCAGAAATCGTGGAGAAAGTCCAGGCGAAAAATCCTCTTTTCATGGAGGTGCTTCCTCTGACTCTGGAGGAAATTTTTATCAGCGAAACGGAGGTGGCTGGCTATGAAATCAAAAATTTATTCTAGCCGTTATATGAAAATTTCATCGAAAGGAATGATCTGGATTCCGGCATTTGTCACCATCGGCTTTTTGCTGGCGTTTCCGGTGACGGAGCTGATTATGCTGGGAAATTGGTTCGGAATGGAGTACACCGCCGAGCAGATCAGCCTCCTCTATGAAAATTTATGGCGGAATGGCTTTATGGTGAGTGGTCTTGCGGTGGCTGCTCTTGCGGCGCTGTTTAACGGGATCAGCCAGTTCTGGTATCTGTATTCCCCTAGGAAAATTGATTTTTACCACAGTCTTCCGGTGAAGCGCTCCAGAATGTTCTGGTACAAAAGCCTGCAGTCCCTTTTGTACTTTCTGCTCCCTTATCTGGTGATGGAATTTTTCAGCGTGTGTATCGGGGCAATGCGGGGATTTTTCAGTTTGCATCTGATGAAAATGGCATTTGTTATGCTGGTATTTCATCTGCTTCTGTATCTGCTGCTGTATTTTTCTGTTGTGCTGGTGATCTGCATTACAGGACATCTGCTTATGGGAGCGTTGCTTCTGGTGGCTGCGGCAGCTTATGGGCCAGTGTTTTCTGTGCTGCTGGATCTTTATGAAAGGGCATTTTATTATACCCGCAGTGAGAGTTCCTATTGCCTTGTGAAGGTGCTGAAAGAACTGATTTCACCAGTTGCCCTTGCCTATACTTTTGTGAAAAAATATGCAGAAGGAAATTATGGCGGGATGCTGATCGCGGTGCTTCTGGTGACAGCTGTGCTTGGCGGCCTTGGATACTGCGCTTTTGTACACAGAAAATCAGAAAGAACGGGGATGGCATTTGTTTTTCCCTGGGCAGGCACTGCTGTAAAATTCCTGGTGGTGGTTTCAGGCGGTCTTGGAATTGGCTTTGTTTTCTATATGCTGTCAAATGACAGTTCCAGAACGATCTGGTGGATTTTTGGATTGATTCTTGGAACGATTCTTTCTGGCGGTATTATGGAAATTATTTATTACAGGGATTTCCGGAAATTCTTTTCCCATAAGCTTCAGTTTGCAGTGAATGGAGCTTGTGTAGCCCTTGTGGCATGTGTGTTCTTTTTTGATCTGGCTGGATATGACGAATATATTCCTTCCTATGATAAGATTGAAAATATAGCGATCGGATCTGCAGATAACAGTTGGGAAATTGCTTATAACGTGAAAGTAAATGAGGACGGCACTGTCACCATGCTGGATTCAGGGGATTCTGTGGGAAATGATCTGGGTGTTGACCAGAATATTTATGAAATCATGAAAAAACTTGCAAAAGAGAGCAAGGCAGCCTACAAAGAAATTTTGCAGGACAGCCATTCCATGTGGTCCAGTAATCTGTGGGATCCTTCTGGAAATACATTAGGAATCAAGGTGCGGTATGATCTGAAATCCGGAAGTGTTGTTTATCGTAAATATATGGTGGGCCTGGATGATATCAAGAATTTGTGGAAAGAGGGCATGACTGAGGGAACCCTGAAGTCAGAGTACTATTCCATTTTGGAACTGGATGACAAATATGTGGATGAGGTGAAATGTGATTTTATTACGGGACAGTCGATTTCCCTTTTCCAGGATAATAAGGCAAAGAAGCAGCTGCTGGTGGATGCTTTGAGACAGGATATCAAAGAAGCGGATTCAGAGGTGCTGACAGGGGAACCTTGTGCAGGCCTGAGTATTGGCTATTCTGGTGTGCCGTTTGTGGAAAGTGTGAACGCTATGGGAACGGGGCAGACAGGAAATTATTATTTTTCCCCATGTTTCTATGTATTTCCGCAGTTCAAAAGGACAATTGAAATTTTGAAGGAAACAGGGTATCCTATCTCTATGGATGATGTGGATCTGAGTTCTGTGGAAGTACAATATTATATGGATGAATACCACAATGAAGTTTCATCCCCAATCGTTTACGATCAGCCAGAGCAGCTGAAGGAACTGAAAAAAGTTCTGAGATGTTATCAGCTGGTACCATTCTGGGAAAAAAGAGAAGAGGAAAGTTGGGACAGCCTGAAGGTTGTGATTGGTGGTGTGGAATCGGAGGCATCCTGGGCAATTCTGGAAAAGGATGTTCCGGAATTTATGAAAGAAGATTCACAGAGGGCATTGTCTTTTGAAGTTTTAGAAGAGGAATAAAGGATAGAAGGTAAGGGATAATAAATGGGAAAAGCAGTGAGACTGGACAAATTTCTGGCGGATTCAGGAGCCGGCACGAGAACAGATGTGAAGAAGCTGATCCAGAAGGGAATGGTTCAGGTAAATGGTGAGAAGGTGAAAAAGCCGGAACTGAAGGTGGACCCGGAGAACGATGTGGTGGAGTTGGGCGGAGAGCGCCTTGGGGCACGGGCAGAGTTTATGTACTATCTTTTGCATAAGCCAGCCGGGTATGTGAGCGCCACAGAGGATACCAGGGAGAAGACGGTTCTGGAGCTGGTTCCAAAGGATAGCAGGCGGAATCTTTTTCCAGTAGGGCGCCTTGATAAGGATACGGAAGGATTGCTTCTTATTACAGATGACGGCCAGCTGGCCCACCAGCTGCTTTCCCCGAAAAAGCATGTGGACAAGACTTATTTCGCTGTGACGGAAGGTAAAGTGGTGCCGGAGGATATAGAGAAGATCCGGGAAGGCGTGGATATCGGAGACGAGGAGCTAACCCTTCCGGGAAAGCTGGAAATCCTGAAAACCTGGGAAGTACAGATGCCTTCTGCATCGGTGAAAAGCACAGAATCAGAAGCTAAGTGGCGTTCCGAGATTCTTCTTACCATCCACGAAGGCCGTTTTCACCAGGTGAAGCGCATGATGGAAGCGCTTGGCAAAACGGTGATCTATTTGAAGCGAATGTCCATGGGGCCGCTGGTGCTTCCGGAAGATTTCCCGAAAGGTCAGTGCCGGGAATTGACAAAAGAGGAACTGGCAGCTCTGAAAGAAGGCAGATAGTCTGCCCGGCAGAATATTTGCATAAAAGGAAAAAAGCCTGAAAATAGCGGAAAATTTTGCAAAAACCCTCTTTACACGGAGGGTTTTGTCATGTTATAATGCAAAAGTTGTAAACCATCAAACACGCATAGAGATTCCCATGGATGGTGCCCTGACGGTGTGAGGTTGGGTCCGATAGGAAAGAGATCTGTGCGGAAGAATTTAACCAAAAGGAGAAAAAGACATGAGCGTTATTTCAATGAAACAGCTTTTAGAGGCAGGTGTTCATTTCGGACATCAGACAAGAAGATGGAACCCTAAAATGGCTCCATACATCTACACAGAGAGAAATGGTATCTACATCATCGACTTACAGCAGTCTGTAGGAATGGTTGACGATGCTTACAATGCAATCGCTGATATCGTAGCTAACGGAGGAAACATCCTTTTCGTTGGTACTAAGAAACAGGCTCAGGATGCTATCAAGACAGAGGCTGAGCGCTGCGGACAGTTCTATGTAAACGAGAGATGGTTAGGCGGTATGCTTACCAACTTCAAGACTATCCAGAGCCGTATTGCAAAGCTGAAAGAGATCGAGACCATGGAGTCTGATGGAACATTCGATGTTCTGCCTAAGAAAGAAGTAATCGCTTTAAGAAAAGAATTAGACAAGCTGCAGAAGAACCTTGGCGGTATCAAAGAGATGAAGAGACTTCCAGATGCTATCTTCGTAGTAGATCCTAAGAAAGAAAAGATCTGCGTACAGGAAGCTCATACACTTGGAATCCCGCTTATCGGAATCTGCGATACAAACTGTGATCCAGAAGAACTGGATTACGTAATCCCGGGTAACGATGATGCTATCCGTGCTGTAAAACTGATCGTTTCCAAGATGGCTGACGCAGTTATCGAAGCAAACCAGGGACAGACAGACGCTGAGGGCGAGATCCAGGCTGAGTCTGAAGAGTTCGCTACAGAGGAATAATTTAAGAAACTCCCGGATGACAGCCATGAGTGATTTATGGCTGCCTGCCGGATTCTTACCACACATTATCAATCAGGAGGAAATGTAAAATGGCTATTACAGCAGCACAGGTAAAAGAGTTAAGAGAGATGACCGGCGCTGGTATGATGGACTGTAAGAAAGCTCTTACAGCTACAGAAGGCGATATGGATAAAGCAGTAGAGTTCCTTCGTGAGAAAGGTCTTGCTACCGCTCAGAAGAAAGCAAACCGTGTTGCAGCAGAGGGTCTTTGCAAGACACTTGTTGCTGAGGACTCAAAGAGCGCAGTTGTTGTTGAGGTTAACTCCGAGACAGACTTCGTTGCTAAGAACGAGAAATTCCAGCAGTATGTTGCAGATGTTGCAGCTCAGGCTCTGACAACTACAGCAGCTGATATCGAGGGATTCCTTGCAGAGGCATGGACACTTGATACCACTAAGACTGTTAAAGAAGCTCTTGCAGCTCAGATCGCAGTTATCGGCGAGAACATGAACATCCGTAGATTTGCTCAGATGAAAGAGGAGAATGGTTTCGTTGCTTCTTACACACATATGGGCGGAAAGATCGGCGTTCTTGTTGACGTTGAGACAGACGTTGTAAACGACGCTGTGAAAGAGATGGCTAAGAACGTTGCAATGCAGGTTGCAGCTCTGAAACCTCTTTACACAAGCGACAGCGAAGTAAGCGCTGAGTATATCGAGCATGAGAAAGAAATCCTTATGGCTCAGATTCAGAACGATCCTAAGGAATCCCAGAAACCGGAGAAGGTTATCCAGGGAATGATCCAGGGACGTATCAAGAAAGAGCTCAAAGAGATCTGCCTTCTTGACCAGGTTTACGTTAAAGCAGAAGACGGAAAACAGTCCGTTGGAAACTACGTAGCACAGGTTGCTAAAGAGAACGGCGCTAAGATCACTATCAAAGGATTCGTTCGTTACGAGACCGGCGACGGAATCGAGAAGAAGGAAGAGAACTTCGCTGAGGAAGTTGCAAAGCAGATGGCACAGTAATCTGATTTTTGCAGAACTTTAAAAAGAGTCTTAAAACCCTTGAAAATCCAGTATTTTCAAGGGTTTTTCTTATATACACCACTTCATGTATTGCATTATAAATTCATGTAACTTTTTAAGCGGATTTTCGTAAAATGTTCGTCATGGTTTTCGTAAAACCTGCGTACGAACTTCTTAACGCAAACTTCGCATGATTTTTAAGAAAAATGTGGCGATTTCGGTAGTTAACTATAAAGCGATTTATAATGCAACTTTTCATTTTCGTATTTTCGTAAAAACTATCGTATAAATTTTCGTACAAATCTTCGTAAGAAATTTTTGTTATTTTTCTTTTAGATCCGGAAAGGAAAAATGATGACAAGAATTATTTCTATTGTTAATCAAAAAGGTGGAACAGGTAAATCTGCATGTGCAGCAAACCTGGGAGCAGGACTTGCACGCAAGAATAAAAAAGTGTTAATCGTGGATGCAGATCCACAGTCCGACGTATCAGCCAGTTTTGGATATCGTGATTGTGATGATAGTGATCAGACATTGACAGCATTGATGGAAATGTCTCTGAGAGATCAGAATATTCCGGAGGACTGTTTCATCCGTCACCAGCAGGAAGGAATAGACATCATCTGTTCTAATATCGAACTTGCAGGAATAGAGGTTCAGCTGGTTAATGCGATGAGCAGAGAATTTATCTTAAAACAGATAATCAATACAGTTAAAGATCGCTATGATTATATTCTGATTGATTGTATGCCTTCGTTGGGAATGATTACAATCAATGCTCTTGCGGCTTCAGATGAAGTTTTGATCCCTGTGGAAGCTTCTTATCTTCCAATTAAAGGGTTGCAGCAGTTATTGAAAACAATCGGAAAAGTAAGAAGACAGATCAACCCAACACTTCAGATATCAGGAATTCTTTTCAGCCTGGTAAATGCCAGAACAAAAGACGCCAGAGACAATATGGATTTACTTCATAATGTTTATGGCAGTCAGCTCCGCATATTTGAGAGCTATATCCCTTTTTCGGTCAGAATGAAAGAGGCAGTTCGAGAGGGAGAAAGTATCTATAAATATGAACCAGGAGGGAATGTTGCATTGGCTTTTGAAAAACTGACGGAGGAGGTTCTTGCTGATGTCAAGTAAAAAGAATACAACACCTATTTCACTGCAACCGTTAGATGAATTATTTGGAACGACCGGAGATGGTGCAAATGGGATTTGCGAAGTATCTGTCAGTAGTTTGCACTCCTTTCCAAATCATCCATTTAAGGTGAAAAATGATAAGAAAATGGAAGAATTGGTGAAGAGTGTAACCGAATATGGAGTCTTAGTTCCGGGAATTGTGAGAATGAGATCTGCCGGCGGATATGAACTGGTTGCCGGGCATCGCCGTAGAAGAGCTTGTGAGATCGCAGGGATACAGAAAATGCCTGTGATCATCAAAGATCTTACGGATGATGAAGCTACGGTAATCATGGTTGACTCAAATATCCAGAGGGAAGAACTATTATTCAGCGAAAAAGCCTTTGCTTATAAGATGAAGTATGATGCTTTGAAACGACAAGGGAAACGAACTGATTTAACTTCTTGTCGAGTTGGCAAAAAGTCAGCAGCTGAAGAAGTCAGTCAAAATACGGAAGATAGTGCCAGACAGGTTTTAAGATATATTCATCTGACAGAATTGATTACTGAGTTGTTGTATCTGACGGATATCAAGAAACTTCCATTTAATACGGCAGTTGAGTTGTCTTACTTAAAGAAAGACGAACAGCAGCTACTGATTCAATATATGAACACCCATAACATGGTACCTTCAATGAAACAGGCAGAACAATTAAAGAAAATATCCAAACAGGAAGCTCTTACTTATCTTACGATAGACAAGATTTGTATGAGAGAAGAACAGGAGAAAGAAGTTCAGGTACAAATTCCTGAAACAAAGTTGAAAAAGTATTTTCCGGTTGATTATTCAAAGGAACAAATGGAAGAAGTGATTTTCAAGCTCTTGGAAACATGGGCAGAGGGGAGAGAGAAGAGTGGAGAATCAAATTGACAGTATACATCAGAAAGCGTTGATACGGTATTTGATGTATGTAGAAAAAACAAACAATCTGGTTATGGATAACAAGAGGTGGCAGAAGAAGGTAGAAAGAAGGAATAGGAAAATGACAATCGAGGATGTGATCAAGAAGACGTTTTTACCATTAAGCTTCATGGTATTCTGGTTCTGGATGATAGAAATAATTATGAAAGTCAGTGGACAAACAGATTGGTTCTGGTGGATATTTCTTGCCGGACTTCCGTTTGGAATACATAAAATGCGGCTGATTTTAATTCCGAAAGGGATGGATACCACAGCAATATTAGGTATGGCTGCATTAAGTGTCATCATTGGAGCATTGATTGGAAGTATCATGATTCCGGTGTATGTGATTCGGGCAATATATGTTCTTATACGATATATTGTTCAGAAATAAAGTGATTATTTGATAAGAGGCAGGCTTGCGAAGTAAAAATCGTAAGTCTGCCTCTTTTTTTGTGCTCAAAAGCAGGCAATACAAGGGAAAATCCTTTTTGCAATAGAAATTAGGAGGAATTTACATGAGAGAACGAATTGAGAACAAGCATGTTACAAAGGAAATTAAAGGACAGATGCCGGTTATTCCGACAGATATGTTGAAGGAACGGGGATGTACATTCTGCCCATATTATCTGGGAAGCTATGAGAAACAGCCACGTTGTATGATGAAAACCTGTGCCTGGGATGATGAAGAGGAACATTTTCATCCGCTTCTTAGAAGATTGATTCCATTTTACAGGGAAAAGATGGAAAAGGCAGAAGAAAAATATCTGGCTGTAAAAAAGGTATATACTACCTTGCTTGACATGTTTGCTGGTGAAATGAAGCAGGAAGAACTGGAAAAAGATGAATGCTACGGCTGTGCTTATGGCAAATGCGGTCCCTGCATTGGAATCTGTTATAAAACAATGAAAGCGTAGGAAGGAGAGAAGCCAATGAATACAATAATTATTTCGGGAAGATTGGTAAGAAATCCCGGATACAACGAAGTCGAAAATGAGAAAGGACTTCATAAGATTGCCAAATTTGTTATGGCGGTGAGAAGAAATTATTCCGATGATGTCAGTTTTATTCCTGTCAAAGCTTTTGCGAAAAAAGCGGAATTTACCAGGGACTATCTGGTTCAGGGAACAAAAGTAATGGTCGAAGGTGAGATTGTTACTGGAAACTATGAAGATAAAGAAACTGGCAAAAAGGTTTATACCACGGAAATCTATGCCAACCGGATTGAATTTGCCGGTGCAAAGATGTCAGACAGACCACCACTTCCGGCAGATGCTGAGGGATTTTTAGAGATCCCGGAGGGTATGGAAGAGGAAATGCCGTTTAGATAGGAGGAGAGGAAAGATGGTTTCAGTAGATCAGGCGTATATGATCGGTCATATGAGAAATGCCGATGGGAGTATCAATAATAAGAATGTTGTGTTATCTGCAGCGTGCGAAGCCGCAGAATTGTTTCAGTGTATGATGCAGGTCAGCCAGAAACTGGATGACTGGCAAAGATTTTTAGTAACTCTGGATCAGCATTTGCGATCTGTAGATTGCGAAAAAATCCATGATATCTGTCAGGCTGTGTATGCTATGAAACAGTGTTCCAGAGAACTGGAAGAGCAGAAGCTGATCGAGAGAGGAGTGCCGGAGAAGGAAATAGCCTTTATTCATGATGCGAATACAGAAGCAAAGAAAACGGAGTTGTTTGGAAAAGTAAAATCCGGGCAGGTTCGTTTTTTAATTGGTTCCACTGCTAAGATGGGTGCCGGTACCAATGTGCGTGCGACTTGTTGTCGTACAAACTCTAATGT